>SDBV01004465.1_pt1 | contig 20118 bp, 39 predicted proteins | sample 2277081 | NCBI WGS metagenome assembly SDBV01 (sample SAMN10402039, study PRJNA504765) | marine sediment metagenome | isolation source: marine sediment core GS10_PC15, 223 cmbsf | place: Arctic Ocean: Southern Knipovich Ridge | collected 2010 | reverse complement strand
ACCTATGTGAATTTGAAGGGAGTAGGCCCTAAAGCGTCTGTTGTTATCAGTCAGACGAATGGTATCACTTTAACACTGGCTACTGAAGTCGCAATCCAGAATCTCACTCTCAGAGTTGTTCGCACGGCAGGCCCTCAGCAAATAGTTGTTGATAACGGTGTTGCCTGCACAGCCAGGTTTACAGACCTGATATTGGAGCTTTCTAATCCTGGAGGAAGTGCCAACTCGACGTTTCTGTTCTCCGCAGGCGGAAACTATACTATAGAAAGATGTTTTTCAAATATTGCAGCCGGCGCTGGGGCTGCTTCAACAATAAATAATACTACGGCAGGGGCTACTTTACGTCTCATAGATAATGATTTTACATCGGACACTGATTCTGCTGCTCATATACGAAGCGCTGTCGCCGGAACTTGGACAGGCGGAGGCAACCGCTGGGCGGGCGCCTGTGGAATGTTCAATGTCTCTGCTGGTACTTTTACCCTTGACCATGATGCGATACTATGCACAGGAGCTTGGACAGTCACTGGCTCTACCATAATCTTGAGGAACTGTACCATTGAACCTCCTGTGGTTGCTGGAAATACCGCCATAGTCAGGTTGAAGAATTGCTCCTACAGGGCAATATCTAGGACTGGCACAGGCAATATCGTTGACGAGTCACCAGGATTAAAAGATATGCCTTGGCATATTGCAAAATGGGACTGGATGACCGCCCTTGCCAGCATGGATGTGGGAGTGAGAGGGAATCCGGTGGATGCAGGTAGTGGTCAAGTCTTACTTGAGGTTACTGATAACCTAGCCGATGCGGAAGCAGTAGAAAGCAATGCGGCGGCTGCAGGCTCACTAAGTAATAAGTTCACTCCTGCCAGAACACCAAGATTCATTACCCAGATAGGCCATGATGCCTTTGATGCTAATACTACAGCATTTTATGGTCTACGAGAGACACTTGGAGATGATATACCCAACGTAGCCGCTGAGGAATGTGCTGGTTTTGATTGGAATGGCACAAACTTCAGGGCTATAAGCTCGGATGGTGTTACAGGTCAGGTTAGTAACCTGACAACTCCAACTGTAAATGTCCAAGTTCAGCTTGAGGTAATAGTGTTTGGTAGCAAATTTGTGGAGTTCTATGTTAATGGAATCCTGGTAGCCACGCACTCTACGCTACCTGATGGAATGCCATCTGCCGCCCTTGACTGGCAACATGAGTTAGTGACCGCTGGTGGTGGTGGCGGCGATTTAGTCCAGGCAACGGTGAGAAATGGCGGGGTTCAGGAATGTCCGGCTTAGTCTATTGCCCGAAGTGCCACGAGGAGGCATATAGACTTGAGGAAAACGGTGATAATATTAAGGTTATTCAGAGAGGTAAAACAATTCTGAACGTGAATAAGAAGTCCAGAGTATCAATGAAGCTGGCATGTCCAAGTGGTCATCCAGTGAAACTGGAAATAAAACCTAAGGATAATAATGGAAGTTCATAAGGTAGAAAATTCTGAAGGTAAACTACTGAGGATAGGTTTCCAACGCACCGTAGAGGGTGAAAGCCTCAGAGAGGAAATAAACAAGTGGGTAAAGAAGAACTACCCCAAGATGACACTAGAGGAATTCTTTAGCAGGCTTGATGGCTTGAATAATGACCTCTGGGTTATTACTATGGAGGATAAGGTAAAGCATGGGTGAGCTTAACGCGGTACCAATGCGAATAAACCGGGTTGAGGGTGCCGCCGGACAGGTAAAGGTAAGTGGCGGACCGGGAGTACTTGAGACCTGGGCGACTCCTGCTGCTGTTCCTTCTGGTATTATTGATATGTGGCATGGAACAATAGCCAATATACCTGCTGGCTATTTAATCTGCGATGGTAATAATAGCACGCCTAACCTTTTGGCCAGGTTTGTTCAAGGTGTAGCCACCGCGGCCACGGACCCCGGCGCTACTGGGGGTGCATCCAATAAGACTACTACTGGACACGTGCATGGTAGTGCTGCACATCAGCATGATGCTCCGATTGCTTTTGATTCCGGTAACAGTCAGTTTGAATTTAACGAGAATAGTCAATTTGGAACAGGTGGAAATATTAGTCCTACTCATCTCATTGCCTATTCAACAGGTAGTTCAGGAACTATTGCATCAGCAAAAGTAAAATCTACCACTCCTGGAAATACCGACTCAGAAACTGACTCTATTACAGATATTCGTCCATTGTTCTACGATATAGCTTTTTTAATGAAATCATAAGGAGACAAGAGATGAAGATACCTTGTTACAGGTGCGGAAAAGAGATAAATACTCCTAACAATAATAATGCCGATTACATTATGGCTGAGGATACTGTTGGCAGAGAGGCAAGAGAGTTATTACTGTCACCTGCTCGTCTGTTTGGTTTAATAAGAGCCAAAACTGAGATAATAGAGGAAGATGTTCAAAAGACTGGGGTCATCTGCCCTGACTGCTATCGTGAAACCGATACCATAATTTGGGGAGTCCATAAGGCAAAGGTAGAGAAACTGGTAAAGCCATGAGTAAGATTGCCGTCAAAATAGAGCATAAGGGGATGAGATGGGTGAGTTAAACGCCGTACCAATGCGAATAAACGGAGTCGAGGGCGCTGCCGGACAGGTAAAGATAAGTGGCGGGCCTGGAGTGCTGGAGACCTTTGGAGCACCTGCACCAGCTGCCCATGTCCATGCTGCCGGAGACGTGACGAGTGGACAATTTCCACTAGCACGAATGCCTAGGGCGGCTGCCGGCAGCTTTCTTGAGGGCAACGGTGTAGGGGCAAACCCGATATTTAATGCCCTAGTCGAAGGCAACATCCCCGACCACATGTCAAAGAACAAGATAGCATTTACCCTAAATAAAATCCTGAAGGGAGCTGGGCCTGGTGCTGACCCGACTTTGATAGATGTGCCCGGCGGTGGTGCTCCAACCAAAGAGTTCTCTGTGGCGATTTATTATGGGACAGAGGTGGCATCTGCCGGTGCTCTAATTAACGGCGGGACAGACTCTGGTTGGGCAATGTTTCTTGTCCCGCAAGACTTCAACGCCATAACAAGCATAGAGGTGATATTACGACCTTTAGCAACAGGAGCCTCCATGCACTTCAACATCAGTACTCTCTACGGGGCTTACGACGGAGAAGCCTACAATACGCGTGGTGAAACTGCGGTTGCCAGAGATATAGGGGCTACCGTTGCTGGCCAGAACCTAGCCAATGATATTAGTGATTTAGTGGATGCAGCTGCGCTGGCAGCAGGTGATTGGCTGTTAGTTTGGATGCAATATAATGCTACTGCGATTGTTGGTAATGCGTATATGTATGGAATTAGGTTCAAATATACATAAGGTGAGGTAAATGCTAGAAGTAAGATATATAAAAGAAACAGGCGCAATCACAGCCTGGGCTGGCAGCCCGGGGTTCACAGGTGGGCACTTAGAGCCTAAAGACGGAGAGGAGGTCATAGTTATTGACTGCCCTACACCTGATGGCTCATCTGGAGAGTATCTGGTAACTGATGGTCAATTAGTGCACGTTAAAGAGCTCACGCCGCCAAGGAATTTAGCTGCTGAGATAGATGACCTGAAGGCAAGAATGGGGAAGCTGGAGCCAAAGGTGGTATAAATGAAATGGAAATAGGACAGGTTATTATAGATGTCATTACCGGGGCGGAAGTAATTGCACTGGTGGCGCTCATGGCAACAAATGTCATTCTATCAATTATCGCCGCCCTTAGTAAAGGGGTGTTCACGTTCAGAAAGGTGGGGGACTTCGTATCCACCCGAGTAGTGCCTCTCATTGCCTATATGATTGTGGCTATGCTGGCACAGGCTATCGGTGAATGGACTGCCGTAGTAATCGCCGTCTATGCCGGTCTAGTGGCGTTATACTCGGCGGGGATTCTGGCTGCCCTGAAATCGCTCACTGGGTTAAATATCCCAAATATCTTTAGCGAAAAGAAAACGAGTGAGGAATAAAGCATGGACTTAGCAGCCATCATCGGAGCAGTGTCGGGAGTAATCTCAATAGTCGGCTTGGTCTATCTGCTGGGTGTCTGGAAGGGGAGCGTGGATTCCAAGCTAAAGGATATAACCCGACTCCTGTCTCAGTACCCGCCGTCGGAAACAGCCCTCATGACTAAGACCCTGTGGGAGATCTATGTGGTTGACGCTCTGCGTAACAGGCCAGACCTCGCCGAGCACAGTAGCGCCTATAAGCTCAAGAAAGAGGGCGAAGACCTCATCCCTGATCACCTAAAGGCAGAGCTATGCCAAATCTCCAAGAACCTGGCCATTGTTGAGAACTGCAATAAAGATGAAGCAATCGCCTCCGGCTGGCTGGTAGTCAAGTATCTTGGCATGGAGTCGATATCCCTGATGGCTGAGGAGAAGGGGCTCAGTGTCCAGGAGTCTATCGCCATCCTGAGTGCCTATTTTGTAAATAACAAGGGGCTGTGACGTGGCTGAGATTAAATTCGAAGACTGGCTGCCGCAGGAGATAAACCAGGGCCCCCCTTTTCCTGAGTTCCTCGGCATCTACTGGCCCTGGTACACGCCCCCGGGTGCCGAGTTCAAGGTAAGTGACCTGATTATCTCCCCCACAGAGGTAAACCCGGGCCAGCCGGTGACGATAACCTGCCTGGTAACCAACATCGGTGCTGAGGCAGGCAGCTATACAGTAAAGCTAGGAGGCGATTTTATGGCTGAGACAACTGTAACCTTACAACCCAGTGAATCAAAGACTGTCTCATTCGAGGTAACCCCTGCGGTGGCTAAGAGCTACGCGGTCTCGGTAGATGGGCAATCTGGCAGCTTTGCAGCTATTGAGGGAATACTGGAATTTGAGCTAGTAAAACCTGCGGTTACCCCGGAGGAAATCTACCCGGGCACAACAATCACCCTTACCTGTCCGGTAACCTCAAGGTGTAGTAATCCCCAAACTGCTACGGTCAAAATCATTATCTATGAAGGTAGTATTCTCCCAGGGCATGGGACGGAAGTAACCACCAAGACCTCAGCGCCGTTCTCTATTTCTCCCGGAGAGAGCTACAATGTCATATTCCACCATACTGCCATTGCCGGCACTATAGATAGAAGGGATGTTGAGATTGAGGTCCATGTTAGCGGCAAATTGGTGAAGCAGAGTGAGTGGGATGATGTCTATTATGTAGCCCCGGCCCCAGCGGCTGATATCCGCCTTGAGAACTTAACAATTTACCCCCCTGAAGTTCCTGTGGGGGGTCTGGTTGCCATCAGTGTCAGGGCAACGAATTATGGGAGCAAAGCTGGGACAAAGAAAGTAGTCTGCACTGTCACCTAAAGGAGATCCATGGCAGAGCAAACAGTAGAACTCGAGCCCGGAGAATCAAAGGTAATCTCATTCGAGGCCATACCTCATGAGGCAAGGAGGTATCAGGTCTCGGTTAACGGGCTGACAGGGTCCTTTGATGCAATAGTAAAACAAGTGAATTTCACCGGGCATGTCACTGATGCAGAGACCGGTCAGGCCCTGGGTGACGTGGTGGTTGAGATGTGGGAGGGGAGCGCCAAACTGGCTTCCACCTCTACAGACAGCTCGGGGTTCTATCGCATTGAAAACATACCGGTTCCCATCACCATAGTGCTCAAGTACAGTAAATCAGGTTATAGAGATACGGTAACTCAACCGATTGAGCTGGGAGAGACCGGAGGGGGTCTGGATGTGGAGCTGATACCAACAGTCCCTACTAAACTGGTCCTTTACTTCACCAATCCCAATACCGGGGCAACGCACTGGAACGCTTGGGACCTGGACAAGAATGCCTGGTTAGCCGAAGGGTTACCCAAGCTCATTACCGAGGGCTTCAGCTTCATTCCTGAGAAGAACCGCCTCTTCATGGTATTCCGCGAGGCCCGGAACCAGTTTTTCAATATAATGGAATACGGTCCCTATGTTATTGATATACCCGGGCTGGGTGTCTACATCTGGGATGCCCGCGCCGCCAGGCTCAATGGGGTAAGTGCTGTGAATCTTATGGGAACATCAGGCAGTATCAAAGGGATAGCCGGTGGGCTAAGCGAAACCAATGTTGAGGGTGTCAGACGCATGAGCATCCGGGTCACGGAAGCTACCACCTCCCCGGGCAAATACTTTGTGGGCAAGACCATCAAAGCCGATACGACTCAAACAGGTTCGTTCGCAGGAGTTGAGATAAGCGGATATCTGAAGATACAGGCAAATGCCATAGGGGGATTAACGATGTACCCGGGCTTTGCCATGGTAATATCAAGCATTACCTATCCAGGCCAGCTCCCTCCCGATTACTACTCTTTGGGTGGAGGCTACACAAGGTCGAGCAATGACAATGGCTCATTCAGGAATTTTGCTATCGGTTTTTACAGCAACGGTGGTTATTCTGGCATTCCCATACTGTTTAAGGCGTATGTAAGTGGTATCCAACACTCTTTTATACAGTCAACGCAAGAAGGATCTCAAAACTCCTATAATATGGGAGGCGTGGGAACGCTATCTGTACAAAGGACGCTACCACGTGTATGGGATGACTATTCTGGGTATTTCCTTTCCCTCAGTAATTATAGCGCAATAGCTGGTGCACAAATAAGAGTATATTTAAATGGGAAACAGGTTAGAACTCTTTCCTGAGGTGAAGGAACCCGGTGGTGAGTGGGTGCACATTAAAACCCTCGGACAGGATTTCTAGCCTGACCTCTTACGTTATAAAGGCCATCAATATTCTCCCTGTAACTGTTACTCTCTACTATGGCTGAGGCAGCTCGCATTTTAGTATATGCCCCCATAGGTCATTTATTCGGGCTGTCGCTACAGCGCTGATCCCTGTGCGGGGAAAATCTTGCGTATCCTTCCTTCCTGGAGAGCCTGGGCGAAGCCCGCCGGCAGCGGTACAACACCCGGTGGGATGATCGGATGGCCTACTGCTCGCCAGCAGAAGTTAGCCGCCTCGGTACAGATGTACTTCCCGTCTCTACCATAAGGGAACTGCTCGGGTCTCCAGGGCGGTAGCTTACCTCTAAGTAGCAGGGTCAGGGCACCAAGCGCTATCTGGGCGAAGAGAATGTAATCGTAGCGGGCCCTGCCAACCCTGGTGAGCTCGGCAGCCGCCCTCCTGCGCACGTCATAAAATTCTTCTGTTCTCCGCTTCCCAAGGTTTTGTTCAGGAGTTTGACTCAGGACCACGCGATAGATCTCGACATCCTCTGGCTTGTAGAAGGAGAGCCGGCCTACGGCTATCCCCTTCCCAATAGACTCAAGGATAACGTAATCGTCGTCCCAGGGCAGGTAATCGCCGATAATAAAGTAATGGATACGGTCGGTCTTTGGCTCGATGAGGTGCTGGGAGAACCAGAGCAGCGGGCCACTGCCCCTGGTAGCACCGATGTCAGCAGGGTAGAGGGTGGGGTAGTTATTCACTTTATCCCCCTCGACTCACATATTAGCTCGTAAGCTTTGTTGAGCCTCTTAAACTTCTCATTAGTGCCGCCCGCCCTATCCGGATGGTAATACATCGCCTTACGCCTGAAAACATCTTTAATCAGGTCTGGGGGGTCGTCGGGGCTAACCCCCATGATATCGTAGGCATCCATGAGCGACTCCCGCCTGGTTGTCTCCCCGGTTGTCGTGGCCAGGTCCTTAGTGAAAGTGAGCCCCTGGTACTGGACGCCATGCTGCTCAGCAATCCGCAACCGCTCCAGCAACAGGAAGCACTGCCTCAAATTCTCAGCCCTGTTGGGGAAGCCATAACAGGCAACCTCTTGCCACTGGCCACCCCTCATATAGCGCACCTTGGCGCCTGGTTTTCGGATTATCCTTCCCGAGCTCCTGTCTTCTTCCCAGAGAATTTCGAATTCTGAGGGATCAATATCCCAGAGCGAAAAGGTATGTCGAATCTCCCTCCTGGTTTTGTCTACGTCAACTACTCTGGTCATACTAACTACCCCCTTTCCTCCGGTGCCTGATAAGGCAAACCGAGAGCATTGTAAATCGATAACTCCGAATCGCCGGCGATCCTCTCCCCCTTCTCATTTTCTTCTACGGTCGGGGCTACGACGATTGTCAATTTCCCTCCACTTCATAGGGAAAGGGCTGCCGGATAATTACAGTGCCGTCCTTATCGGTGGACTGAATCATGCCTCCCGGCAGGATCTCCTTGGTCACACCGGCATCTTCCTCAGCTGCTTTCTTAAGGACCACCAGTTGCTTCCACACGCCATCTAGCGCCAGCCGAGGTCGGTCTTCTACCTGCAAAATTAGGCCCATCAGGACACCACCCTCAAATCCGTTGATCTTTAGAGTGCTTATATCCCACGAAGGATAAATCTCGACCCAGTACGGTCGCTCCGGCTCTGGCACGGCCATCTCATAGTTGCTGGTCACCATGACCTCGACGGTCTGGAAGCCGCCACCGTCTTTAGCCTTCTGGAGAATCTTATCCCGGCCTCCGACCTTGATAAAATACCTGATCACGCTAATCACCTCCTTTGCCTTTATACTCCTCAAAGGTCAGATCTTCTATGGTGATGCGGTACCTTTTCCCAGGTTCTAGAAGATGGTGCTGGTCCGCAACGTAGAGTATGGAGAATTTGCCGCCAGGTGTCTTCTCGATGCCGGCAAACCTCACGGAGATATCGCCGGTTAGCTCCTCCATCGTTTTCGGGACGCCTACCATGTTTCCAAGCATGATGACGGCCGTTTGAGGGAAGCCGGGCTCTTCTCTAACACCGGTCATGAACTTGCTGACAATCCGGATACCATCCTGGTGAGGGTAGATGCCGGCAGCGAATGTTTTACCCCTCCAGAACTCGACCATCATCTTGTCGGGCATCTGGTCATGGGGACAGACCTTAAATCTTTCTTCTGGCACCTTAATATAGCCTCCTCTGCGTGTAATGTAGCTTATACGCTTAGAATTTTGAAGCTATATCAGGAAACTTCGCCTTCATGCACTCTAGGCAGTTTAGCCATTCGACTCTCCCAGGTGTCTGACCAGTGTCCACAAGAATGAATGCTGGCACCCCCATATTGATGACGCGGCCACAGGTCCCACAGCCCAAGCCCTCTTCAAGGATGACAAGAATCCAATACTTCATAGTGTAACCTCCTTCAGCGTACGTGGGCCTTAGGTAGCCAGCGCATCTCCTACAGCTACTTGCTGACCACTGGCGTCCCATCTGACCCCGCAGCAGCTACATTGCAGATAGCCGTCCTCCTTAGACACAGCGACTCCATCACAACACTCAGGGCAAACGTCGCCTTCACGAACAAGGTCTTTTGATGTCATACTTCCTCCTTTCACTTCGTAGTCTAATAACGTAGGCGTATAACGTAGGTTATACGCTAAGCCTTCTGCTTCCGCTTAGCCAAAAGCCTTTTACACTCAGCGCAATTATCCGGTGACTCGTCTTTATCTTGCTCTAGTGGGCCGGTATAGAATCCCCATTTGCGGCAGAGCGCCATCATATCAACAAAATAATGGGCTTTTCTACTTGTCCCGGGAAACCCCCAGCCCTCTTTCTCTTCAGCCACGATTAACCTCCTTTTTGTGACTATCGTCCCATAAACCGAGTTTGCCATCCCTTCGAAGGTACCAGGTCACACCGCAACCTGCGCATTTTAGCAAGTCGGTGCTCGAGCTTTTATTGAGATGTCCCGTGCACCATGGGCAGACGCCATAATTGTTCCAGCCTTTTTCTCCCATAGTCTCCTTTGCGTATAATATCAGTTATATTAGTCGTGCAGGGAGCTGAGACCTGCAGGTTCCTCCTGGTAATATCCACCCGGATGCGTACACAGCGGCGTACCCTTGAAACCGCAATTCTCGCATAGCGCAGGGTCTACGCGCTGCGCCTTGAGGCGTTGATACTCGACATCGCTCACCTTATCCGGACAAGCGAAATCTTCTGCCGCGACACACTCGTCACCCTCCGCCCTATCACAGCACCAGCCTTTATAAATGCACTTCATATTTCACCTCCATATCAGCGTGCTTTTCGATGGCATCTGCCACCAAGCATCCTAAATAGATAAAGGGAACTAGAATGACCAGTAGAGGCAATAAAGGCCAGACAATGTATGGTCTAGGCTTGTTATTAAACCATTGAATTAGCTTCCTCATTTCCTTCTCCTTTGCGTATAATACCCATTACACGTATTACTTTTGCCTAGATACCAAGACCTCCCATTCCCAGAAGTGGTCTTCATCTGGCCCGAGACCAGGCTGGTTGACCAGCAGGATATCCCAGATATCAAACTCTTCTTTATCCAGTTTATCCATGACCTCACCACTCGCCTCATAGTGTTCCCGTTCACACCCTGGGCAATAGTCGTCATCTTCTGGTATCGGTCCCTCGCGGTCATACCTACAAGGCCCCTCATGTAGACATCCAGGTGGGAAGTCATCTAGGTCGACCTTTATTGTTTTAAGCCACTTCTTTCCCATCGTGTTTTACCTTTGCTTTGTAAGAGCATACATTACACGCTTAGCTCTTCTTCGTTTTAGCTATCAGACCTTCCAGCAGAACGATGCTAACCTTATTGCCCCAGGCTAGGATCGCCTGCTCGTCTGCTTTCTGATCGAAACCCGGGACGACGCCCGGCGTAAAGTTTCCGCTCCCCCACATCATTCTCACCGACGACGATACCACAGACCCCTGATGCGGTGTTGAACCAGATTGAGTCGATAACTTTCATGTCTCCCCTTTCTGCGTATAACCAATATTACACGCTTAGTCTTCCCATTTCGGATATTGGTCAAGGTCCTGCTCCAGGATTCCCTTCTCAATAATATCCCTCGTTGGCACCTTGAAAGCCTCGCCCGTAGTCATACGAACCACCTTCTTAAACTCGCCAAACTGGGTGACTAGATGGTTCACCAGCTCATCATGTTCTGTGTTTAGTTCCTTTAGACGTTCTCGGCATTTGTAAGCCTGGCTCTCAAGAAACAGCCTATCTCTCTGTAACAGTCGTTTCCAACGGTCTATGTTTATATATCCGTCTTTCAAATCCTCAAGGGCTTCCCTTCTTTCTTTTCTTTCGTCTCTATTCATATACCTTCCTTAGCCTCCTTCACGTATAACGGCTCTTATACGCTGGCCGTGACATCAATGTGTATGCCTACAGTCGGCAATGTCTCCCTGGCTCTATCAGCAACCTTTAAGCACTTCTTACAGGCATTACCAAGCGGGCAGTTGATGGTTATTCTCCAATTCCCACGTTTAGCAGGCTTCCTGCCACATAGGGCCCGGAGGGATACCGAGCCGTCAGTTTGGGCTTCGACCAAATGAAGCCGCTGACCTCCATATTCTTGAGCGTATCTTAGATTCATATTTGCGTCCTCCTTCACGTATAACGCCAATTACACGCTAGCCTGCTCCACTCTTTATCTCGGCGGACCTCTCTCAACTCCTAGCCAGTCCAGCAGCACGGCACGAAGGTAGCTGACGGAATACTTGCGCTGGCTGGACGCTTCATCAAAGGCTTGCTTTATCGTGTCGGCGGGGCAGCCGCCCGCGGCGGATAGTTCAATAGCAAGATCGCGCAGCTGGGCCTCGTCCTTAGCCTTCAGTTGGCGGGGGATAATCTTATCAGGATTCTTAGCCCGCACATGTCCCCAGCGCATATGATAGTTTTCCTTAAGCATTTCGTAAATCCCCTTATCCCGTTCAGTTAAGACAAGTGGGTGAGGGTGAGGTGTACTACGTAGTGCACTACGTGACCTTCCTCTCCCTCTTTCTTCTTCATCTTCTTTTTCTTCTTCAATATTATCTTTGCTACTTTCTAAAATGCTGTTACTAGGTAGTACACTACGTAATTTATTACCTAGTCCGCTTTGCTCTACCTCTCCCCCCCCCTCTGGCGCACTACGTAGTACACTAGGTAGTACCCGCTGGGCTGGCGTTGCCCAATTCTCAGTGATTATTTCAGAGGGAGAGGAATGGTAACGGAGTCTATCATTCCAGCCCTCCGGCGGAGAGTATTCGGATGGATAGGCCCATTGCGGCCGTTGTATGTCCCACCAATCAAGCATCTGGATAGCGGCCGACTTCGGGGTATCGTAGCGAAGTATAAGTTTGTTGTCATGAAGCTCCTGAAGGAGCCCGGGGACATCTGCCTTGGAGATGTGGTCGATGTTGGGGCAGACGGCGTATTTTATCTCTTCGTGGTCGCCGCAGAGCCGGCCCTGGTCGTCGGCGTTGACCCACATTAATGGAAAGATCGCAACTGCCTTCAGCGACAGGCGACCATATCTCCTGTCGGTCGAGTAACTCTGGGGGAAAACTCGCCCCCGGGCCACCGCTCGTCTCATTAACGCCTCATATTCTTAAGTTTAGTTATAGCAAGCGCTGCGCCTGGTCCTTTTTTCGCTGCTTGTTGTGGTTATGATTGTCAGGGCTATATTTGAGCATCAGCTGAATAACCCGCAGCGCCTCGTCCTGCGTGGGAGCGGTCATCAGCTGCCAAGCGCCCCGAGCTTTGCGGACGTCGCCAATGCCGTAGTCATACACCAGCTGGCCAATGAGGGGCGCCAGGTCCGGGGGGCAGCTCTCCACCCCGGTTAAGAATCCAGTGCAGACTTCAATGAATTCCTCCCGTGTGTACTTTGGGAAATTGGCATGAAGGGCAAAACGTGACAGAAACGGCGCCGTCATCTTGGCGGAGCTATTGCATGCCGCTATTACCATGGTCTCAAGCTTTATCCCACGTGTCCTTCGACTCTTGGTTTCCAGTACCTCCCCGCTCTCCATGAGGCCCAGCAGGACTGAGTAACAATCGTTATCCATTTTGTCGGCTTCATCAAGCAGAAGGACAGAAGGCTGAAACTCGAAAAGGGCATCGGAAAGCCCCGCTGCGGAGGTACGGGAGCCGAAGGCCATATACGCATCCGGTACCGCGGAGCGCACGCCTTCCAGAATCAATGATTTTGCACATGCCGGCGGCCCCTCGAGCAGAAAGTTGATCCGTCGCCGAGCCTCTACCGCCCGGGCGATAGCTTCTTTCATATCATCAAAGCCTACGACCAGGTTCATAGCCTCCACGACGGACGCTGCCGGTATCTTCGCAAACTCACGCTCCATCGATGTCGCGAAAACAAAGCCACGTCCCTTTTCACTCAATCTGTACTTCGTCAGGGTGCTCGACTTCATGGCGATAATAACCATCCCCTCATCTACAAGGCGGTTAACATCCTTCCGCGAAGCCCCTATGGTGTAGAACTCCCAGCTGCGGTGTTGCGGAGGCCTCCGGTCCCGGGTGTCATTCTCCCGCTCATAAGCTCGCCGTAATATTTCCATGTCATTTGCCATTTAATTTCCTCTACAGTACTGCTATACTGTCTATTCCTTCCGGGTAAAGTTTCGACGTCCGTCGTACTTCCATCGCCGGTCTCCAGAAAACCACTCCTTGAGCCAAGCAGAAACATCATCCATCGTTTTGAGCTCTTTTATTGAACCATCTGCATAATGGATGATGTCACCGATCGTAGTATGGTAGAGAGGCTCGAGAGCCTCATCACTTTCATAAAGCGTAATACTTGTCCGATGCCGAAGTTCAACTACCATTAAATTCACCTCCACAGTATCAACATACTGTTTATTTCTGCCGGCGCATATCCTCGATGAACTCCCGGAAGCCCTCGATCCAGTTGGCAGTTCTCATCCTCCCCTTGGGCTTGAGATAGGCAGACCGCTCCGGGTGTTCATCAAGCCATTTGCTCCAGGCCCGGTAATGGTCCGGGCAGGTGGCCAGTGGGGGGATGCCGTAATGCGTGACGTCGGTCTTCTTACAGAAGAGGCAGTGCTGCCCGGGGTTCTCGGGGCAGGCATTTGCCGCCTTGAGAATGGCCCTGGTGGGCCGGAGCAGGCCGCTCAAGGCGCAGGCATAAGCGAAGCGAGGGCAGTTATAGACCACAAGAGGCCGCCCTTCGACCTGCATTTCCTCCCGGAGCAATTCATAGCAACCGATGCACTTTATCAGAGCCATCTCTACTCCTCACTTTTACTTGCTTCGATTTTTTATCATAATTCCTGGCTATGTAGTCGGCGGTAAACTCCAGGTGCTCCCGATAGTCATACTTACTGGAGTGGCTGTTGAACCACTTGGTATCGGCCTTCGCCATGGGTTCGAGGACCCTGTCTTTATCCAGCTTCATACATTGATGCCTCCATTATCTGGACTGAGCAAGATAGCCTATTTGTCCCGGTTATTCCGCGCTGGCTTCTTCTTTCCCCTTTTCCTCCAGGGAAAACTCAACGGCGTCCTCGGTCAGGGTAACAGCTGTGATAACGGTGTCTTCGGTAACGTCGGTGTCACGGTCGCTTATGATTTCTAACATGTCCTTTTTGCTTATGGTAAACTTGTCCAATTAGCACCTCCAATATTTAGTTTTGAATATAAAGGCATCTCTTGCCCAGCCCAGCATTTCAAACGGGCGCTGCGTTCCCATCGGCATCATAGGTGGCCACCAGGCCCCCGAGCTGGAGAAAGCACCACCCGGGCGCCCAGCCGGGGGTGATAAAACCTCGATACCTGAATTGAAGAACCTGGCCGTTCAGCTTATTTTCAAAGCAGACAAACGGCTCGTTGTATTGCCAGAAGGCGAGCCGTCCAGGGTTCGGGTTTTTCTCCCAGTGTCCCAGGGAAAGACGGAGGATCCTCTCGTCGGAAGTGTCGAACTGGCGGGCATCCCAGGTCTTGACACCCTGCTGCAGCATCTGCCACAGGCTGTCCTCTGATTTAAAAACTACGGTTTCTTTATCATTCATAGCTGCCTCCTGCTAACTCCGCGACCATTTTCTCCGCCAGGTCCGCCCAGAATCTTACTGTTACCGGCGCCGCAGTATCCTGCGCCCGGAGCAGGAAGACGGGCTCATCGACCGGGATCCGTCCGCTGCTGTCCTGGATTGTTGCATTATAATCTTTTCTCGCGTGTAGCATTTAACTCCTCCAGCTTCTCAAGGCACTCAGCTACTGTCATTATTTACCTCAAATCCGGCGGTATCTGGATTGAAGGTCTTGAATCAGGTAAACTAAAACTACCCGCCCCGGAAAGGCGATACTCAAGATATCGGCAATAAAGCCTGTCATCCCCTAGGTGGGCGGTATTGTGGACACACTGAACACAGTGGCACCGGAAGAACTGTCCCATCTCAAACCTCTTAACCCGGGTGCAATATGTGCCGAGCATTATTGTGCCTCCTTCTTGGCTAGTATCTTTTCAGCCTGTTTCACGGCCTGGCCATTGTCAAAGAAGCTCCCCTGGGCGCCCCGGATGGCGTCCCTCGCCGGCGAGTACTCGTTGTGCTGCTCGACTACCGTACGCATGGTAAGGTGCACATATTTCTGGGTGGTGGCGATATTTTTGTGGCGCATGATTCTCTGCAAAGTTGCCAAGTCACCGCCGCTGGCGAGGAAATTTGTTGCCAGCGAGTGACGAAGACAGTGGGCGCCCCGCTTCGGGCCAAGAATACCAGCTCGGTCCATGCACCGCCGTACAATTCTATAGACGGCAAACCGGGACAAGGGCTGCCCACTCTGGCCAGGAAAGAGTAGGGTCTGTGGACCACGGTGGCCATCATGGTCTATCAGGATCTGAAGCAAGTGACGTACTTCGGGGCAGATAGGCACCCGAACCCGCTTGCGCCCTTTCCCCCACACTCGAATGGTGTCAGTGCTGACGTCAGCGATGCACAGATGCCCGAACTCGCTTGCCCGCACACCCGAGTCGAGAGCCAGGGATACTATGGCCTTATCCTGGAGATTGTCGGCTGCCGCTTCCACCTGGGCCAGCTCCTCACGTTCTAGAACCCGGGGCTCAATCTCATCGAGCTGGGGTCTCTGCACCCGGGCCATGGGGTTGGGGGTTTCATATTCCCGCCAGCACCAGTTAAAAAATGACTTCCAGACCCGCCAGTAAGCATCCCGCACCCAGCTGTTCGGCACCCTGCTTAGTGCCTCCCGGAGGGGATCGGGTTTCTTGGGCATCTTCGGGCATTCTCGCTCAAGGTAATCCAGGGCCTGGGAGTAGAGCTCCAGGGTGCGCGGGGACAGGTCCTGCTTGGCATCGAGAAAACCGCTCTTCGCCTTCTCGGTATTCATAGGGGACCTCCAAAAAATTGCCGCACCTGATACATTATTAGGTGCGCTTTGGCGGGGTACCGTCGGCAGTTGCTGACGGTCTGGGGAAAAATCAGAGGTAGGATACCATTCAGAGGCCCGGGAAAGTGCCCAGATTTTGATTCTGTGACGTCATGCACATGACACCTGACGTCGGTCGCTGGGGAATCGTCTAGTGGTAGGAGGGAAGTGCAGGGATTATGTCTATTCACTCTGTTAACCTCCCACTGAGTCTCAAGAACTTGTTTATATTTCCCCGGGTGCCATGAAACATCATATTGCCTATTTCCTCTCCAAGAAGTTTTCTTTGGGGTTCCCTCCCACTAGCATCCTTATAAGCCATCGGGTAGATATCCACATTATAGGATTGAAGAATCTTCGCTCTTTTAATAGCCGTGTTGTCATCGCCAAAGCCGTATAATACATAGAATGAGAGTTTGCGTGAGCGTAAGCCGTTTCCAAGTAGAAGCTCAATACCTGTCCTGACTGCTCTTTCATAGCCGATGTCGTCAAAGGCAAATCGTAGTTCCTTTGTCTTTACCTGCATCAGATACGTAAGATTTTGCTCATTCAGTAGTCTTATGTCCAAGCCTTGGTTGAAATCAACCTCTAGCTTCTCCGCTAACAAGTCCTCCATCGTCTGCTTCCAATTGGGAGCTGCCAAAAGGTTATTGTCCAAGAGAGTTATCTTCCGGTGTGAGCGGTCCCAGAATTCATAGATCCTGGCAGCCGGTCTGATACTCCCTTCCTTTTCAGCTACACCGCACCAGGGGCATTTCCTGATGCAGCCCCTCGAGGTGAAACCAATACTAGAGTCTTTCACCAAGGGGGAGACATTAGGGTATAGGCTATAATCAGGCTTCATGTGCTCTACCTCAGGGGGGAGGTCTGATTTCAGGTCAATCCCAGACCCACCGAGAAAGGCCCCACCTTGACACTTTGCCCGCTCCTTGGCATTCCAACTAAACACGCATGAACCATAGATGATATCCGACTGCTGAAGCGGGAAGTTAAGACATACCTCATCGCCTTTCGCCTTGTGGTAGGCTGACAGCTTCATCAATGCTAAGTTGGGGTAGGGACGTAGCTGTTTGATGACATCTAAATCCATAAGCAAAACTTTCATTCTACTTTTCATAATCCTTGCCTCGTCACTCTTTCGCCTTCAATAACCTGTTACCTCTTTTATCCTGGCTCGCCGTGTGCTATAATAAAACAAGTGGGATGAAGGTTACTCAGCCTCTGCCTCCCTTTGCTCAGGCCGCCGGTTAGAGCCGGCGGCTTGTTCATTAAACCAGAAGCTGTAACTCTAACGATTGATAATTTCAATTAGCCCCTCCTCATTCGTCACTAGACGATGTTAGTTTGATTATAAAACCCCGACCATTACGGTTTGCTTATCCTTACGCTTTTTAATCTCAGCGTACATTTTCGGATTGGTTTGTGATAATTGCTTCTCCCAATCTTTGAAGGCGGTGCATGGCATACAGCCACACCTTTCCGCGCCTTTTGTATAGAGTGGGTTCATCGGCAGACCATAGGTGCTAAGATAATTTTTAACTTCATCATCAGTCCACCAGAGTATAGGGTGAATTTTCCAGATGCCTTCACCTATTGTCTTATAACAAGTCCCTTTATCGCGGGCATTAAACATACGCGTTCGGTTTTCAATAGCTGTAACGCCGGTAAAATATCCCTCTAGGTTCAACCGTTTAAGAGCTAATATCATTGGTTTGTCTTTGCACCAATAGCAACAATTCCTAGACCCTGGAGCTTTCTTATTGCCGCGTTTGTTATGCGGGAAGCCATATTCTTCCACACACCGCCAAAAAGTTTTCTCCGGCTTAGTCTCTATTAAATTCAGTCTCAAAGAATTGGTTAGGTCATGCACGAATTTAACAGTCTCAGGATATTCAACACCTGTGTTATTGAATATTACAGGTACATCCGGGTACACGCTTAACACTATATGAAGTACAACCTGACTATCCTTACCGCCTGAAAAGGCTACGGCGACTTTCTGCTCAAGCATTACCAACCTCTTTTGGATGATAAGGCAAGTCTCGACATACTTCTCCTGGAATGAGCGATTTACCATTTCTTTGACTGCTGGTATTAGGTTTATCAATTAGCCCTCCATAGTTTGTTTATTCCTATTCAGCCTCAGAAACATGGGCTACTTCTAGCGGATGCTATTTTGCTTAATTCAACGGCATTAGATTACTGTGGTAGCGGGGGTTGGATTCGAACCAACGTGACCAGCTCATGAGGCTGTTGAGTAACCTCTACTCTACCCCGCGACGCCGCTACCATTTTAGAACCGGGCACTTTTAGCGCCTCCTTCAAAGGCTTTCAGCACTCGGGCATATAGGCCGCCCCACTTCAACTCAGGACGGAGATCACCCCTCTCCGGCAGCGCCAGGCAAAAACAACTCGGCCTCGCACTCCTTGAGCTTGAAACAGACCCGTTCAATAAAGGAACGACTCAAGGGGACTTTCCCGGTGGCCACGCGGCAAAGGTATCCCTTGGAAAAGCCTGTTACCTCACTAAGCCACTCCCGCGTATATTTGAGGAACAGAGGATGCTGTGACATGATTCACCTCCCGAATAACCAACAGTAACAAAGTGTAAAGTACCATAGCCATATTGTCAAGTCCTGTATACAAACACGGTGTCAATGGGGTATTTACTTTTGTCAACGGGGGGTGATATAATATCAACGGGAGAGATAACTAGATTGCCGGAAATATTTTTTTAAAGGAGGTCTGACATGGGATCCAAGTTGGGAGAGTGGGTGGAGGAGAAGTGCCTGGAGGAGAAGTTGTCGCTCCGGCAGGCAGCGGCGAAGACCGGTTTAAGCCACGCCACGATTGGCGACCTCATAAACGGTGGCAAGCCTTCGTCAGAAACCATCAAAAAGCTGGCGGTGGCCTTCAGTGGCAATGGTGACCAGCACCGGCAGTCACTGGAGGATACGCTACTTACCCTCAGCGGCTATCGAAGTGAGCGAACGGATGGAGATCTTAGTGAGCCCATGGCCCGGCTCATGGATAGGCTCAGTCGATTTAGCGATACGCAGCTCAAGGTAATGGAGCGCTTCGCCGACTTCATCACTGAAATGGGGGGTAAATGAATAAACCCAAATCGCTGACCGGGACTATCCGCTTGCCCGATGCTAGTCTCAATTTTCACTTGAGCTTTGATGGAAAAGGCGGGAAAACTGAGCCGGTGGATAACTCTGCAGAGACGCTAGGCAGCATACTGGAAAAGGCGGTAGAGCTTTCCCCCGAAATGCAGGAGCTATTGATCAAATTTGCGGACTATATCAGGAAGGTTGCCGAAAAGGGAAATGGGGGCCATGAAGGATAGGCGGACGAAAATCCTACCTCTTGAAACCAGGGCCCTGCCCGTAAAGATTGTCAGCAATGGTTAACTATTTGTCGATAGTAATACACAAAAAGGGGGTGGTAAATATCAGATATGAGAAAGGCAGGGATTCAGGTAGCCACCCTGCCTTTCAAAAAAGCAATGGGAATTGTCAGAAGGTCAATACAGATTGTCAATATGTTATTACAGGTTTCAAGCTAAAAAGGAGAAAAAAGCCCTCCGCCCTTCATTTTGAGCGGGAGTAACTCAGCGGTAGAGTTCTTGCCTTCCAATAATATCGCTAAACTGGCTGAAGTCCGGCTTCAAAATGAACAAAAAGCGGCTACCGGAAACCCTGCCTCGATTCTGTCACTGGGTATTGACATTACGGCGACAGTGGTTTACAATTTACCCCGGTTCCCCTTTTTTTAGGGCGGAGGGGCCAAAAAGAAGATGGAGGAGAAAATGGAGAAGAAAGCCGTACCCAGCACCCACGAGATCGACGCCATGGTGGACGAGGTCTTGCCCCGGGTCCATTCCCGGCCCCGCACCCTGGCCGAACTGATCGCCAGGTTTATCGGCTCAAGGCGCTACCTCTCCCCGCGGACGGTGGAGTACTACCAG
>SDBV01004464.1_pt1 | contig 20119 bp, 14 predicted proteins | sample 2277081 | NCBI WGS metagenome assembly SDBV01 (sample SAMN10402039, study PRJNA504765) | marine sediment metagenome | isolation source: marine sediment core GS10_PC15, 223 cmbsf | place: Arctic Ocean: Southern Knipovich Ridge | collected 2010 | reverse complement strand
TTATCTCAAAGTCAAGACTTCAAGTTGATACCTTGCACGAGTCGTAATCGTCGTTTTCAATACCTTCAGTATACTGTGTAAACAAAAGGGTCGCGTCTACACATTTGACAGAATATGGAAAAATTGGGCCGCGGATTCATTCTTGGCGGTTTTACCAATAAACATAAAGAGCCCAATCGGGTAGCCGGGGGTCTTTCTACCCCAGCCCCAACATCACATAGCAAGCGGGTCCACACTATGCGGTTCCCAGAGGCTACCGAGCCGTAGCCGGGTAATGAATGTTTACCCACAGTTCTTTGACAGTTAACAGACCTTGATCCTTCAGCCATTTGTTGGTCATCCCCGTTTGTGGGAATGATGTCACATCTTGAAAAGTGAGTAAAAAATTGACAGCAAAAATATTTGCTGTCAAAATGACATTATGGGCAGAGCATGGCGAATTGAATATGAAGGTGCGTTGTACCCTATTTATCCCGAGGCAATGAGCAGAAGGATATTTTCTATGACGACCCGGAACGCTTATTGTTTTTAAAGACAATTGGCGAGATATCCGAACTTTTTGAGATAAATGATAAGATCGGCCGTTTATTTGGCCTAACGTATTCCTCGGTCAGCCATATCGTAAGGTCGATAAGGCTGAGAATGGAGCAGGACAATAGTTTAAAAGAAAAAAAGAAGAATTTTTTCATGGAGAGGTGTTTCTTCTCTTGACTCCCCTTTAAATGGGTGACTCCTCTTTAAATGGGTGACACCAATACATAAATCAAAAGAATTCCTCGCAGCTCTGCTGCGGGGTAATAAACGAGGAAGGGAGTTAGTTTGGAAGGGGAAACGACGTGTCTCCTTCTAAGACAAAATGGTTTTTTAAACTCCTTTGATACCTTGCAGCCCTGCTGTGGATTAGTTAATTTTAATGGATCGTGAGATGACAGTATCGATCCCCTCAATTTCAATTATAGAAATCGTAATTTTAAATAGAACTATTCAATAAATTTTCTTTTCACTTTTGCCAAGGCAGCTTGATGATTTCCCAAAACCTGGCAAACTCTAACTTCACCCACCTGGCTCAGCAAATGATAGGCATCAATGGTGGAAAAACCAAAATGACTCTTTAATCTTTGGATCAGATCGAAATAGGCATATTTTATATTCTCTGATATAGGATTCCCAAAATGGCAGCCAATGGAGCCTATAAAATCATCACCATTAATTTGTGGACAATCTTCAAATTTAGCTTCTTCGTAAGCAAGTATTTCTACTTTCACAGTGACGTCAGCAGCAATTTCGACAGCCACGCATGAAATTTCACCGTCTCCCTGAACAGCGTGCACATCACCCATCGCTAAAAGAGCACCCTCTGTATTAATCGGTAGTATCAGTCTATTGCCTGTGGTTATTTCTTTGCAATCGACATTACCAAGATGTTCAGCACCAAATTTAAAGCTTGCGATTCTCTCTTGTTTAGGAGCGACGCCGACCGTCCCGATCATGGGTGATAAGGGAATCTTAATGTCTCCTCGACTGGTAGGCAGGTAAACGGAATCGCGATCTATTTTACAAATTCTCGTGTCCGGTACCAAATCGTCACTTAACTGATAAGAAGAAGAAAACATACCCAGGTTGGGAATGTAGGATGTGACACCCTTCTCAGGGAGCTTTATGTCTAATATTTCAACACTCAAAAAATCTCCCGGAAGAGCTCCTTCTATAGCTATAGGCCCGGTAACTGGATTCATACACGGAACTTCCATGACCTTCAGACATTCTTTATAGGAGGCAAAGCAGTCTGCAGGGCTTTTCACTGTTCCGCTGAAACAGTCCGCCGTCTCAAACACAACTGTAGCTCCATCGGGCACAACCATGACAGGTTCAACATCGGGCCCAATGAAGAAACTATGTTTATCTCTTGAAACCGGTAACATTATTGTTCTCCTCCTTCTTTTTCTTTAATCTCCACAAAACAAACATGACTACTCGATCATGCAATCATTGCGCTGTCCACCCCCCATCGACCACAAACTCCGCTCCGGTTGTCCATTTTGATTCATCTGATGCTAAATAGACATCAATGAAGGCAATATCATCTGGTTCACCAATGCATCCTAGCGGGTGCTGTTTGCCCACCTTCTTGAAATATTCTTCCGGCTCCAGACCATACCCTTTTGCTTCTTCTTCAGTCAAGGCCGTATGAATGTAGCCCGGATGGACAGAGTTCACACGGATTTTATACCCTTTCTCACCGCAGCATAATGCCGCTGATTTCGTTAAAATTGTCACCGCTCCTTTTGACGCACAATAAGCAAATAATCCCGATTCTGCAATTTGACCGTCTATAGACGATCGATTTATAATTGAACAGCGTTCACCATTGTTTTTCATCGTTTCGATTGCATATTTAGTCCCTAGAAAAACTCCTGTGGCATTGACACTCATAATATCATCCCAGTCTTCGAGTGTTGTGTTTTCAATATCTTTTGCACGAGAAATACCAGCATTGTTGACAATGACATTCAGTTTTCCATATTTTTCAACCGTTGTATTCATTAAAGATCTCCAATTTTGTTCGTTGGTGACATCGAGCAAAAAGAAAATCGCTTCCCTGTCTGACTGCCGAATTTCGTCGACAACCTGTTTACCTTTTGTTTCATTAATATCAGCAACAACTACCTTCGCACCTTCCTTTGCGAATAACTTGGCAGTCGCTTCACCAATGCCTTCCGCACTGCCTGTCACAATTGCAACTTTATTTTTAAGCCTGCCCATTGAAACCTCCTTCAATTATTATTTGATAGGTGCCTATTATGTCTATTTTTATCAGCACATATTAATGCGTTTTAATGTGGTGTCTCATATTTAGTGTATAAGCTTCTCTCTCCACCGATAAGCTTTGGTCTTGTCAGAGCCATGGTTACGTGGGCGGATCCTATCTCTTTTATTTTTCCGCGGACAGGAACGGCAATATTTTTTAAATGCATGCCAATGAATGTATCGCCGATATCAATTCCTGCATGGGCTGAAATATGTTCAACGATGACGGGATCATCGAACCTACGAAAAACTTCTGTCGCAAATGCACCGCCGGCTCTTAAATGAGGTACCACAGCTACTATGTCTAAATTGTAGGTATTAGCGCATATCTGTTCAATAACGATCGAACGATTCAAATGTTCACAGCATTGAGCTGCAAGGAAAAGGTTGTTTTCGGTCATTTGGGGTAACACACCATCAATTATAGCATTCGCTATACCGATATTTGAAGCAGAGCCTATCTTTTGCCCCGCTATCTCACTTGTACTGCACCCGAATATTACTATATTACCCTCTTTTAGGTTGGCCTCAAATAAAAGCTCTATTAAAGCTTGTAGTGATAGGGCTTTTAACTCATCAATCCGAATATCGCCCATTCATCTATTTCCATTGTATCCACACATTAATTTACATATAGTTATGAAACTTTCACTGATTGGCTTTTTTGATGAACAGAAAATGCTCTATTTCACAATGATGCAGGTGCACAAAGCGGCATGACTTACTTTACGTGAAACACTTCCCAAAAGTTTGCCCTTTATTCCACGAAATCCACGACTACCCAGAATAATAACGTCAATATGTTTTTCTTTAGCAAACTCAATGATCATATCTGCCGGATCTCCCCGAAGTACGACAGTATGAATATGTTCACATCCCGTGATTCTGCATTCATTCTCACTTTGTCTAATAATCCTCTGTCCAATTTTTTCTAAATAAACGCTAGCCGGCGGATCTTCAATGTCCTCAGCCGACACGTATTCGAGTACATCAACAGGTATTTCCATGGTGGAAATAACGTGTAAAATGTAAACTTGAGCGTCATATCGAGCGGCCATCTCAACTGCAAATTCCAATGCTTTTCTCGAACTAGCAGAACCATCTGTTGCCAACAAAATTTTTTCCAGCATGACAAAATCCAATATGTGATTATCCAGCCTACCTTGCGATGGTAAAATACTGCGCTACACTCAAAACGATTCTATATTTGGAAAATAACTATCTTCTCGGGAACTCTCATCTGTTCTTCTCCACGATCAAGCCTTCTGCAAGCAAAAGGACTGAGGATTTCTGCTGGCATAGATCCCCAGCCCTCTTCACTATCTCGCGCCCTTAGCTCTTCGATAAAAACGCATCATTTTGTGGTAATCAGGATTTTCGGCGTAGTCCTCGCAGTGATTAAGGTCCTCGGGGAGATCATCCCACTGAATAGAGAGCAAATCATTTTTGGTGAACTTTTTGAAAACCTTTGGATCGTTCATGTTCGCGACAGGATTATGAGTGCTGTCCGCCATGGCAACCAGATAGGCAACATCAGGTTCCTGCAAGTAAGCAAGAAAATCATCCGCCAGGGGACTGGGTTTGGGGTTGTTGATGATGTTGGTCAACTCCATCCAAACGATTCCACCGACACCATCTTTCATGGCGCCTTTTCTGGGCGTTACGGCTTCCACTTCCAGGCGTCCCTCACGTCTGGGCGGCGAGGCGGTATAGTTTCCGCCACAGACGTAAAAATCGATTTCACGGTTTATCAATGCATTATTGGCTTCAACCTCACTCTCTGTTACGAATTTTGCATTTTTAAACCACTTGAATGCCATTGCTTCAACTTTCTTCATCTCTTCAGCGCTGTGTTTTTTGAAGGGATAGACTCCAGCACCTTGGCACATTTGGTAGAGGACCCAATTATCCCAATTCAAAAGCGCCCATCGACCTTTGTTCTTATCATCCGAGAATAGATTCCAGCCCTCATCTTCCGCTGTCTTTTTAGAAATACCTTTATTGTTGATCACAAAGTTGAAAGGCCCATATCGCTGGGGCATGCCAAGCAGGTTTCCATCGTCAGCCATGGCCCATTTGTAAGGCCAGTGGTACCTTGGTGGAAAATCTTTAAAAAAGGGCTTGAAAGTCTCCTTGTCCAATGTTTTGATAAGACCATCCTTATACATCCCTCTGGACCAGCAGTTATTCAAAACCAAAATGTGAAATTGGCGAGTTGCTCCAGCCTTAAGTTTCATAATCGCATCGGGATCGTCTGTCAGAAGTTCAACGTTAATCTTACAGTTGTAGCGTTTACGGAAAGGATTGAGCAAAGCGTCTGCATCGTATCCGTTCCATACAAACAGGTTCAGCGTCTCACCGCTTTCGTTTTGATCAACTGTAAAAATCTCCTTTCCACCCTCAATATCGGTGGCCGCCATTGCCTTACCGGTCAGGTATGGTCCAAGCATCATGCTTCCCATTCCGACTGCGCCCATACGCCCTACATTCTTTAAAAATTCTCGTCTATTGCTATCTTTTTCGTTTGACATCAAACACCTCCAATACCTTTTAACTGACGGTTAACCTTATATTCCGTTGTCAATTATAGTATACTATTTTATTTCACCTCCTTTCTTTAAAAACAACTTGCAAATGCTATGCCCCGTAAATAGACTTTCCTCCCACTGTATATGGTCCGGTTAGCAAAACAGCCTCATTTGCTGCCCAACCAAGTTTAATCTTATCCCCCTCTTTTGGCGGGGTTTCGAAATACTCGTCTTGCGTTTGCTTAATTATAATTTCATCGCCTGACTCAAGCCGCATTCTAACCTTCACCACATAGCCAACATACTCGACAAATTCAACGATACCATCCAGTTCATTATCTGATTTCTGATCATCTCGCAAAATATGGATCAGATCTGCCCGAATACTAAAACCGACATCCTCTCCTTCTTCCGGTAAGCTCCGCTTAATATCTATTTTGAAGGTGCCCAATTCCGTTGATAGCGATACAAAAGTGTTTTCCACAGATTTGATTTTTCCCATCTGAACAAAATTATCCCCGACGAAAGAAGCCACAAAAAAAGTGGCAGGCCGAATGTAGATATCTTGCGGCGTCCCAATCTGCTCAATGATACCCTCGTTCATAACTACCAGGCGATCCCCCATGGTGAGGCACTCGTCCTGATTGTGAGTCACGTGTATGAAGGTGATGCCAAGTTTTCTTTGAAGATTTTTAAGCTCACCTCTCAGTTTAATTCTCAAGAGTTCATCAAGATGTCCCAACGGTTCATCGAGAAGTAATACTGCCGGCTCCGTTATTAGCGCTCTTGCCAGCGCAACACGCTGCTGCTGTCCACCGCTCAGTTCACCTGGCTTTCGCTGTCCCATGTCTTCTAATCCGACGAGTTGGAGCATTTCTCCAACCCGTTTTTGTCGTTTACTCTGCGAAACGCCCCGCATTTTCAAGCCGAATCCGACATTGTCATTCACTGTCTTGTGTGGAAACAGAGCGAAGCTTTGAAACATCATGGATGTGTCCCTCTGCCCCGGAGCCACATCATTAACCTTTTGACCTCTCAGAAAAACCGATCCGGATGTTATGTCATTATGGCCGGCGATACATCTGAGAGTCGTACTCTTGCCGCACCCGCTGGGACCTAGAAACGCTATATACTCTCCTTTTTCAACCTTAAGGTTGAAATTCTTAACTGCTTCGAAATTCCCGAAATTCTTACAGAGATTCTCACATACGACATCATACTCAGGCATTACTTATCTCCTCTCTATGAAAACGTCTCACCTTCGCTGCCAGCACACAACGGTCAAGCCAAAGATTTAAAATAATGAATGGTTCTTTTTTTTTGCGAATTTTCCGCCAAGGTGTTTCATCACCTTATTTTTTGACAACGAGATTTAATTGTCTGCTTTGCTCAAAAACCAAAATGGAATAAACAGCGCTGCTGCTGATAAAATATAAACCGCCGCTGACAGTGCCGGTGCCGTAGGAGAGAATCCCCCGGTCATCTTCCCATATATATATACCGGAAGCATCTGGTCGGTACCCTGCAGGAACAAAGACAGCTCGAAATTGCTCCACGAAAGCAAAAATGCGAAAAGTGCCCCTGACACGATCCCCAGCATCAACACTGGCAAGGTCACTTCTTTGAATACCTGCCAGGTCGAAGCGCCCAGATCATAGGCCGCCTCCTCCATGGTTTTGTCATATCCGTAAACCTGTATGGCGATGACCATTGTCACGATCGGAAGCATCCAAACCATATGTGAGATGCCCGCCACAATCCAGGAAGTATTAATCTTTAAATAATTGCTTAACAGCAGTTGAGCCAGGGCAAGAACCAATTGTGGGAAAAAAAGCGGCAGCAACAGGAATTTCTGATAAACCCCGCGTCCACGCCACTTGAATCTTGCAAAAGCAAGTGCCCCCAAAAAGCCAAGCACGGTCGTTGGTATCATGACCACAAATGCCGTTAGCAAACTGTTGCCAACTGCATTCCGGATTCCACCCGATTGCAACATCTCTAAGTACCATCGAAACGTAAGTTCTTTAAAAGGAAAGGTGAAGTATTTGGCTGCTGAAAAAGAACTCACCAGTAAGGACATCGCCGGTGCTTGCAAAAAAAATATAAGGGCCAGGATGTAAACGGCCATCAAAGGTTTTCTAAAACTTACCACCTTTTTCTTCATAACCATCAGTCTCCATTTAGAACAGGGGTGTTGAACAAGTTCCTCTAACCTAGCTTGGCTCGGGAACCAAGCAATTTATCCAGATCCACATAGCGCAATACCCCTATAATTAAAATAAGCGTAATGGCCAGTAAAATGACCGAGAGAGCTGAACCCAGAGGCCAGTTTTGTTGAAATGAAAAGGCATGGTGAATATCATCGGCAAAAGGTACGACTGCGCTGCCGCCTAACACCTGAGCCTCTACCATCGCCCCTAGGGATAATACAAATACCAGCAGGGCGCCGATAAAGATACCGGCTGAGGCCATGGGAAGTTCTACCTCTTTCAAAACCTGCCAGCGGCTGGCTCCCAAGTCTATGGCTGCCTCTACTGCCTCATCATCTACCATAAAGAGCCCCAATTCCAGAGGGAACAACATAAAAGGGAAATAAATATAGACCATACCCATCAGAATTATCGGGAAATTATACAAAAACTCCGCATGTTCCATCCCCGGGATCCAGCTGGTAAAAAAACTCAGATACCCTCCCTTTAACAGGATCAGGGTCCAGCCAAATAGCCGGATATTACCCGTGACAAAAATCGGCATAACTAATAGAAGGGTGATCCATATGGATGATTTGGGGAACATTTTGGCCATGCCATAAGCACATGGGTAGCATACCAGGAAGAGGAGGACGGTCGTTAAAAAGGCCAGCAGGATCGACCATCCAAGTGACAAATAGTATTTCTCTCCAAAAAAATCTACATAATTGAGCAGACTCAAATCAGTCGAAATATCGAATGAGTACGGCTGCTGAAACGAATATAGCACGATCAGTAATAGCGGAACAATAAAACATAGGAACAGAACTATAATGCTCGGTAACGCTAGCATAAACCCTGGGCTTTTTTCTCTCATTTCTCTGAACCTCCCTGACCAATTGCCCCGCTTGCCCGTCTAACCAAAGGCAGTTTTATATTTTGTTTTGATTTCAAGCACTTGTAAAATTGTTTGGGTTTATTCAATATAAAGCCTCGGTACCACCTCGATCCTTCAATTTTCCACAGCCGCAAGGTGAGACATTCACTATTGGAGACAAGCTATTGAAAATATCATATACCCCCAACTTTAATCTGGTTCATACTCTAACAGATACCGTTTCCGGAAGCGTACTTCCTCCGTCTATGACAACTTGGGTGCCCGTTATGTACGACGATTCGTCAGAGCAAAGAAACGCTGCCAACTCACCGATTTCTAGCTTATTGCCCAGTCTCCCAAGCGGCACTGCGCTTGCGATCCTCTCTATGACCGCAACGGGATTGTCCGGATCGGATTCTTTAGCTATTTGCTCGGCCATCGGCGTAAGGATGTACCCGGGACAGATGGCGTTGACGGTTATTCCGTGTTTTGCCACTTCACGTGCAAGAGCCTTTGTAAAACCCAAAAGCGCCGCCTTGGTTGTGGCATAGGCTGTTTCTCCTTCATCGGCAACCATCGGGCCGGTAACCGAAGACATGATGACAATTTTTCCATACTGGTTCTTGATCATATTAGGCAAAACTGCCTTGGTGCAATTCCACACCCCTTTTATATTGACATCAAAATGGAAGTCCCTGACTTCATCACTCATGTCAAGGAAATTCGCCAGCCGAATAACTCCCGCGTTGTTACATAAAATATCAATTTTACCTTGTGCGCTGATGACACTGTCGACTGCTCTTTGGCAGGCTTCAATGTCGGTCACGTCCACTTTGGCTGGGGTCGATTGATAGCCCTTTGATTTCAGAGCATCGGCTGTGTCAAATACTTTTTCCGAAATATCCCAAAGCACCACATGAGCCCCGTGTTGACCCAATATCCTCGCTATCCCTTCTCCGTTGCCCATAGCCGCCCCTGTGACGATTGCAACCCTTCCATCTATCTTTCCCATCCGTCCACCCTCTCCGCCTTTGTCTATCATCAACAGGTACGTCGAGCTGTTTTATCAGTCCTGCTTTAAATCAAATCAATCGCTAATGGCCAACTTTATACATGGTGTAATCTCTGTAGCCGGTTGTTACTTTAAAATAGCCGCGCAGCTCCTCATTGAGCGCTTCATCTCCCGTGTCCACCAATAAGGGTCGACCGGCCAAAGCTAATAATTTTTCTTTAGTGGCGATTACGGTAATGTTTTTTTTACCCACCTCTCGAATAACCCTGGGGCTGAGTTGTTGATTCCCACGACCAAAGACATGCCCCTGGCCACCGATTACTGTAAGGACAATCTTGGCTTTATTGCCTTGAATGATATCCAGTAGTTGTTTTTCGGAGACATCATTAGCGATGAGCTTTTTTCTGTGAACGATATCTACGCCAAGCAATGTATTTTTTAGCCCCAGATCTTCCATTATTGTTCTAGTGGTCGTGCCAGGTCCAATGATATAGTAACCGTCGTCATCTTCCATCGCCTCGATGACGTATGTTGAAATTCCCTGGAGGAGTTGCTTTTCGGCCATCACGCCGCCGGATTTTACACTCTGTATATACCTTCTTTCTTCAGGTACACGGAGATATCCATATAATTTCGCAGTAACAACACCACTACGAAAAGCGTTCTCGTCAATATCCATAACCTCCGCCACACGGATGTTCATCAGCTGGCCCTTTAGGAACATTTTGGCCACCTCCCCGGCGCATCTTGGTGTCACCGCATACACAGCCGAGTGGATTTTCACCCCTGCCGGGATTCCGAGTGCCGGGACTTTTTCTCCCATGGCGTTATATACGTTCCGTGCTGTGCCGTCTCCTCCGGCAAATAGCATCAGATCTACACCCGCTTCAGCCATGTCCTGAACCGCCTGCTGCGTGTCATCGGCGGTGGTCTCTCCGCTTCTGATGGACCCGATGACTCGAGAGACTAAACCCGCCGCACGGCACTCGTCTTCTCCCATTTCATGCGGATAAGTGATGATTTCGATATTGTCTTTAATTTTCGAAACCACTTTTAAAGCCTCCACCGCTCTGTTAGGTGCTTCGGGTTGAGCGCCCAACTCTCTGGCTTTACGAAGAATCTCGACACCGTCGCTTCCTTTAAGTCCCACTCTTCCACCCATCCCGGCAACCGGGTTGACAATGACTCCTAATTTTTTCATATGCACATTTACCGCCTATAAAATGCATAAATATTAATAATTTTCGGACAACCATTGAAGGATATTCATTTCATAGAAAAAAATACTTCAACGATATTTCCAGCGAAAAAAGGAGTGCACCTTCCGTATCTTGAGCACGCAGTATGCGAAAGGCACAATGGATACCATTAACGTTTTCGAGGGATTACTTTTTTCCCTTTTTTTTAAGATATTGACGCCATGTCACCGCAATTCTTTCCGGTTCATCAATTGCCGGCGCGGGAACCTTATGCACGGGTAAATTGTACGGCGCGTTCTTTATGTATTCTGGATCCTCGTAAGCTTCCTTTGAGCATTGGGCCATCACCGCACAATATTCATCAATGTCATCTTTAGAGTAGGAATCGCAAGGCTCCAAAGTGAAGGGTTCCGGTACCACCCAGGGATGATGACTGCACCAATAATGCTGGATGCCGAAGTCTGCCATTCTTCGCATAACATCATCAGTTCCAACCCCTGTATCTTCCATCAATTTTTCCCAGCTATAACGAACCTGTTCCAGTCTGCGTTTACCTTCGGCATACCAAACGACAACCCCTGGAATTTCCCTGAGCTTCTTTTCCATATAGTTGTTGTTGAGCACCGAGCATTCGGCGACCTCTCTCAACCCTTCGGCGCCATGCTGCATGATCCAGGCGTAAGCTTTCAAAACTATGGAAGCGTTTCCATAGAATGATCTAACCTTTCCGATGCTGTTAGGTTTGTTGTAGTCCAGATAGTATTTCTTACCATCGAACTCCACTCTAGGTATTGGTTGGTATTTGGCCAACTCCGCCTTCACACCCTGGGCTCCCATGGCCGGTCCCATGCAACCGTGGGGGGAAGAAAAGGTCTTATGTATATTGAAGTGACAAAGATCGAAATCGGCTTCCTTCGCCCTTGCGATGCCTAACATTCCGTTAGCATTGGCTTGATCATATGAACAGAGAGCACCCACATCGTGTGCAGCCTTTACATACTCTTCAATTCGTGGATTGTAGATACCTGTGTCCTCAGGATTGGTTATGAAAATGCCGGCTGTTCGCTCTGAGACAGCTGCTTTCATGGCTTCAAGATCCGGGTACCCGTTTTCATCCGGCATAAGGGTGATCACTTTATAACCTGCAGTCATCGGTGTTGCAGCGTCGCATGGATGTGAGAACATTGTGGTGATGATCTCATCCCGTTCGCTGTCACCCCTATCAGCATGATACGCCCTGATGATTGAAGCATTGGTAAATACGCCTTGAGCACCTCCTCCAGGCTGCAATGAAAAAGAATCAAGACCGGAGATTGCCTTCAAGAACTGCTCAAGTTTGTAATACATTTCCAGGATACCCTGAAGGGTTTCTACATCCTGTAACGGATGGATTTCTGTTATGCCTGGATGCCTAGCAGCTAGATGCTCTTGAAACTTGGGGCTGTACTTCATAGTACAGGTACCCTGACTGATATCAATATTCAGATCCGTACCCATGGTTTCCTGGGACAGCCGCATAAAATGCCTGTTGACTTTCATCTGATTAACCTCAGGAAGGGCTGCAGGTTCTTTTCTCCTGAGGCTGCCAAGCACTGATACCCCGTCGCCAACTTCGGCGCGAATCTCTTCTTCAGCTTTGGGAACCAGAATACCTCTTTCACCAGGAACACTCAGTTCAAAGATGATTTGTTCGTCCCACCGAGCCTGATGAAATTTCCTAAGAAGTGTTTTGTTATCTCTACCCATGACACTTTCTCCTTTCTATATATGTCCCTTATTCGTTCCCAATGTTCTTGTATGAAGTTACTCGATAATTTCCTCAAGAGCATGAACAAGCTTATCGATATCTTCTTTTGTCATGATCTCCGTCACACAGTAAAGAGCGCTTTGGCCAAACTCAGGGAATTCATTTGAGATGTCCTTTCCTCCAAATATCTTGTGTACGAGAAGGGCTTTGTTGATCTCACCTACACTTTTGTACGTTTCATCAAAATTCACCACGAACTCCTCGAAAAAAGGCGTATTAAAGACAAGCTTTACCCCCTTGATCGCGGAAATCTGTTTGGCTGCATACTGAGATTTTTGCATGATTGTCTGGCCGATCTCTTCCATACCTTTGGGGCCCATCAGCGAAAGATACACACCAGCGGTGATCGCCCACAGCCCGGTAGTGGTACCGGTAAATTCTTTGCCCTTCTCCCTGGATCCATACGAGGTTCTGTCAAATAAGACTTCACCAAAGCCCCACTCGCCTTCTTTAACGGTCTCTGTGATCCCAAACATCAGATCTTTAAACTCGACAATATATTTCATATCATCAGGGGTTGCGACAAATCCTCCTTGCCCGCCGCCGCATTGCATGTGAACACCAAGTGCATGGAAATCGCCGCATGCAAACGTTGCACCATATTGAGCCGGTGGGGATAGAACGCCGCAGGAAATCGGGTCCGTATAAACAATAAACTCTGCGCCGTTTTTATCGGCAATTTTGCCGATCTCTTCAGCCTGGGTCTCAATAAAACCGAGGTATGCTGGATTCTCAATAAACACGGCTGCCGTATTGGAAGAAATCTTCGATTTCAGGTCATCAAGATCGAGCAAGCCGGTTGCACCATCAAATTCAACTAGCGAGATGTCGAGTTGCGGTTTGGGAATTCCGTTAAGATAGTTTTTTATAACCATTAGCATATCCGGATTTATTGACTTCGGTAAAAGAACCTCCTTCCGTCCATTGACACGCGAAGCCATTCGCAGAGATGTTGCGGTCGCAGACATGCCGTCATAAAGGGGACAGCTTAGAACATCCATGTCCAGCAATTCTCCCATTAGGCTTGCATACTCAAAAAACGCCTGCCACTTGCCATGATCGGCATAGGACTCTCCTACATATGCTGTTAAAAATTCACCCCGGCCATTGATCTCATCGCATACGGCTGGTACAAAATGCTGGGCACACCCAGCACCCAAAAAGTTCAGAAATTCGGAACAATTTTCATTTTTGTTCAGCAAACCTTCAACGTGCCTTCGTATCGAGTATTCATCAAGAATGGGTTCCGGCAAATTCAATTTTCCCTTGAATTTCAGATGGTCCGGAATCTCTTCATAGAGATCCATGATGTCCTCAGCGCCAACTTCTTTTAACATTTGTGCTTTAACTTTTGGCACTGAGTTCGGTACATACGGGTATACAATTTTATCTTTGTCCATTATCGCCCCTCCAACTTTAGAATTGATAAAAAAGACCTCTACCTGACCTATTTATTTGGAAACGGCCAAGGCCAATTCAAATACGATCACTCTACCTGTAAACGAGGGTAATGAAGAGTTTTGATTGGTATTATTGTCTATAAGAAAATTACCTTAACCCGCTGTTGATAGCCTGAAAAATAGTCAGTAGGAATTTATAGTAAATGATAGTTACTTAATTGTATATGTTCATTACTGGCAGCTATATGACTCTCGACTTTTTACGAGTTTATAATTATTATATGATCCTCTAATTGGGAAAAACCTCACGTATAGCACAGCAAACATCGTATACCTGCTCCTGAGTTGTGTCAATATCGAAGGGAAGGGATAATCTTCCCCCTGGGCTTTTTCACTTTCGGGAAAGTCGCCCCAACGATAGCCGAGAAAAGTGAATGCCTCCTGCAGACGTATGGAGAGTGGATAGTAGACACTGGCTTTGATGCCCTTCCAAGCAAAGGTGGTCGAGAAGTTCGGTACGCTTCGTTGTTCTTATCGTATAGCGTGAGAAACCCTCGGTCACCTCAAGCAGCTCAGGTGGTATGTAAGCTCACTGGTACTGGCACGCATTCTCAAAGTCAAGGAGCATATTTCCTCCGATCGGGAACTCAGCGAGAAGCTATCCAAAATCAAAATCTATCGTGATGCTATCGGTATAAACCACGATGAGATCCCCGAACATAATACCTTCAACACTCTCCGTCAACGACTGTGACCGGAAGGCTTCGTTGAAATTCATCGACATTTTGTCTTACACGCATACAAGCTAGGCTTACTTGCTTCACCCATTTCAAATCTTCCCAAAATGGTTCGTGACAAGATTATTCTCGTCGGCGGCTCCACTTTTTTCAAAGCCATAGCCTCCACCAAAAGCGAAAAGGATGACGATGGTAATTGGATATTCACAGATGATAGCATTGCCTTTGGAAAACCGCACCATAAACGCTAGTACCCTGTTGGCCACCGTGCGCATACGCTTACATCTGTCAGCGGTATTCCTGTCGTAAGCCGACTCGCACCTGCAAACGAAAGTGATGCACAAATTATGCCACTTTTGCATACAGCCTTTGAACGTTATCCAAAGCTCCCCTTTGTCAGTGTGATTCTTGACGCGGGATATGAATCGAAGGAATTCCACCGCGATATCTACACCGAGTTCAATATCCTATCTGTCATCATTCGTAAACCATCCATAAAATGGGGTCCGAATCTGGGCAATACCGGCACCCCTTTGTAGCCATTTGTGTACCCAACGCGACGCAAAGGAATTGAATTCAATCGCGGCGCACTAAGTTCGCATGTTACCGTATTTGTATCAAAGACCCGCAACGCCAGCTCTTCCGTTGTGAGTATCAAGGATAGGAAACCCGATTTGGCTGGATCACTCCTACCCAATTTAAAGATAACTACCGCCGACAAGGATCCGCTGTGCCGGGTTCAAGACCCTATGAGCAATTAAAAATACTTCGCACAGGAATCGATCGATACTATGGATTGACCAAAGAAACCGATACCATATGGAAGTCAATAATACCTACATGGGACACGATAATGTCCTTATTCATGTTATCGTGCATGACATAGTAGCAACTCGGTATATCCTTTGCGAACACAATAAAACCGGAAAATGGAGCGGTGTCCTCAGCATCTAATATTGATGATCTCGCAAAAAGTTCGAAGAAAAAAATTAAACCACAATATGTGGTGTATTACGAGACATATAAGTACTACATGGTGTGGTTATAAAGTCATATTTCGACTTTTTGCGAGACGGTTAATATTGAAAAGGCTCAAATTAAACGCTGAAACGCTGTAAAAAAATTCCTAAGATTTTACGCCTTTAATATGCAATATACAGGCCAGTAAAAGAGCTATGATTTTAATTAATTGAAATAAATAGAATATTTCTATGATGCACGGGAGTAACGGAAATGCAGTGGAGATATTGAAATTGGGCAAGAATTGCCCGATATCGCCTACTTAATCGATATAACTATTTGAATTATCTATTTAAAAAGCTATACGGGAAAAACATGCACATTTATACTTAAATAAGCCCAAAAAATTTCATTTTATTATAAAGCGTTCGCCGGGGGAGACCTAAAAGTTCAATTGCCTTACTGCGTTTCCAGTTTGTCTGATTTAAGGCTTTTAATATCAGATTTTTTTCAAATACCTCGACTCTTTGACGATAGGTTATTTTTTCATTTTGCAAAAGAATCCCATCACTTGTATCTTCATCTTCTCCATTTTTTTTATCAGAAGCCATCTTACAATCGAGAAAATCAATATGACCTACAGTAATGTAACGATGTAGGACATTTTGCAGTTCTCGTATATTGCCAGGCCAGGTGTAATGGAATATTGCTTCCATTACCTTTCCGGGGAGGTTGCTAGAGGCATTGTTTTGCCCAAATTCTTTCATAAAATGATCAATTAGGAGTGGAATATCTTCCTTTCGTTCACGTAAAGGTGGTAGTGTAATATTGATAATATGGATTCTGTAGTAGAAATCCTCTCTGATGTTTCCCTTAGCGACCTCTTCGAACAAGTCCTTGTTTGTCGCTGCAATAATTCGAAAATCCGAATTATAAACATCAATGCTGCCAACAGGACGATATCCGCCGCCTTCAATTGCGCGTAACAGTTTTCCCTGTATTTTCTGGTCGATGTCTGCAACTTCATCTAAAAATAAAACCCCTCCCTCAGCAATTTTAAGATATCCGGTTTTGTCGGTATTGGCACCTGTAAACGCGCCCTTTTTATATCCGAAAAATTCACTTTCTGCCAGGGACTGTGGAATAGCATTGCAATTGACGATGACAAATTTTTTGTCGGAGCGACTGCTTAATTTAAAAATTGCTTGCGCGACCAACTCTTTTCCTGTTCCAGATTCACCGTAAATCAGGACATTGGCATTAGAGTTTGCCGCACGGATGATCAATTCGTAAACATTTTGCATCTCTGGGCTTTTACCTATGATGCCCTGGAACCTATAACGTTCTTTTATGCTAGATCTCAGCTTGATGTTTTCCTGATGCAAATCGTCCACACGTTCTTGTTTAGCGATTTCTTTTAATTTCCGCTCATGGATATCTCTTATGGTGCATAAAAGGGCTTTTTCCCCTTTCCACTTGATTGATGCAAACTGACCTTCTGCCCAAAATTTTCGGTTTTCTCTTGAAATAAATATCCCTTGAAAGATATTTTTTCTATTTCGAATATATTTTATTTCATTAGAAGGCATTTCAAAGTTTTTTATCAATGAATCAAATTGCTCCTTATAATCATGACATATGAGAGTAAGCACATTTTTTCCTACTAGTTGTTTCTCATCTGAGTATCTAAACATATTTATGAAGGCATCATTAACCAACAATAACTTCTTATCTTGTATAATAGTGATACCGTCTGCAACATTTTTCGCGATGGTTCGATAACGCTCTTCGCTCTCTTTCAAGGCCTGTTCAGCCAGTTTTCGATCTGTAATATCTCTCTGTGAACCAAAGTGTCCAACCATTTCTCCTTTAGAATTATAGATACAGAAATAGTCACCGAGGAACCATACCGCATCACCGGCAAATTTTTCAGTACCATTAAATTTATATTCCATTGTTTCACAGGTTAGCATACCTAAATTAAATATTTGCCTCCACATCTTTCGAGCATTTTTCAAATCATGGGCGAAGAAATCTTTTAGCGATAAACCGATCATTTGATCCACTGTTGTGTCATACTGTTCACAGAATGACTTGTTTACCCTCACAATGTGCTGATGCTCAAAAGCATAATCAAGGACTTTTTCTTTATCCTCGGATTCGTCCCATCTAATAGGTTTCTCAGCTTCTATGAACCAAATACCTTCTATACTATGAGAAAAAAGCATTCCCAGTAATTGATCACTTTCCCAGAGTTTTTGGTTTTCCTTTATCTGTAAGATAGGTATTTTAGGTCTGGTTTTTCTAATAGGACGTTGGGAGGAGGCAGAAGAATTGAATTGTGAAATTTCCATGATAAAACCATCCATACTTGATGCACTCACAAAAAGTTGAAATATGACTTTGTAACCACACCATGTAGGTTTACATACCTATCGATATACCATATGTTGTGGCTAGATTTGTTTCAACGGGCTTTTTGTGAAATAAAAAGCGATAACATCTCAATAAGTTGCGATAGTCAAGCAATATTCTCAAAATATAGGAACTTGCTTTTTTTCTGATTCAAATATCACAGAAGCGGTGTAGTGTGTCAATAACTATGTTTAACAAAATGTTGTCAGCTTTGAGCTTTCAGTGTAAGTCGGTAGAACGACCCTGGTAAGCAAAACATACTGCAGGGCGATTGTACAGGTAATTCCCTAACAATTTCGCGTTGAGTGGGAGTTTTTTCTAGAATAGGCGCGTGCGCCAGTGTTTCCCTGGGTAGGGAATTGAAAAATTACTGCTTCCGGTAATGTTGGTTGTGCTAATCCAAAATTGACCCACTTAGAGGGCTTGTGACAGCCGAAAATTGACCCACGCAAAGCGACCCTTCTGGTATAAGGTGTTATAGACGACACCAAATACAGGATGGAAAAGAGCATGCTAACAGTGGATCAATATGATTATAGAAAAAGATTTTTATAGTGTCATAATCTAGATATTCTAGCCTTATAGCAACACTAGCTAACTCTTTGAAATCTTTTTAAAACTAGGCTTGACACGACTACAAGACAGGATTATTTTCAACTCAACCGGTAGTATCAAAACCGGTGCTTAAAACTAATCTTAAAAGGGGGTAGTAAAATGATTTTTGAAAAAAATGAGAAAAAATTTTCTGAGAGCCAGGAAATAGTTAATGAGTTGGCAATCGTCTGGTGGAAAGCCGAACAAATTGAAAGATCGGCTATAGAATTATTAGGCGACAATAATCCAATTTGTGAAAATCTGGCATATGCATGTGTCGGGATAATGAACGCATACGATGAAATAAAAGCTAATCTTAAAAAGGTCAAATGTAATAAGCTAGAACCAAAAACATTGGCTCAAATTATAGACGTTCTGACCAGAATCAAATGGACAGGTGCAGAATATCATAAAGGAATTATTCAAGCGTACCAAGATGCGGTGAACGGTGTCGCTCATTTTCACCAAATCCATCGCAACACCATCGCCGATGCCTGTATAAGGAGGATAGGCCTCAAATACCGGAATCAATTCATTGATTTGACAAAAAGCTGGCTGAACAATAAGCCATGCGAATTAAAGGAAATTCTCAAGAGACATGCTCGCAGTATCGACCATTCGGTTATAGAAAGTTTTTTCCATGAAAAAAAGAAGCCTCTACGAAAACATTGATCATGTGAGAAAAACAATCAAACATTATATGTGATCAAATAAATTTATCATAATAATTGGAATATTAATTCAAAAATGTAAGGGTCGAGTCTCCTATTAGCTTATACTCTTTCAAGATAGCTGTAGAATAATCTGCCTATGTCGTGAACATAAAGAAATAGAATATACAGGTGCCTGGTATCATATCATTAACAGGGGAATATCATTAACAGGGGAATATCAAAATCTGATGGAAATATAATTGCTGAAGTAAAAAGTGTAAACAAAGGGGTCGCGTCTACACATTTGACAGAATATGGAAAAAATGGGTCGCGGATTCATTCTTGGCGGTTTTACAAATAGACATAAAGTGCCCAATCGGGTAGCCTCTCCTCCAGCCCCGACACCACCTATCAAGCGGGTCCGCACTAGACGGTTCCCAGAGGCTACCGAACCGTAGTCGGGTAATGAATGTTTACCCACAGTTCTTTGACAGATAACAGACCTTGATCCTTAAGCCATTTGTTGGTCATCCCCGTTTGGGTTGCCAGTGTTCTGGATAGCCTCCATGGTCCTAAACGGCTCAAGCCCAAAGATATTGCTACCCGAAGGTTTGTGCCGAGCTTCACCAACTCGCGAACCTTTGTGTGGCACCAACGCCAGTGCTTTACATAGCATATTCGCAGGCGTCGGCGGTGCTAGTCCTTGTATGTCGTTTCTGTTCGTCGGCCCATAACTTTGTACTCCGGGATGGACGCTCGAAAGCTCGCTCCCGCCTGCGTCGAGCCTTTCGCTTCGCTCCGCTTTCAGGCGAGCCCTCGCGAGATCGCCCTTGCTTTCGACTATCATTTATGTCAATGATATTAATCATTAACAGGATTCACATACAGGGGACTTTCACCTCATAAGATCATGGAGCGGTTATTTAAATGGGAAATAAAA
>SDBV01004463.1_pt1 | contig 20126 bp, 16 predicted proteins | sample 2277081 | NCBI WGS metagenome assembly SDBV01 (sample SAMN10402039, study PRJNA504765) | marine sediment metagenome | isolation source: marine sediment core GS10_PC15, 223 cmbsf | place: Arctic Ocean: Southern Knipovich Ridge | collected 2010 | reverse complement strand
CTTTTCTCTGCCTGGCGAACAACGATCATCATCCCCGCCAAAAGGCCGATCGTATTGAAATCGATCGCCTCGATCGCCTGCTCCTGCGAAAGCGTCCCGGTTAGGACAACCAAAGCCGCAGCGATAATCGCCACCTTGGTCCGGTGGACCTTCTCGGTGAAGATCACGGCCAGAGCCGCAACGAATATGACAATCGCTAGAGCCATCTACCTACCACACAGCCTCCCGCCACTCCCAGCAGGATTTTTGTACCTGGAACAGTGACCCCAGTTTAGTTGGGTGCGCGGAAAGCGTGCAGCACCTGTGCGCGGTGCTCACGAAAAAAGATGGAGAGCTGCCGGGGTGGTGCCAACCCCTCTGGCTTATCTTCTCGGTACGTGGTACAAGGCGCGTCGAGTTTCAGTGCGCAGAGCATGTTCGCTCGGAAATAGCAGTTCTCACATCTCGCGCACTTCTTCTTTCTGCCCTGCCTTTTCGCCACGAACCCAACCTTTCATTTGAAATAACGGATCGAATTTTTACACGAATTGCGCGCGAACCGCTAGAGAACATCTGTACGTATTACGCAAATCGCAGAAACTTTGTAACAATTTTCAACGCTTGCAAATTGGGAAAATGGCTGCCTTTTTCGCGCAATGTAGGAGATTTACAAAGTTCCGATAATGTAGGTCGGGATTGTGAACGCAAACATCTTCATCACCTGCCTTGCAGATCTCTTCTACCCCGAGGTGGGCGAGCGCTTGGTATCGCTTCTGGAGCGGCTGGGCTGCTCTGTTGAGTTCCCTGCTGAACAGACCTGTTGCGGACAGCCGAGCTTAAACGGTGGCCACGAGGACTGCGCACAACCACAGGCGCTTAAGTTGGTAGAGACGTTTGCCGAAACCGAAGGGCCGATAGTCGCTCCTTTTGGATCCTGCGTGCACACGATCAAGCACCGGTATCCAGAACTGCTTGCCGACCACCGATCGGAGCTTGTCACAGCGACTGAGGTTGCCGCAAGAACCTATGACTTCAGTTCCTTCATCGTGGATCAACTGGGAAAAGAAAACGTCGGTGGAAGTTTTCCTGGCCCTGAAGGCGCCAAGGTCATCTATCACGATGAGTGCCACCTGCGCCGAGGCCTGAACGTCTTCGAGCAGCCAAGACAGCTTCTTCAAGGAGTTGATGGATGCGAAATCGTTGAGCTGGACTGTGACGAGCTATGTTGCGGCTTCGGCGGAACATTTTCCGTGAAGCTCCCGGAGGTCTCGGTCGCGATGGCCGATGAGAAGATAGACCGCTATTTACAAGCCGGTGTAGATGCGATCGTCTCGACCGACGTTGGCTGCCTGATGCATTTAGAGGGGCGTATACGCCGCAGGGGTGAGAAAATTGGAGTTCACCACCTACTCGATCTTCTTGAGCCGAAAGGACGGCTTTAGATGGGTCTCGTATGGGACAGCCCAGAGAGAATTCGTGATCGCTCGAGCAGGGCAGTGTCAGACGCGATCCTCCAAAAGAACCTCAATAAGGCCTCGGACCACGAGCGTGCTGGACGGCGAAAACTCGAGGCCGATCTGCCGTGGCAACAGATGTGCGATAGGGCCCGTGCTTATCGTGAGGATGCGATCGAAAATCTGCCTGAGCTGACCGACAGGCTCGAGCTAAAGCTAAAAGAGGCCGGTTGCAGTGTGTTCAGGGCCACTGATGCTGTGGATGCCGTCCGATATGTAGCAGATACCTGCGAGCAAAACGGCGCCGAATTCGTAGTAAAAGGCAAATCTATGCTGACCGAGGAGATCGGCCTTAATAAAGCGCTCGAGGCGATTGGGATCACGCCGGTCGAGACCGATCTTGGCGAGTACATAATCCAGCAGCGAGACGAACACCCATCGCACATTCTGGCACCGGCGGTCCACCTAAACGCTGCGCAAGTTGCCGAGCTCTTCTCTGAGCTAGGCAGCGGAGATATTCCAGCTGATGACACTGAAGGGCTTGTGAGATTCGCCCGTGAAAAACTCCGAGACAAGTTCCTGGCCGCGGAAGTTGGTATCAGCGGCGCGAACTTTGCGATCGCCGAGACAGGAACGCTTGCCATCGTTGAGAGCGAAGGCAATATTCGAATGTGTACGACGCAGGTGGACGTACATTTAGCGATCGTTGGAATGGAGCGTCTGGTGCGAGATTGGGAGGCGGCGTCACACCTGATTCAGATGTTGCCTATGGCGGCCCACGGTACTCGTATGCCGGCCAATGTCTCGCTGATCACCGGCCCTGTAAAAAAAGGTGAGACGGGCCCGAAAGAGGTGCACGTCGTGCTCGTCGACAACGGCCGTCTGAGGATCAGAAACGGGCCCTACAAAGAGGTCTTGCACTGTATTCGTTGCGCGGCATGCGTCGCTGCCTGTCCGGTCTACCGGCAGGTCGGTGGCCACACCTACGGCTCGACATACAGCGGGCCGATCGGAGCGGTGATCACTCCTCTGCTCAACGACTTCAAGGGTGGTTCAGGCGAGATCGCAGAGATGTCATCCCTGTGTGGCGCCTGTCGCGAAGTCTGCCCGGTCGATATTCCGCTAGATGATTTCCTTGTCAAGATCAGAAACGACTCACGCAGGCTCAACTCTAAGCCCTCGGAAACAGCTCTTTATAAAGCGTGGTCCAGGCTTTGGTCCAATCCGACAATTTATCGCGCGTTGGCGATGACGGCAGGCAAAGCTCTTGCGCCGATATTGAAACGACTCCGAAAACAGTCCGACTTATCAGCCGATAGTGGAAGGGAAAACGGGTGGATCTCGCAAGCTCCGTTCCCTGCTTCGTTGTGGACAAAAGATCGCGATATCCGCGCACCTGCAAACGAGTCGTTTCACGAGCGGTGGCGGAGGAAGCGGAAATGAGTAATACGACAGAATCCAGAACTGAACGAGTCGATCTATTCCAGACCCGTCTCGGCGAGATCGGAGTCGATTTCGACATGGTAAAAGGCAAAAAAAGGGCAGTCGCTAAGGTCATCGAACTGGCCGGAGAGTCACAGGTCTGTTACTGGCAGCACCCGGTATTTAAAAAAATAGATCTTGAGCGTGTGGCTGCAGAAGACGCCGATCTGTCTCTGGTTGTCGCAGAGTTTGCCGTTGCAGAGAGCGGTACGGTCGGACTTGTTCACGGGCCTGATCGTCCAACCGCTGAAGGACTGCTACCACCACGGCAGATTGTTTTAGTCGATGCAAAAAATATTAAAGACACGCTCCACGAAGCTCTTAAGGAGATCTATTCGGAGAAGAGCCCGACCGAGGTACCTACAAATATTGCGCTCGTAACTGGTCCGAGTAAAACAGCCGACATCGGGCTCAAAACGATAATCGGTGTTCACTCGCCAAAAGAACTGCACGTTGTAATTTCCGCCTAAGTAACGGGCGTTACGGGCCGGCTTCCATCTAAAACACCGATCACATTGCGTGCAACAAGTTTTGCCATCTCGTCACGCGCTTTTTCGGTCGCTGAACCGATGTGCGAGGCTAGAACCACATTTTCCAGCTTCTTTAATCCATCCGGCACGTTTGGCTCATCCTCATACACATCTAGCCCTGCCGCTCGTAGACCGCCCGTCTGTAAAGCCTCAATTAACGCATCGGGGTCGATCAGCTCTCCCCTGCCTGTATTTACAAGCACTGCTCCGGGCTTCATCTTTTCAAGAGCCTTAATATCGATGATCCTGCGGGTTTCATTGTTCAATGGGACGTGCAGGCTCACTAAATCGACCTCCGATAATAGCTCGTCCAACGTCCTCCTTTTAAGCCCGAGACGATCTTCTTCATCCGGTTTTTCACTGAGACTCGTATAAATCAAATTGGGCGTAAATCCACGTGCAAGCTCGGCAAAGCGTGTGCCAATTCTTCCTAAGCCAACGATTCCGATCGTGGCATCGGTCAGTTCAAGGCCGAGAAACTGGTCGGGTGCCCATCCATGCCATTTGCCACTACGTACCAACAAGTCCGACCGTACGAGGTGTCTTCCCGCTGCAAGTCCGAGTGCCATCGCAAGCTCAGCCGTTGCGTTGGTTAATACATCTGGGGTATTTGTAACCACGATATCCCGTGCCCGGCACGCCTCAATATCGATATTGTCGTAGCCAACCGCATAGTTTGCGACCACTTTAAGCCGCGGCCCCGCCTTATCTAAAACCTCAGAGTCAATTCGTGTCCTTAAATCCGCAACGATTGCATCGGCCCCTGAGATACGTTTGAAAAAGTCCTCACGATTTTCTCCCTGTGGACATGGGTCCAATTTCATGTGCTTTAAGAGCAAACGCTGTCCAGCCTCGGGTAGGTTAAGTGCAAGGACAACAAAAAACCCGCCGTCTGGCGGGTTTTTATTCTTACTCATGCTTAGGACCTATCCCTAAAGGGATAGGTCCTCAACGACTTCCTTTTTTTCTTCTCGTCCGTGATCTATGCCAACGCCTTCATAGCATCGACCAGTTCAGTCACTGAATCGGCCGAGTTCTTCAGTTGGCTTTTTTCTTCGTCGGATAGCTCGATCTCGACAATTTCCTCTATGCCGTTTCGTCCCAATCGCACCGGGAGACCGACGAAGAGGTTCTCGATTCCGTACTCGCCTTCACAGTATGCGGCACAAGGAAGAACTCGTCCCTGATCGTTAACAATCGAGTCGATCATCTCTGCAACTGCCGCTGACGGCGCGTAGTAAGCAGAACCCTTCTGCAGTAATTTGCCAACCTCGGCACCGCCGTCACGCGTACGCTGAACAATTTCCTCGAGTTTGTCGGGTGCGATTTTTTGCGTTACAGGAACTCCTGCAACGTTGCTGTAGCTTACGACTGGCACCATCGTGTCCCCATGGCCACCGAGCACAAATCCGGTCACGTCACGTGCAGATACGCCCAGCTCCCACGCCAAGAACGTCCTTAGACGTGCGGAGTCAAGAATTCCCGCCATCCCGATAACTCTTTGACGCGGGAACTTGGACCGGTCAAGAGCAACGTGACACATTGCGTCGAGTGGATTTGTAACCACAATTATTATTGCGTCGGGAGACCTTTTAGCGATCTCGTCGGTTACGCCACCGACAATTTCAACGTTTTTACTCAAGAGATCGTCGCGACTCATCCCGGGCTTTCGTGGAAATCCCGACGTGATCACAACGATATCTGACCCCGACGTCTCCTCGTAGCCAGTTGTTCCCGTCATGTTCGGCTCGTACCCGATGATCGGCCCTGACTGGTTTACATCGAGAGCTTTACCCTGAGGTAGGCCTTCAACAATATCGACCAATACCACGTCAGCGTAATCCCTCTCCGCCAATCTCTGCGCGCATGTTGCACCTACATTTCCTGCTCCAACTACTGTTATTTTTTTGCGCATAGACACCTCCGGGTGACTTTTTATCATTTTTTTGCAAGACTTAGCCCCGACACTTTAAGAGATACAGGAGGATTTCATGACACCAAGCAACCTATTGAGGAAACAGCGCGCCGAATTGGAGAAGAGACTGAAGGAACTAAAACCGCTTTACGAAGAGTATTTAACCCTGGAAAAAGCGGCTGAGGCTTTCAAGGGAATCGGTGCCTCCGTAATAGGCGATCGAGGAAAACGCGGGAGAAAAGCAAAAAAGACGACAGGTTCAAAGCGTGGGCCCGGAAGACCTAAAAAACGTGGCCGAGGAAGGCCAAAAGGTTCAACTAAGAAAAAAACAGCTGCAAAGCGTGGGCCAGGAAGGCCGAAGAAAAAAGGTCCGGGTAGGCCAAAAGGTTCAACTAAGAAAAAAACAGCTGCAAAGCGTGGGCCAGGAAGGCCGAAGAAACGTAAGGCAGGCAAGTCAAAAAGGGCCGGTGCCAGGAAATAGAGCTTCAGCCAACTGCTTATCGGCTGAAATTATTTAAGATAAACGGCGGGTGTTACGGCAAATCAGGCTGCAACACCCGCTTTTATTTTCTCAATGACAGCGTCCGCTACGTCGGAGGTACCAACAGCTGTCGGATCGTCACGGGTCGGCTTCATGTCGTAGGTGACCGACTTTCCTTCCTTGATTACCGCAGCGATAGCTCCCTCTGTACTGTCGGCAGCCTCGGTCTCACCCAGATGCCGCAACATCATCACGCCTGAGAGCATCATCGCCATCGGGTTCACCTTGTTTTGGCCTTTGTATTTTGGAGCCGATCCGTGTACTGCCTCAAAAACGGCATTCTCATCGCCGATATTCGCACCGGGAGCCATGCCCAAGCCACCGATTAACCCGGCGCCTAAATCCGAGACGATATCGCCATAGAGATTAGGCAGAACGAGAACGTCATACTCCTCCGGCCTGGATACGAGCTGATTGCACAGGTTGTCGATGATCCGGTCTTCAAATTCGATATCGGAATACCCTTGCGCGACGGACTCAGCAGTCTTTAAGAAAAGGCCATCCGTGAACTTCATGATGTTGGCTTTATGCGCCGCTGTTACTTTCTTTCGGCCATTCTCCCGTGCGTATTCGAACGCCGCCCGCACAATCCGCTCTGTACCGAATACTGAGATCGGCTTAAGGGAAACTCCAATGTCCTCGCGCATATCGGTGCCCTCGGTCTCTTTCACAAACTCGCGAAGTCGTTTCGTATCCTCGGCACCAAGCTCGAACTCGATTCCCGCGTAAAGGTCTTCATGATTTTCGCGGACGATGACGATATCCGTGCCTGGGAATTTGGTGCGAACACCCTCATACGCCTTGCACGGCCTGATGCACGCATACAGATCCAGTTTTTGGCGTAGAGACACGTTTATCGACCTGAAGCCGGACCCGATCGGGGTCGTTATCGGCCCTTTGAGTGCGACTTTGTTTTTATTGACAGATTCGAGCACCTGTTCAGGCAGGGGCGTACCGTATTTGTCCATCACGTCGCTGCCCGCCTCCTGATAGTCCCACTCGAACTCAACGCCGGTTCCCTCCAGTACCCGGCGCACGGCCTCGGTGATCTCTGGTCCGGTACCGTCGCCCGGAATTATGGTTACGCTGTATGCCACTTCATACCATCCTTACTTGAATTGACCAAGAAAATACGACTTAAAAACGTTGTTTATACAAATAAGCCTCTAAACTCGAACTATTGAGGATAATTGCCAGGAGGGAACATTGCTGCAACAGACCGACACACATACAACAGGTACGCACGAAGTTTTCAATCAGCCACCGCCTCTTAGCGGATACAACCTCTACTCAGAAGACCCCACTCTGCGGTCCGCTTTGCGGCGGGAAGGCGGCGAGTGGGGTGAGTCACGCCTAGAGGAGTTTGGGCAAAAACTGGGTGGCGAGCCACTTGAGCTCGGAGAAATTGCCAATAGGCACCTTCCGGAGCTTCACACCCACGACCGTTTCGGTCGCCGCATAGACGAGATTGAGTTTCACCCTGCCTGGCACTCACTGCTGAAGCTGGGGATCGAAAACGAGCTTTCTTCACTCCCATGGACCGATGACAGGCCTGGAGCGCATGTCGTAAGGGCTGCGCTTTTCTCTCAATTGTGCCAGGTCGAGGCGGGAGTGATGTGCCCGATCTCTATGACCTACGCTGCTATCCCGGCGATAGCCAACTCCGTGGAAGTTGAGGCTGAATGGCGACCGAAGCTGACATTGCCGGACTATGAGAAAGGCGCCATCGCCGGCATGGCACTGACAGAAAAGCAGGGCGGCTCCGACGTAGGCGCAAACACCACCGAAGCGCGCCCAGTCGAAGATGGATGGTTTGAGCTCACCGGGCACAAGTGGTTTTGCTCCTACCCCATAGCTGACGCTGTTCTTGTCACGGCACGCACACCGGACGCACCGCCAGGAACCAGAGGGCTTTCTTGCTTTTTAATGCCGCGAATAATGCCGGACGGCGAGCTCAACAACTTGTTTATATTGAAACTGAAGGACAAGTTGGGAACACAGTCGCTGCCTACAGGAGAGGTCGAGTACGACCGAGCCCGGGCACAACTGATAGGTGACGAGGGAAACGGGATGCCGATCATCCTCGACATGATCAACCATACGCGCCTCGACTGCGTGCTTGGCTCGACCGGTGGCATGAGAAGAGCCGTTGCTGAAGCAACTCACTATGCGGCTTACCGCAATGCATTCGGCAAGCTTCTGATCGACCAGGCCTTGATGCAGAACGTACTGGCCGATCTGTGCATAGAGTCGGAGGCCGCAACGGTTTCGGCCATGCGCCTTGCGCGTTCATACGGCGAGGAAGACCAACAGCAGTTCAAACGCCTTGCCACAGCGGTGCTCAAGTACCAGATATGCAAGCAGAGCCCCGCAGTCGCAGCAGAGGCACTTGAATGCCTGGGTGGAAACGGATTCGTCGAGGACTCGCCGATGCCCTGCATATATAGAGACAGCCAGGTGAACTCAACGTGGGAGGGATCGGGCAACGTGATCGCGCTCGATGTGTTGAGGGCACTGGTAAAGGAAGCGGGCACGCTGGACGCATACTTCGCCGAGCTCGAAATGGCAGAAGGAATAGATTCCCGCGTTGACGAAGCGATCGACGATCTGAGGACGGTATTCAAATCTCTGGAGGACCAGGATGCACAGTACGGTGCGCGCACACTGGTCGAAAAGATGGCAACGACACTACAAGCAGCGTTGCTGGTCCTGTCCGCGAAAGATGACCCAGAGCTCCAAGCAACGACGGAAGGCTACTGCGCATCACGACTTGGTACCCACGGTAGATCGTTCGGCACGTTGCCGTCAGATATCGACTGCGCCTCGATTATTGACCGGTTCAGACCGAAGATCTAATGGGTCGTGGCAACTCTATACGTCTTGCCAATGTCTTTGGCATTCGTATTGGGCTCGACCCTACCTTTTTCATAGTACTCGCACTGATCATCTGGATCTTGAGTGACTACTTCCGGGATGTGATGCCGGACTCAACGACCCTGTCGACGTATCTACTCGCGACGGCCAGCGCCCTAATCTTCTTCCTCTCGATCGTATTGCACGAGCTTGGACATGCGGTCGTCGCGATCCGAAACAAGATCGGCATCTCGGGCATAGATCTCTGGATGTTCGGCGGAGTGGCGAAGATGACCCGTGATACAGACTCACCCGGCGTTGAGTTCAAGGTCGCGATAGCAGGCCCGATCGTGACTCTGCTCATCACTGCCCTATGCATTGTAATCGGAATTCTGGCTACAGGCTGGGGAGATTTTCTGGCTGCGATGCGACTCGACCCCGACGCATTAAACAACGGGGGGCTTGCGATGCTCGCATATCTCGCATCGATCAACTTCATCGTCTTCGTGTTCAACCTGATACCTGCGTTTCCACTCGACGGCGGCCGAGTAGCACGTTCGATCGCCTGGAAGTTACTTGGCAACAAGGGACGTGCAACCAGGTTTGCTGCGCGGATGGGACGCGCGTTTGCCTACATCATGATCGCGATCGGGATCTGGCGCTTTGTATTGGGAGACGTCATCGGTGGCCTTTGGCTTGCCTTCCTCGGTTTCTTTCTAAATCAAGCCGCACGAAGTGCCGCGCATCAGAGCGTCGTTTCCTCGAAGATAGAAGGGATAACCGTGGCAGACGTCATGGATTCGGATCCAGTGCCCATCTACTCGGGCACTAGCGTCGAGGAGGCCATTCGTAAATACTTCTCACGCTACCGCTATCCATGGTTTCCGGTTGTTACCGGAGATGAGCTTTACTTAGGTGTGCTTGACAGAGGCCAGGTCGATGCTCTCGGCACAACCGAAATGGGAGTAACCGCTGTCGACGAGATCATGACGAAGGACGTCGAGGGGCAGCTTCGAGTCGACGAAGACGAAAACCTAGAGTCGCTACTTGGGAACCAGGCCCTAGGACGGATCGGTGCACTGTTTGCAGTTGACGCAGCCGGGCACTTGCGCGGTATCGTAACCATCGACGACATCAGCAAAGCACTAAAGAACAGCGGGCTCAATATATCTGGCAGTTAGAGCCTATCGGACTATCGCTCAATTCCCGGCGGTCTAAGACACTGCGGCCACGGTTTGCATGGAGCCCGAAACTCTTCTTTGGGTTTGACTGTATGGCGAGCTGGTAGCTTCGGTTTCGTTACGTCTCTGATCGATGGAAGCGACGGCGTATTGTTTTGAATCTGGTGCGGGATTGGCCAGATGTCTTGTAAGGATCTTGCCTTCGGGACAAGTCCAATAGCCTCGCTGGCACTGTATTCTTGCTGTGTACTACTGCTTTTCTGATTGCTCGATCCGGAACCGTCGGATGTCTGTTCAACGCCTTCCTGCCGCTCTACGCTTTGTACAGGCGACGTACCCGAGCTATCCTCGCCGGATGAGCGTGGATTTTGTCTCGGCTTGCTCTGCCTACCCTCTCTGCCATTGTCGGTTCCGGTTTTTGATCGACTTGCTTCTAAGCTAGAGCGTGAGTTGTTCAATTCGTATCGATCGTCGATCCTTTCATGTACTGACTGTTCTTTGTAATTTGTAGAGCTTGTCCTACCTGTATCGGTTATGCCCAGACTTTGAGCGCCGTCTGTATCGGTAGGTGTACCGAGCTGACCGATGCCCTGATGTAATAGGCTTGATTCTCCGCTACTGAGGCTTGATTTTCCGCTACTGCCGGTTCGAGAATCCTCTTTCAGTAGATATTCGTTACAGGCCACAACTACTGCGAGCGGCACTATTATCAGGCATGTCAGTGCAACGACTCTCTTTGACCTCTTATGGCGGGAGTTTGCGCTGTTTGTTCTCAACTCGCCGGCCGTTTCTAGACCTTGCCCGCTCCCGCTATTAGCCACAGCATTCTTCGACTCATCTAACGTCACTACTCGATCCCTCAACTCATAACCCGTATTTGCCAAGGCATCACTTATCCGCAGCCACAGAAGCCCGATCAGTGCCGGTGGTAACACTGCCCGGTAGCCGGCACCAACCTCCTGCATCAATGACAGGTTAGTCGCGCATGCCTCGCAGGTTTCTAGATGCGAATCGAGCCACTTGGCTCCGCGCTTGTCCAGCCTCCCCTCCGCCTTTCTCGGCAATAGTGCAAGTGCTCTAGTGCACTGCGTTCCATCGTCTGCATCGTCTGTTTGGAGCATCGCACGCCGTCGCACCTCTCGACGTAGCCGCCGACGTGCTCTCAATATCAGTTGTCCGACCGCATTTGCATCGAGATCAAGCTGCTTGCCTATCTCCGCGTATCCAAAGCCATCGAGCTCGTACATCACCAATGCCTGGTAGTGCCGGGTAGAGAGCTCTGTGCTTGCGTTACGGACCATCTTCTGCTGTTCTTCGATCATCAGCGACCGCTCGGGGTCCGAGTGAGCGTCGTCGGTTATCTTCATCTCCTGTTCAGGAATCTTCTCTTTTAGATGGACGCGTTTGCGCTTGGAAATCACCTTGAAGCAGGCATTGCGCGCCGAGGTAAATAGGTAGTCGCGAAAGCTGAGCGTTTCCGGATCGAGCTCTTCAAGTCGCCTGAACACCTTCATGAATGTATCCTGCATCGCGTCGATTGCATCCTCCGGCTCTCGGCAGATTCTCAGACACGATTGGTAGATACCATCGCAGTACTGCCTGTACAGGGCCTCCATTGCAGGCTTGTCTCCGCACGATGCTTTCCTTATCAACACGCGATCGCGCACATCCTCACCACGCCGCACGCTTGCAAGCTGAGTACCCATACTGCTATTCGCCCTCCTTGTATGAAATCTGGCCTTCCACTATGCACGATCCGCGAAACAGGGCGCAATTACGAAACTTTCTCACCTAATTGATTGGGTAGGTCTTTCTAAGTGTCACGAGTATCCAAGTTATGACAGGCATGAACATTTCCTATCAGCTCGTCAAAGGCAAGTCGAGACTAGAATGATCGGACTTTGCCGACTCATGACGTACTCATAATAGGTGCCGGACTGGCAGGACAGAGGGCAGCTGTAGCTGCCACTGAGGCCGGTGCTGATGTGGGCATCATCAGCAAGATCCACCCTGTCAGATCACATTCGAATGCGGCCCAGGGCGGGATAAATGCAGCGCTTCACGTAGAAGACAGTGTCGAATCGCACACCTTCGACACGGTCAAAGGCTCGGACTATCTCGGTGACCAAGACGTTATCGCGACCTTGTGCAATGAAGCCCCTGAAGCACTGCTGGACCTAGAGCACAGAGGCGTCGCCTTCCACCGTAACGAGAAGGGCGAGATGCTTGCGCGACAGTTTGGCGGAGCATCTTTTCCCCGTGCCTACTACATAGCCGACATAACCGGCCAGGCGATCCTGCATGTGCTTTACGAGCAGCTTACGAAGCACGAGGAGGTGGCACGGTACGAGGAGTGGTTCGTGACCGGGCTGGCCTTGGATGAAGAGGGCAACTGTGCCGGCGCCATCACTCGCAATATCCGTGACGGTGAGATGGAGCTTTTCAGCGCCAAGTGCGTGATCCTTGCAACCGGTGGAGCCGGACGCGTGTACAAGCCGACAACCAACGCAACCGTTTGCACGGGCGACGGCATGGCTATGGCATACCGCGCCGGCGCGCCGCTGATGGACATGGAGATGATCCAGTACCACCCCACAACACTTGCGGGCAGCGGACTTTTGATAACCGAGGGAGCGAGAGGAGAAGGTGGACACCTCTACAACGCCGACGGTGAGCGCTTCATGGAAAAGTACGCGCCAAACAAGATGGAACTCGCGTCCCGCGACGTTGTCTCTCGTGCCGAGCAGACCGAGATAAACGAGGGTCGCGGCTTCTCTCCGGATGGGACCGTCCACCTCGATATAACTCCAGTTGGCGCCAAACGCATTCACGAGTCACTGCGTGAGATCATCAACGTGGCCCGTGACTTTGCCGGAATCGATATCACCAAGGAGCCGGTGCCGATCAAGCCGGGAATGCACTACATGATGGGCGGCATTAAGGCAAACGTAGATTGCGCAACTGAGATTCCCGGGCTCTACGCTGCGGGGGAGTGCGCTTGCATCTCTGTACACGGCGGTAACCGCCTGGGTGCAAACTCGCTGCTCGACGCTCTGGTATTCGGTCGTCGCGCAGGAGCGAATGCCGCACTCGAGGCCAAGCAGAAGTCGCTCAGCCCCCCATCGAATAAGTACTTTGAAGATGAGGAAAAGATGATCAACGATCTCATTGATAGGCCATCAAACGGAAGCAGGCGCGTAAGCGAGCTGAAGGACGAGCTTGGCACGACGATGAACGAGAAAGCGGCGGTATTCCGGGACGATGCAGGCTTAAAGGAGGGCCTCGAAGTCGTGAAAAGGCTCCAAGAGGAGTACAAGACCGTTGCAATCGACGACAAGGCAGAGATCTTCAACCAGGACCTGATCTCGGCAATCGAGCTTGGGTATATGCTCGACATAGCTGAACCGATGCTGGTCGCTGCGATCGACCGCACGGAGAGTCGTGGCGGTCACTTCCGCTCGGACTACCCGGAGAGAAACGACGAAGAGTGGATGAAGCACATAAACGTACGACGGGGGCGTGATGGCGAAACGAAATTCGACTACTCCAACGTGACGGTTACAAAGTACCAGCCTGAGGAGCGCAAGTACTAGGAACCATGCCAAACTACACCCTGAAAATCCGCCGTTACGACCCGGAAAGCGATGATCCTCCGTACTGGCAGAGATATGACTTGGAGCTGGCGCCCGAGCGCAGCGTGCTCGATGCAATCGTCAAGCTAAAGGAGGAGGTCGACGGTACGATCGGCTTCCGTCACTCATGCAGAGGGGCAATCTGCGGCTCCTGCGGTGTCAAAATAAATGGAAAGCCCTGCTTGGCCTGTAACAATCAGGTCGGCGACTGCGCAGATGACAGTGGCGAGATTACGGTCGAACCGCAGGGCAATATGCCGGTGATCAAGGACTTGATCGTCGACATGGACAGTGTCCACTGGAAGAAGATGAAGAGGGTAACTCCGTGGCTTCTGCCTGAAGGAGATCCGCCAGAACGAGAGTACATTGTGCCGATCGAGTCGATGCTAGATATCACCCAAACGGTTGCGTGCATACAGTGCGGTTCCTGCGTCTCGGACTGTCTGGCAATGGAGGTTGACCCGGAGTTCATCGGCCCCGCAGCACTGGCCAAGGCGTACCGCTTCGTCGGTGACCCGCGTGACGCAGCACACAGGGAGCGTCTACAGGATCTTGCGGACGACCCTCACGGCATCTTTGACTGCACCCACTGCTTCATGTGCGTGGATGCCTGCCCCAAGGACGTGGCGCCGATGGACCAGATCATGCGCCTTCGCCGCAAGGCGATAAAAGAGTTCGACATAACCGATCCGAATCACGGCCGTAGCCACGAGGAGGCCTTTGTTGAGGTCATCGAGAAGAAGGGTACGCTGGATGAGTCTAAGATTATGCAGGACTCCTTCGCACCTGGAATCAAGGAAAAGCTGAACCCAAAGAACATCCTGCCGCTGATCAGGACACTGCCCACAATGTTCCGCGGAATTAAGTCCGGAAAGATGCGCTCGCTGCCCAAGCTCATTCCCGGTGTACATCACAAGCTGGAAGACCAGCAAGCGATCAAGCGGATCTACAAACACGCCGAGGCGCACGGCGAGGAGTTGAACCTGTACATAGTGGGAGAGGGAAACGAGGGTACGGAGGACGAAGGAACGAGCGCGGAAAGTGCCGAGGAGCCCGAGGTGGTGAAGTCAAAGTGAAATTCGCGTACTGGCCGGGGTGTGTATCTCGGGGTTTCACGCCGGAACTTCACGGCTCGATGGCGCTCGTTGCTGAGAAGCTCGGCATAGAGCTGGTCGAGCTCGATCGGGCAAGCTGCTGCGGCGCCGGAGTTATCAACGAACACAACCCGGAGCTTGTCGACACGCTGAACGCCCGCACTTTTGCGCTTGCCCAACAGCAAGGCCTCCAGATGGTGAACATCTGCTCGACCTGCCAGGGATCGATGTCCGAGTGCCAGCAACGACTAGATGCAGATTCTGCTTACAGGTCGCATATAAACGAGCAGCTAGCGCCCGAGGGCTTGACCTACGAGCCAGGGCTATCGAACAAGAACTTCCTCTGGGTTCTGGTCGAGGACTACGGGCTAGACAAGCTGTCAGACCAAATTGTGCGCCCGCTCGATGAACTGCGGGTTGGTCCCTTCTACGGCTGCTACATTGCGAGACCGGCATCGAGGCTCGGTTTTGACCAACGCCCAGAACGTGAGTACTACCTTGAGCGCTTGGTGGAGATGCTCGGCGGTTCGAGCGTTGACTACGAGGGAGCCCGCAAGTGCTGTGGCTTCCCTGTGATCACTATGAACCGTAAGACTTCGTTGACACAGGCAGCCCAGCATATAGGGGACGCCCAAGATGCAGAGGCCGACTGTCTCGTCACCCCCTGCCCTTTGTGTCACCTGAACCTCGACCTGCAACAGCCCGAGGCAGCCAAAGAGGTCGGCCGCGAACTCGATCTTCCAATTCTGCATCTTCCTCAGCTCGTAGGGCTTGCCCTCGGGTTCGAGCCAAAAGAGTTGGGAATGAATATGCACATTATTAAAACCTCTGCCGTCGAAAAGCGCCTCAAGGCGCCAGCTGCGGCTTCCTGACCGCACCGCACCGATGCGCAGGGGACTCTTTTTTTCGGGAGCAGCAGCCGCAACGGTCGCTGTAGCCAGGCGTGTGCTTAGAAGAAGCTCAACCAAATCTCGGCGACTGAAGACGGGTGAGCCTGCCGTTCAACCCCCGACCAACAAAGACGAAGTTGCCAGACGGCTTGACGAGTCGAGGCAGAGACTCAAGGAAACGATCGACCCGCCTGATTAGGGGTCAGGTCGTGCATGGTGCACCATGCATATGACTACTCTGCGGCTGATTCCGACTTTTTTCTCAACAGATCCCGCTCAATGAGTAGCTCCGCAAGCTGAACTGCGTTTGTCGCTGCGCCCTTGCGCAGGTTGTCGCCGACTACCCACATGTTCAGGCAGCGCTCAGCTGAAGCGTCCTCACGAATACGCCCAACGAAGACCTCATCGCGACCACTCACATTTACAGCCAATGGGTAGGTGCCAGAGTAGGGCTCATCCTCAACTATCACGGAGGGTGCCTCGTCCAAGATCTCTCGACATTGATCTGCAGATAGTGGCTCACGCGTTTGGATGTTTATCGACTCGGAGTGGCAGTTGTATACGGGCACTCGTACGCATGTCGCAGATACTCCTAGCTTTTCGTCGTGCAGGATCTTACGCGTCTCTTCGACGACCTTGCGCTCCTCAGTTGAGTAGTCATCACCCTCAACGAACACTTCTACCTGAGGAAGGATGTTGAATGCGATCTGGTGCGGGTAGACCTTTGGCTCAAAATCCTTTCCCTCTAAAACGGCCCGCGACTGGAAAAAGAGCTCCTCTGTCGCTTTCTTGCCCGTACCGGAGGTTGACTGGTATGTAGATACAACTATCCGCTCGATCCCAACCGCTTTGTAGATCGGGCCAAGCGCAACGATCATCTGCATCGCCGTACAGTTCGGGTTTGCGATAAGCCCGCTGTGCTCGTCGAGGTCTTCGGGGTTTACCTCCGCGATGACAAGCGGAACATTTGGCTCCATTCGCCAGGCACTGGAGTTGTCGACGACGACCGCGCCAGCCTTAACAAACCTTGGTGCCCACTCCCTGCTCAAGCTGCCTCCGGCAGAAAAGAGCGCGATATCAAAATCCACGATCGACTTCTCGTTGAGCGGTTGCACTGCAAGACTCTGCCCACGATAATCGACCAGCTTGCCAGCCGACTTCTGACTAGCGAATGGAACAACCTCCGAAGCCGACAAATCACGTTCCTCAATTATCTCGAGCATCGTGGAACCGACTGCGCCAGTTGCACCGACGACTGCAATTTTCAAATCACCCGACATCAAGAGTCTCCCGGCCTACCTGTGAGCTCCTCCGATTCCGGCTTGATCGCGCCCTCGCTTAGTTCAAACGCCTTGTGCAGCACTTGTGTAGCTTTTTCTACTTGATCAGCGCGGATGGCGCAAGAAATCTTGATCGTGGAGGTGGAGATCATCTCCATGTTTATCCCGTTGTCTCCCAGAGTCTTGAAGACCTTCGCGGCAACGCCAGGGTATGAGCGCATCCCTGCACCTACGATCGATACTCTTCCGATCTTCTCGTCGGTCTCGATCCCTTTGATGCCCAGCTCGGCAACCACAGGCTCGATCGCCTGCACGGCCGAACGAAGATCGTCGCTCGGAACTGAGAAGGAAAGCTCTGCCTGAATCTGCTCGTCGACCGGCTCGTTCTGGATGATCATGTCTACGTTTATGTTTGCCTCCGCAAGCGCACCGAAAATGCGGCCCGCGATCCCGGGCCTATCAGGCACACCGCTAAGGGTCAGACGTGCCTCGTCCTTTGAGTGTGTCACCGCTGTTACTAGTGGTCTTTCCATCGTTTCTTCCTCCGACATAACCAGAGTACCTGCTTCTTGGCTGAAGCTCGAACGGCAACGTATGCGTACGTCGCTGCCGCGTGCGTACTCTACCGCGCGTAGTTGTATCACCTGTGCACCGGACGCTGCCATCTCCAGCATCTCCTCAAACGAGACAAAGGGAATCAATCGTGCGTCAGGGACAATGCGTGGATCTGCACTGAATACCCCCTCCACATCCGTATAGATCTCACAGACATCGGCACCGAGCTCCGCTGCAAGCGCCACGGCTGTTGTATCTGAGCCGCCTCTGCCAAGCGTTGTGATGTCGTTGGTCTTGCCCGAGATTCCCTGGAAGCCCGCGACAAGCACGATCTTGTCCTGATTGAGCGCATCGGTGATCCTGTCTGCACGGATATCCATGATCTTCGCCTTGCTGTGTGAAGGATCGGTCATTATTCCTGCCTGAGAGCCGGTTAGCGAGATAGCCTCGAAACCTAAGTCGTTTATCGCCATCGCGCACAGCGCAGCAGAGATCCTCTCCCCACTCGAGAGCAGCATGTCGAGCTCCCGCGGTTTAGGGTCGTCGCTGATCTCATCTGCCATATCGATCAACTCGTCGGTCGTCTTGCCCCTGGCGGAGAGGACAGCAACGACGTTCTTGCCCTCCTTGGCCGCCTCCACGATCCGCGAGGCAGCTTTTCGGGTCCTGTCAGCATCGGCGACGGACGTACCTCCGAACTTCATAACAACTGTCGTGCGGTCAGACTCAAACATATAGGTAGAGCATAACCTCCCGACACGCCTCGTTGGCGGTCTGCCGGTTCCTCGCGATTTGAGTCGAGACTATTTTTTGACCCTAAAGTAGAACCTGAAGTACTTCTTCGTCGTCTTCTTAGGATTGCTCTGGGTCTGAACGTGGGCTGCAAACGTCAGTCGGTACTTGCCGCGCCTCAATACCTTGCCCTTCGACATCCTCTTGAGCAAGCGCCTGGCGTTCTTTGAGTGCTTTACCTTGCCCTTGCGCTTCCGGGCGAGTGGCTTGTACGTGATCTTGATATCGCCGTTTGATGCGACCTTCAGTGCCAACCCGTGGCTCTTGGTCGTGCGACACCGCGTCCTTTTCTTGGGCTTATCGAATCGATAACAGCGCGTGACTGTCTTTTTCTTCTTCTTTTTCGAGATGAAGGCCTTCTTGCTCTTCTTCTTGCTCTTTTTTCTTACCTTCTTCTCGCGCACCAGCGACGCACCGATCGCGTTTACGTTGGTCGGGTTACTGATAACACACTTGAAGCCCGACTTCATGTATTTAGACAGCCTCTTCTTGCTCACCCGCTTGGTCTTGCCGGACTTCATCTTCGGTGAGGTGCAGCTGATGGAGAGCTTTCCACTCGGCTCAGTAGTTGGGGGTGTTACCGGCGTCGGTGTGACCGGAATCGCGTTGGCCCAGGAGGGATGTTGCTCGCGGGCGGTGCCCGATGTCAGCTGCGCCAAGTTAGTACCTGCCGTGTCCATGGTGTAGATGTCATATTCGTTGTCGTTGCGATTCGTATCAAACGCTATCCGGGTTCCGTCGGGCGAGTAGACCGGGTTTGTGTCGGCGACGCTGTTGGTGGTCAGATTTGTAGCTAGTGCATCAATGGTGGCTGGCATTGTGTGGATCTCGTTCTTGTCATAACCGGCCCCTCCGCCTTCTTGGTTGGAATAGAAGGTAATCCTCGATCCGTCTGGCGAGTACTTCGGGCCACCATCGCTTGCAGCGCTGTCTCTCAGTTTGACAGGCGGACTTAGTCCGTCGGCATTTACTGTGCACAGATCGTCGTCACCAACGACCCCGGTACTGCATGAGTAAATGACGGTCTGACCATCTGGTGAAAATGAGGGATCGGCGTCGGGCAAAGCGTTTGTTGTCAGACGCGTTGCTACACCACCGGTTGCAGGGATCGTGTAGATCTCCTGGTCCAGGAGGCCACCGCCGCTCATATCCGACACGAACGTTATTTTTAAGCTGTCTGCTGAATATTCGGGGCTAGCGTTAACCTTGTCATTGCCAGATAACTGCAAAAGACCAGAACCGTCCGTATTCATCGCGAAAATTTCGTTACTTCCACCAAGACCTAGATCAGAGATGAATGCAATTCTTAAACCGTTAGGAGCAAAGCCGGGATATTGGTCGCTATTTCCCACATACGCAGCCACCCGTACCTTGTCGCTACCGTCGGCGTTCATCGTGTAAATCTGCTCAGTCGCGTGCACGTTCGTCTGGTAGGCGATCCTGCCATTGGTGGCAGCAAGCGAGATTGCAGCAGGTATAAGTAGCCACATCGCAACAGTGGCCGCTATTAGGTTGGGCCGGAACCGGCCCTTTAAGACTTTCCCTGTCATAACTTGACTTTTTCCTTCAATATGATGCGCAATTGCACTTATATAAACAGCCCTAAGTACTTAAAGTTTCAGCCTAAGCTGCGCTTTAAGGTCACCACCTCTGATCGGCATCGAACACTACCTCCCCCTTCTTGGGAGCCTGTAACCATATTACCCCGGTTACCGTATAGCTTCATCACTATCTTGCTGCATCCCTCACGCCCTCGGCCTGTATCAGGCGAACGAGCTCTTCGGCCATCTGCTCGTATTTCCGCATCACCTCTACGACCACTTTTTCATCTTCGGTCGGTGATTCGAGAGTCAGCCTGGTCGTCTTGGTCAGCTTGCCTTTGACCTCAATGCTGGCCGTGAGATTTGCGCGGTCCCTGACAGCGACCTCTTCCTTCGGCTTAAAGCTC
>SDBV01004462.1_pt1 | contig 20129 bp, 36 predicted proteins | sample 2277081 | NCBI WGS metagenome assembly SDBV01 (sample SAMN10402039, study PRJNA504765) | marine sediment metagenome | isolation source: marine sediment core GS10_PC15, 223 cmbsf | place: Arctic Ocean: Southern Knipovich Ridge | collected 2010 | reverse complement strand
ACTTGTATATATGGTGTCAATTTTCTAGTTCTTTAGGTACTTATACAACTGGTGAGAAAGCAGTTATATTTAGTAAATATGATGCAGCTGGTGGAGCTGGACATGCCGGTATTGAAGTAGGATTTGAACATCAAGCAAGTGGTGATAAGAGATTATGGGTAAGGTTTTTACCAGAAATTGGTAGCTTAGTAGATCATGTTGGTACTGAAGCTGGTTTTGTAAACAATACTCCTAGATTAATTAGAATAAAAAGAGATGAGAATAATGACGTTAAATGTTATTTAGATGGTATATTTGAATTTGAATTTAATACTGATGATGCAATAGGTGGGGTTGAAGATATAAGAATAGGAGCACACCAACATCCAACTACTCCAAGTGAATTTTGGGGTGGTCATCTTATGCAAATTAGATTATATGCCGGTGGGTATTTTAGTGATGATGAGTCTGAAAGAATAATGTTAAACAGCCCTCAACCAATGACTATGAAACTTTCGGGAAAGTGTTGGAAAGTAGATGATAATACAAACCCAAAAACAGCACATGTAAAAGGTAACGGTAAAACACTAGTAGAAACTAATTTAACATCTGATATATTATCTGGTACTGATACAACTCCTAATAGAACTGAAAATGTGTATGATGCAGCTGGGGATAATTTTGAAATTATAGATGATATATTTGAAAATGTAGATTCATCATTTTCTGTTAAAGATCCAAATTCAGCTGCTAATGCTTCACATATTGGTAGATTTGTAGCTACCGGTAGTTTATTACAATGTATAGAATTACTTTTATTAGAGTCAGATGCTGTATTATTTACAGCTGCTGATAGGATTGTTGTTATAGAAGATTCTACAGGTATAACTACACCATTTAAGTTTGAACAAGGTTCTTCTGGAACTACACCCGGATTTGTTATTACAAATAGTGGAAAGGATGATGCATTACTTGTAAACCAATTAGAATTAGTAGGTAGAATTAAATTTAAAAAGAAAGTACAAACTTTCATTACTACAGTAAATCCTGAGACAGAAGTTTTTACAGAATTTCCAATATCTGTAAGAGTGGTAGAACAATCAGGTGGGTTAACATTAGAAGAAGGAACTGATTATGATATAGATTTTGAGGGGAAAACAATAACATTTACTACAACTGCTGATACATTCGATGTTGAATATGATTATGAAGATTTAAGTTCAACTGGATTATATTTCAGAAATATAACTACTGGTAGTTCTAGTGTAACACAATATGGAAAATATGCTAGAAGGATATTCATACCTCAATTAACAGATCAAGCAGATGTGGATGTAGCTTCACAAAGAATTATTGGGGATAATAAGGATGTGTTAACTAGATATGAGGTTATAGCACCAGTTCATTTAAATCATGTAAGGGAGAATCATAATATATTATTGGTAAACAGTATAAAGAGTATAAACACAACTGAGACAATACAATCAATTACTTGGAAGTATCCATCTATGAGAACTATTATTCAACTTGGGGAATATAGGTTTGATGCATTTGATATGGAAAATATAGATTCTAAAGATATAGCTGGTGCAAAAGCATCTACGTTTAAAACTCAAAACACTTAAATATAGAGAAGTCAAAATAATAGAGTGTTTAAACATATAGAGCATGAAATTGTCAGACCTTTTGCAAAAGAGGAACATACTGATGATGGTCATTATTATAGGACAAATGAAGGTAAGTTATATCCCAGTATAACTACCATATTTAAACTATTAGATCCTCAAGAATGGTATCCACATTGGGTTAATTCTATAATGAAAAAAGAGAGTTTAACACAAGAAAAAGCAGAAGAGCGTTGTAAAGAAATTGGTAGAAATAGCATGAATGTTGGAACAGCATTACATAAATTAGCAGAAGATTATATTGAAAATTTAGAAGTAATTGAAATACTTGATGATTTTGAAATAAACCCAATGGAATTATTTGATGTATTAAAACCTCATTTGGATGAACATATATCAGATGTAGAGGCAGTAGAAGCAAAGTTATATTCTGATGAAATGGAACTTGCGGGAACTGTGGATTTAGTAGCAAAATATGATGGAGTACCTTCTGTTATAGATTTTAAGAATTCTAGAAAACCTAAAACACCTTCTCAAGTAAAACAACATAATTACTTTGAACAGATATGTGCTTATGGAAAAATGTGGGAATTCTGTACTGGACAGAAAATTAAACAAGGAATTGTACTTGTAGTGTCATGGGATATGAAAGTAAGGGCATTTAAGGTTAACCTAGAAGAACATGAAGAAGCCCTATGGGACAAGCTTTTAGAGTACGAGAACTATAAAGCCTTAAATACTACTGAGTAACCCTTTATATATGATCGAACTTATTAAGAAGGTAGATCAAAAAACTGGGGATACAGAGTTAGTCGTTGATAAACGAACTCTCCCTAAAAAGAATAATCCACCTAATGTTAAGAATTTAAAATACGCTAGAAATTTACCTATTATGTGTAATGATTGCCCATATAGAGCTAAGGAAGCTGGGGGTAATGGTATATGTAGTAAGTATAAAGCTGACTCTGCTTGTGTAATTAGGAAGGATATAGCTAAACTCGTTGACAAATTTAATGAAAGAGACTCTAGTAAAATTGTAGTTTTAATGGAAGCTGAGTATCATAATAACTTTGAAAAATTAATGTTTTTCCAATCGCTTGAGGATATGAGTAATACATTAGATCCAGAAGTGACCAAGCGTATAAATGCTATGACGAATTTGGGGAAGATTATAAATGAGATAAAAACCAAACGAGAGTCAATAGAGGTAACAAAAACAGAAACCCTATCTGATGATATGAAGACACAGATAGCTCAAACCATTAAAATAGAGAAGGAAACAACAGATGAGCCATAGAAAATTACCAGACATTGAAAATATAACTGATCCAGTTATATATGCACAAGAATTAGTAAAGTGTTCTAAATCATGTGCTCATTTTGCACAAATGTTTTTAGGTCTGGATGTATTCGATTATAACAAAGCTTTCTTGGATTGTATGGATAGGTTCGTGGTATATAGAACTGGAAGACAGGTTGGCAAGTCTAGAAATGCTGGTATCAAAGCAATACACTTTGGATACTTTGCTCCATTGTTTGCTCAAAACCTTGATGAAGGTGAAGCCAATGTTGTTATAGCTTCTCTTTCAAAGGATCAGGCATATCTTATATTTAGAAAAATATCTAATTTTATACATAAAAGCCCTACACTTTCTAAATTAATAAAACGGGAAACTAAATCAGAAATGACTATAGAGTGGTATGATGGAAGTGGTAGAACTAATTTCATTGTAAGACCTATTGGTGATACTGGTGATTCATTAAGAGGATTTACAGTACACTATGCAATACTAGATGAGGCAGCTTATATCCCTCAAGTAGTATATGATGCATTTCTACCTTCTACAGTAACTACAAGACCTCATATATTGTTAACTTCAACACCCAAAGGAAAATCGGGACAGTTCTTTAAATCCTGTATGAGTTCACATGTTTTATATGAAAAAGGAGTACCTAAAGCTATAGAAGGTCATGAAGATAAAAAGAGATTCCCTTGGACTCAATTTCATGTAACTACCTATGATAATCCATTGGCAGCTTCAGATCCAGCAATACTTAATTTGATTAGAGGAACTACAAAAGCTGCTGAAAAACAAGAGATATATGGAGAATTCTTAGACGGTGGTAACTCATTAATTCCATATAACCTATTACAAGAATCATTAATACCAATAGAAAGACCACAAATGGATTATTATGATTGTGGTGTTGATACTTCGGGAAAAGGTCAGGATGAAACTGTTGTAACAATAATTGGAGTAAGAGATAATATAATATATCCAGTAGAGATATATACTGAACTAACAACTGAGCAACCATTATTGGTTAAAAAACTTCAGGAATTTAATAGGGTGTATGGTTTTAGAAGGATTTATATTGACGAAACAGGTATAGGAGATACGTTAATGGATCTCTGCAAGCAGATTGATCCCAATATGCCAGTCTATGGCATAAATTTCAAAGCCGATAAAACCAACCTATATATCAATTTAGAAAGGCTATTTGAGGAAAGATTTATTAATTTATCTCTTTTAGAGGATCTTCATAAGGATAAATTGTCAGAACAATTATCATATATGTACTGGGATCATGGAAAATTCAAGGATCAGCAACCCAAAGTTAGAACAGAACATGCAGATGACTATAGTGATAGTTGTGCTTTAGGTGCTTTTGGTCAACAAAAAGTCGCTTTTATGCAGGATGTTGAAGGACTTTGGGAGTCTGGATATAGTCCTGATGAGGAAGGATGGTGGTAGATATATTTAAATACTATATACACAAAGACTTATATAATGCCTGATAAACCTTTTGATGATAAAGAAGATGAAAAATGGATAACCGTAGGTGGTAAGAAAATTCAAGTAGATACTGCTGAAGAAGCAGAAGAAAGAACTAGGGAAAAATTACCTTCTGCTAGGGGTGAAAAAGAAAGTGCTACAAAAGAGGCGTTGAAAGCATACGAGCCAAGATATGGATTAATTAAGAGTATATTTAAAATTAGAGAAGAAGTAGTTTTTGATAAATATGATAAGACAGGAATTATATTTGGATTAGATGGTGAGTTTGTAAAAATAGTATGTGGCAACAGAACTCTTAGAGTTGAGAAAAATCATGTATTTAAGAAATCAGAACTTTTGGGAGATCGTCATTGGGATACTTTAACAAAAGCTGATAGAGTAAAAGAATTAGGATTTTTTAATATATCAAAGGAATACTCTAACCAAAATTGGGGAAATTTACCATACGAGATTAGGGAACACTTGTTAAAGAATGTAAGCCCAGCTGGGACTACAACTTCTACTACAGGTATCCATAACCCAGTATATAATCCCATAAATGAAGAAAAATCCGTATCTGATAGAATTGATGAAGAAATCAAACGACAACATGAGGATGCGAATAAGGATGAAACGAAATCAAAAGATTAGACGTTGTAAATGTCCATGTAATAGGGAATTACCACCAAGATATAAAGGCAGAGAAAAGATATTTTTTGATTCACCTAGTTGTAGAAAAGCATGGCATATAATGACTCCTGAACAACAAGAAGCTAGATTAAAAGAAATGGAAGAAGCTAGTTAGCTTTACTAGCATAAGTTGGTTTTGGTTCACAGTTAGCAGGATTATCACTTTCATATTTTGCCAAAATTCTTTCTAGAACAACAGAATCACTCTCATTACCTTTTCTTTTTGGATCAGGTTGGGCATATTTTCTTAATCTTAGTTTTTGTGACTTTAATATACTTATTGGAGTTGTCACCCTGTTTACATTTTGTGGTCTTGCCATACTATTAAAATGTTCCGACATATATATAAGTCTTTGCAAAGTAACCTTTTTATAATAGAACCTACTTTATCTATACAATGGCTAACTTCGATGATTTCGGACAATCAGCAGGCGATTCCATAAATCTATCAGAAATCGGTGATAAAGTTTTCACCATGACTGGGGTAGAAGATTCACCATACAAAGATGGTGATAAAGAAACTCCGGGCGTAAAGATTTCGACAGCAGAGACTTGGACAAAAGAAGATGGTACAGATGTGACAAAAATCCATACCACACGAAGAGCAATAGTCTCAAAATGTCAAGACGAAGATTTAAGGAAGGCGTTAGATGCTGGGGAAACTTTTAAAGTAAAGTGTCCCAAAGATAAAGTTAAGGCGAAAGGTAAAGGATTACCTTATTTCGATCTAGTATCGGCAGCTTAACTATATCCCTCTTTCTTTTTTTTATACACATTTATATTATAGTAAATATATACTGTTATCATGACTGAATTAGCTAGTTTAAAAGCATCTGTGGTAAATTCATGGAGAATTTTAAAAGATGATAGTCAACCTAAAGCAACAAGGGAACTAGCCTATAGAGAAGTAGTTGGTTTAAATACTGAGATAAGAAAGTTAGATAAGAATTTTTCAGTTAATGAAATTATATTGGGGAAATATATAGAGTTCAAAGGTGATACGCCTAGTCCTGAGAGGAAAGTAAAATGGGCAGAAGCAAAAGTTAATACTGTTATACAAAAGGAATATAATCATTTTGTAGCAACAGCTGTATCTATAGTGTCAGAGAGACACCCTGACCTCGATAAAGATACTGATAAGTTCGGAACTATTGTAAATGCAACTGTAGCTAATTTAATTTCACTTTCTAAAAAATAAGCTATATTTATATTATAGATAAATTAAGAGAATTACTATGTTCAGTAAAAAAATAGAAATAGAACTTGAGAAATCAGATGATATAGTTGATCTAGAAACACTATCTGATCCTCATATAGGACATGTTGGATTTGATGAAGAACTATACGTTAGGCGAATTAAGGCTATAGCAAGAGATCCACACAGGTACACCCTGCTTTTGGGAGATCAGTTGGATGCCATAAACGTATATGACAAACGATTCAATCCAGATATGACCACAGAACATGATATAGACAACCAAAGAAAAATTTGGCAAAGACTATCAAAACCTCTCTTGGATAAACATAAGGAAGGATTCAAGAAAGAAGATGATGAGACTTATACTAAATTGAAAGACACCAATGAAAAAATTTGGGGATTTGAGCATGGAAATCATGAATATAAAATTCGTGAAGTAACAAGATCATATCTTGAAAATACCATGTGTACTCCTAATGCATTGGACTTTTTGGGAAGCAGGGCAATACTAGGTTTAGAAGTTACATATAAAAAAACAGTATTAGCACAATGGTCTATACTTGCAATACATGGTAGTGGTGGTGGAAAACCTGAAACTATGTTTGAACAAATGAAAAAGAATCACTATATGGATGTTTTTATTTGTGGACACTTACATCAGAAAAGATATACGCCACAAGTAGCATTTGATTTCGACTGGGAAACTGGCAAAGCATGGAAGAGGGAAATTCATCTTATAAATGCGGGAACATTTTGTGAGTCTCTAACAGATGAAGCAGATGGATATATGGATAGGAAAAACGAAATAACTCCTACCAATACTGGAACTGCAACACTTTCATTTGATGCATATCAGAACAAGATCAAAGGTCATATATAATGGTTGTAAGACGAAACAAAGAACTTGTTAAAGACAAACTAGATATAAGACCAGAACCCAATTTTTTTACTCCAAGTCAAGATAAAATTATAAAATTTATAAAAAAACATCCAAATTGTGTTAGAAAAGATATATACCATATTAGTGATAATGAAGGACATATAAGAAGAGATTTAATTAAATTATTACAGTCTAGAAAAATTAAAGAAACATTTACAATAACTTGATATTATCTTTATATTGTTGAAAATATTAACCATTATATGAATCTTATTTGGTTTAATCGGGCTAAGGTCTATTTTCATTCATGCCCAAATGCCAAAGGATTTTACTCTGAGTTTAATTTTATAAGAAAGGAATTAGGCTTGATTTAGACACAATACTTAAATATATTAAAACGACAAATATAACATGTTCATATCCGAAAATTTAGGAGAAATTAATGAAAAATTTGCATCTTGGAAAGATCATCAACCTAATTATCTGAGTAGATATAACGAATATGATCCTATGAATAATGTTATAGCCCTTTTAAAATATCCAGATGGAACTGAGATACCTAAATTTGGAATGAATTTGATAGTTGATACAGGTGAATTATATTATATGGAAGAAATGATGGGTGCAGCTAATACTACTGATTTTGGTACTAGTGGAAGGTTGATTTTAAATAATCCAGCTAGTGCAGATACTTTAGTAGCTACTGATGCATACGCACAACTTCTTACCCCAATAACAGCTTCAAATAAAGTTTTAGATGGTACTTATCCAAAAATAAATGATGATGATACTGCAAATCCGGGAAGAGCTTCAAATGTAGGAACATGGAGAACAACTTGGACAGGAGCAGACTTTGATACAGAAGCTGCTAATGATATTACAGGTGGGGCAATTATCGCTACTGCATCACCAGTTGGTGGAACACCACTTTTGAATCACTGGAACTTTACTACTCCATTTGAAAAACTAAGTGTAGCAAGTCTAATAGTTTGGGTTAACCATACAAACGTAGGTGCTTGATCTTGGAAGAAGATAATAAACTAAAAGAAAAAGTTTTCTATAAATTGACTATTAAGAATGATTCAGTTAATGGGTGGTAATAATGCCTGATTTACTTGCACCAAAATTACCGATGGTAGGTTCTATAATTGAATGGAGTGGAACAATAGCACTTATACCAACTGGATATTATTTATGTGATGGAACAAAAGGTACTCCTGATCTACGGGATACGTTTATTCGTGGAGCACCCGGAGGTTCTGATGCGGGGGGAACTGGTGGGGAAAATACACATGTATTGATTACAAGTGAATTACCACAACATACTCATGGCTTGACAGATCCGGGACATACTCATACTACAACTGTAGCTGGTGGTACAGGTGGTTCACATTATACTGATTCTGGTGACTTTCCAGTAACTACAGTTACTATGACAAGTGTAACTGCAAGTCCAACTATAGCTAATACTGGTAGTGGTACTGCTCATGAAAATAAACCAGCATTTTTCGCTGTATTATATTTACGGAGGGGGTTTTAATGGTTTCATTACTTCATAAAAGTCTATTTTTAAACCAGATAATTGCTTGGGATTCAACTGTTGCACTTATACCTAATGGATGGCAAATTTGTGATGGAACAAATGGAACACCAGATTTGAGAGCCAAATTTGTACGGGGAGCACCAAATGCTACTGAAGAGGGGGGAACTGGTGGATCTGATACTGTTACACTTGTTACAGCTAATATGCCATCTCATACCCATACAATAAGTGGTACTCATTTTCATCAATATGGTACTGAAGAAGCTCAAAGACTCGCTAGTCAGTTTCCAAGTGGTTTGACAACTGGAAGTGGTGCTATGGGATCACCATCTATTGCAAATTCTGGTAGTGATGTTACTCATGAAAATAAACCTAAATTCTATCAAGTAGTTTATATACAGAGGGTGACATAATGCCTTCATTAGTAGTACCTAGATTATTTAAAGGAACAATTACAGCATGGAAAGGATTAATATCTAATATACCTAGTGGATGGGCAATTTGTGATGGAACAAATGGAACACCAGATTTAAGAGCTAAATTTGTAGCTGGTGCAGCTAGTGGTCAAGATGCGGGAGCAACTGGTGGATCTGATACTCATATATTAACTGAAGCTGAATTAGCTGTTCATAGTCATGGTATATCTGAAAGTACCCATGCTCATGCTAGTAATTTAGAGAGAGGGGTTTCTGGTTCTGGAGCTGGTTCAATAGATGATGAAGTAGCTGGTGATGCATTTGCAGCTCCACCCAATACAAGTGCTGATGGAACAGGAGCTACTTTAGCAAGTGTTGGTAGTGGAACTTCTCATGAAAATATGCCAGCTTTCTATGAAACGATATATATAATGAAAATAGCCTTTTAAAACATAAATACGAGGTAATTATATATGATTTATGGAACTTAAAATAAAAAGAATAGTAGAAAATGAATTAACTGGTGAATGTATTATAAATATGGAAATTTATGATAAAAACCTTTTTAGAGAAGATTTTCCTAAAGATGATCCTAATACTCACTTAGTAAATGCCGTTTCTTTTTTATGTAATAAGGATGATATTATGGAACGTATAAAGGATGAATCTTACTATTGTTGGTTTAATCATATAGCCTCTATGAAGCCTAGACCAGATTTGGTTGAAAATACAAACTTTATAATAGATGATGAAACAGGAGAATTGAAGGAATAATGGTCACAATAACTGATGGTTCAACTGCAATATCAACTTCAGAGGTCAATCTGTTTGATGAAACTACCCTACAGCATTATGCGACTTGGATAGATTGTTCTATAATGGGTGCTTCTGATGTATATGTCATAAGATTAAGAGTTCAAGATAAGTTGTCTGCTGGGACTGAAAGAGAATTTTTGGAAGAAACTTTAACCGGAGTTCAAGATCCACCAATGTTTTTTATACCATATTTACCTACTGATAAATATGAAGTATCTATGCAAAAAACATCTGGTACTGATAGAACATTCTTGTGGCGAAGAGTAGAGCTGGCTTAGATGCCATATTTAGGAACTTGGTCATCAGAGATCATAAATTTTGTTCCTCCAACTCCCCCTGTATTAAAAGATGAAGATGAGACTCTTAATATTACAGAAAGTGTATCACCAGCATTAAATATACCTTTAGCTATTAGTGAGATTCTTAATATTATAGAAAATACTCATAATGCTTTAGGTATTCAGATAGTAGTTTCTGAGATTCTTAATATTATAGAAAATACTCATCAGGCTTTAGGTATTGAGATAGCTATTGCTGAGACTCTTAATATTATAGAAAATGTCCATAATGCTTTAGGTATTAATAATGCAATTAATGAAAATCTTAATATTACAGAAAATGTAATATTTAGTTTATTTTCAAGAGAGGCAATTCCTGAGACTCTTAATATTACAGAAAATACTCATATTGCTTTGGGTATTGAGATAGCTATCGGGGAAACCATGAATATTACAGAATTGACCATTTCACCATTGGCTATCGGGGTAGCTGTTTCGGAAACCATGAATATTACAGAATCTATTTCAGGGAGATTAATTAGTAATCTTTTAAGAACTTTAAGTCCTATATTTTTGAAAAAAGATTCAGCAAATGTGTCATTAACACCCAAATAACACAAACTTTAAAAGGATAAATGCAAATATATATATAGCATGACTTTACCAAATTTGGATAAAACTGTAACTAAAGATCCAGCTCCACCTGTTACTGATACTACTTTAACTCCAATTACAGCCCCACCGGGAGGAACTACAGCTCTAACTACTCTGGTTATGAATAAATCTATTGATAATATTAATGAAATTATAGATTATATATCAGGGGAAAATGGTTCTGGTACAATTCCACAATCAGCAATTACTACTTTAGTAGCTGATTTAGCTGCAAAATTACCATTAGCAGGAGGAACAATGTCAGGTAATATTATTCTAAATGATAATATAAAGGTGTTGTTTGGAACAGGTTCAGATGCTTCAGTCTATTATGATGGAACTGATCTAATAATAGATCCTGATGAAGTTGGTTCAGGGAATCTAAAGATTTTAGGACAACAACTGATTCTTTCAAAAACTTCCTCAACACAGCGATTTATAATGGATAGACCTGAAATACTTGGAGCAGGAAGTAATATAGGAGCTTTTAGGGCAACATCATTTAACGCATCTAGTGTTTCAGAAAATTATGCACAAATATTTTTTCGAGTAGAAGACACTACATTAGGTGCTGAAGATGGCTCTATAAGATTTAATATAATAAAAAATGGTTCTTCATTAAATATTTTAACATTAAATGATGGAAATGATGATCAAGTAAAGATTCTAAGGGATTTTAATATAAATGGAAACAAAATAATAAACACAGGAACATTAACACTACCAACTTCAACAGATACTTTAGTAGGAAGAGCAACGTCAGATATTTTAATAAATAAAATAATTAATACAGCATCAAATACAATAACAGTAGTTGAAGCAGATATTTCAGATTTAGGATCTTATAGTGTAATAGGTCATACACATCTTTTAGCAAATATAACAGATGTTACAATGACTGTAGCTAATCTCAATATTTTAGATAATGGTGTTAATACTACTTTACACTTTCATGATGCAGATAGAGCAAGAGCAGTTCATACTGGAACTCAATTAGCTTCTACAATTTCTGATTTTGATACTGAAGTATCTAATAATGCTAGTGTAACAGCTAACACAGCAAAAGTATCTAATGCAACTCACACAGGAGATGTAACAGGATCAGTAGCTCTAACGATAGCTGTTGGTGCTGTAGATATTGCTATGTTATCTGCAACTGGTACACCAACTGCTTCAAACTTTTTAAGAGGAGATAATACATGGGCTACTCCTGCTGGAAGTGGAGATATGGTATTAGCAGATGCACAGACAAATTCTGGAATTAAAACATTCCTTGACACTACAATGAAATTAAGAAATGTAACAAATACATTTAATGGTTATTTTGTTAATACAAATACGGCAGATAGGATATATACCTTACCTAATGTAGCGGGTATTATTTCATTAATTGGTGCAACTGAAACATTAGTGGGCAAAACATTAACAACCCCAACTATATCAGGTACTGGATTTACTAATGCACAACATGGACATTTAGGTGCTACTTCGGGTGGTCAAATTACAGAAGCTTCAATTTCAGACTTGGGTGCATATATCACTGATATCTCAGGTTCACCATTATCCGAATTATCTGATACAACAATCACAGCAATAGGAGCAAATGAGATTCTAAAGTGGAGTGGTTCTGCATGGATTAATAATACACTAGCTGAAGCTGGAATACAAGCTGCTGGAACGTTCTTTGATACCGCAGGCACAGGACTAACATCATCTGGAAATACTGTTAATGTAATTGGAACAGCAAGTAGGATTGTTGTAAATGCCAACGATATTGATATTGATTCTGGATATGTAGGTCAAGCTAGCATTACTACTTTAGGAACTATCACTACAGGAGTATGGACTGGAACAGTCATAGCTTCTGCTAATCTTGATTCAGATACTCAACACCTTTCAGTAATTCAAACTATAACAGGAAAGAAAACATTTGGTAGTTCTGGTGCAGTAGGGAAATTAGCAGTAGCAGGAACTACATCTGGTTCAACAGTAATAGATGCCACAGCAGTAGCTAGTGGAGTTTTAACGCTTCCAGCAGCTACAGATATTCTAGTAGGAAAAAACACCACTGATATTTTAACAAACAAAAGTATTGTAGCAACACAACTCACTGGCATAATTGCAGATGCAAGGATGCCAAATCTTACAGGTGATGTTACAACATCTGAAGGAGCAGTTAACACAACTATTTCAGTGGGTGCAGTAGATATTGCCATGTTATCAGCAAGTGGAACACCAGACGGAACTACTTTTCTTCGGGGAGATAATACTTGGGCTACACCAGCAGGAGCAGGAGATATGGTACTTGCCTCTGTTCAGACAGTAACAGGAGCAAAGACATTTGGAACAATAGGTGGAGCAGTAGGAAAATTCATTCTAGCAGGATCTACTTCGGGAAGTACAATAGTTAATGCAGCTGCCGTAGCAGGATCTACTACAATAACATTTCCGGGAAGTTCTGGTATAGTTGCACTAATAGGTTTAACAAATGTTTGGGGAACAGTTAATCAGAATATTGCAGCAACTGGAAAGTGGCAAGAAGGTGGGGTTAATATCTCACCAATAGGAGTTCATGATATTTGGATTGGTGCGACAGGTATGTGGGCTAGTACAACTGGAGGGTGTGCAGCATTAGCCAAGACAGAACTAGCAACAGATCAAGATATTCAAACCCTAGACTTTGGCGGATCAGCAATAGAAGCAGCACAGTTTAGTGTGGCACTTCCTAAGAATTGGAACGCTGGAACAATAACAGTGACATTCTATTGGAGTTCAACAGCAGTAGATATAGATGATGTAGATTGGAGAATATCGGGAGTTAGTATTGGAGATAATGTATTATTAACAACAGCTTATGGATCTGCAATTACTGTTACAGATGCACATAATGGTGCAGCAAACGAATTGAATATTTCAGTAGCAACAGCAGCAGTGACAATAGCAGGAGCAGGCAAATCAGAAAAATTAAGGTTTTTAATTGAGCGAGTAGGTTCAGCAGATACAATGACGGAGGATGCAAGATTGCATGGAGTAATGCTACACATTACAACAGATGCAGCAACAGCAGCGTGATTAAAATGGATGACATACAATTATATTACTTTTCAATTCAAATTCCTAAAAGTTCAATTACAAAGGCACGACTGAGAGCAAAACTAACCCGATTTAGAAATCATTTGGTTTCTACAATGGATGATTTTGATATTGAAGGTGATGTTACATATACAGATGATTGGGGACAAGACCAACATATACTTAGTTTTGAATTTAAACTTACAGAAAAACCAACTAGACAATTCACAGTAGATGAAATTAAACAAAGGTTTGGTTCTAGAATAAAAACTTGGATAGGCAATGAAAGGATTAGTGGTGTTAAAGTCATTAGACATAATGAGGTTGATAGGAGTGATACAGAACTTTGACAGCCCTTACAGTAGTTAGCGACCATAATAATACAGAAGAATCAACTACAAGTTCTACGTGGGCAGATACAGCAGTTAGTATTGCAGGATCTAGTCTGTTAGATGGAGTTGATTATCTTGTTCTATACACTGCTTCAATAGGTGGTTCTACTGTCAGTGCTGTTCCATTTGCTCGATTACAGTTTGGTAGTACAGTAATCGCTAATGTTGGAGGTACGGGTTCTAGTAGTGGAACTCCTAACCATTGTAGGTCTATTTGTATATCTGGGTATTACATCATTACAGGTAATGGTTTAGATTCATTACAATTTCAAAAAGCAAGAACTGTAATTGGAACAGGGTATATAGGAGGACAATCTATAATAGCAATTCCACTTGATGACCTTGTTGAAAATACTGATTATTTCCAAACTACACAAAATGGTGATACTGCTGTAATTACATCTACATCTACAACAGGTCAGAATCAGGATTTAATTTCACTAGTAAAAACCACTGAGGCTGCTGATTATCTTGTACTGGCTAGTGGAGAGATTCTTGCAGGAAATGCAGTAGGTGCTAATGCTAAAATAAGATTAGATATTGATGGCGGAAACAAAAAAATAGACATGCTCTGTAATGATAATATTAATCAACATTATGCTGGTTGGTCTTATGCAAAAATCCATACATTCACTGCTGCTAGTCATAATATTGCTATTGAAGGTCAGGCTAATGGTTCAGGCAGTGCTGTAAGAAGTTGGAGGCGAGGCAGAATAATTTTGATTAAGATAGCTAGTTTTGACCAACTTGTCAGTACATCAGACAATACAGTAGATACAGTTGGAACTAACTGGACAAGCACAGAAGTAAGTAACTCTCATGTATATACAGCAAACCAAACAGAAGACGTTGTAGTAATTGGTAATTTAATGGCAGCAAGAAAACAAGCCTTTCGTTATACTTTAACATTTCTTAGGGATAATACATCTGGATTAGAATGGTCAAAGTATATAGGAGTTGACCATACACTCGATGATACCACAGAAGTAAATTCTCTTACAGCAATAATGCACGAAAATATTAACACTTCTGCAAAAACCTACCAGTTTAAACGAACTGACGAAAACAATACAACTCACAATACTGTAGATGAAGATGACATTATCGTTTGGTCGATGAATACTGTTGGTGCTCCAGCAACGAGGACATTATTCCAGAGTATTTATCCTAATACTGGAACAATTATTGCAATAGGAATAGCCATCATGTCAGGACTCTCTGCACTCAAAGTAGGACTGTTTGGATAGGTTTATATATAGGGGGTAATATAATATCCTATATGTCACATAAAAGAATCCCAGTAGAAATTTCTGATATAACTAAAGTTTCACTTAGAGATTATCTGGTTACTAAAAATTATACTGGGGGATGGGATGATTGGGTATATGATATATTAAAAGAGATAGCAGTAAATGCAAAAATTATGTTAGTTGCTGGTAGCACTACTACACTTGATAAAAGAAAGGTTGCATTTACAGAGGATGATATTAATAAAGTAACTATTAGCCATAATGAAGAATTTAAGGGTGATGTTACCTTGACAGTTGGTGAAGTTTTAAATGAAGGTTTGTGTAATAGTTATAAAATTCAAAAGTTTGTTAATCAAAAATTAGAAAATAAAGAGAAAATAGCATCTTTTGAGGAATATATAAATGATATTATAAAGAGTAATTTGAATATAGTATTGCTTCAAAGTTATTCTGCTGATCTAACTAAAGAGATTAAAGAGATTAAAGAACCAGATACTCGTAAAACTGATAAAAAACAATAAATACTAAGTAATTTCATTATATATTATGGGAATTTACGGTAATAATTATGGTAATAACTGGGCTATTGTATTTGTCACTGGTGATTTAGAAAGAGGAGCTGGAATTGACATAATTTTAAATAAGAAAAAAGGCAATATAACTGGTAAAGGCGAACTTCATGTGGTGACGGCATTATGAGCACCCGAAGAACTGAATATGAGACTAATCTTGATATGTATGTTGGTACTACCAAAATATTTACTCTTGTTGTAAAAGATCCTGTAACTGCTTTACCTAAAGATTTGACTAATACTGCTGTATATAATTCAGGTAATGTTAAAATATACAAACCAGATGGGACTATAATTGTTACTGTTACAGTAACCTATTCTGATAGGGCTAATGGTGAAATAGAATTTACTATTGTTGCTGCTACTGCTGTTCTTGCAAATGCGGGAAATTGGATTGGAAATATGGAACTTATAAATGATGCAGCTGTTATAGTAGAACAACAAAACTTTGGCTTTAATATATTAGAAAATTATTAAGGTTTATATTGTAGGTAATTCTAACAGTCTATATGGGATTAGAAGATAAATCTATTAGGGAACATATTCATATACAAAAATTTTCCTTTAGATTTCAAAGTGAAACTCTATCCCCCATACTTTCTACAAAAGGTGGTAGTGGCAAACCTAGATTCAGTGTAGAGCCTATGGTATATATTTCGGGAACTGGTTGGGAAATTGTAAACCCCATGGAAACAGGAAATGAATTTATGATAGGATTTAGAAATTATGTGAGACTGAAAGAATTTATGGGATATGAACATACTGGATTAACTAGTGATCAAATTACTACAATGTTAAATAATTTATGGGATATGAATATAGATGCACAAGGGTAGATGGAAAGATAATTATAAGGTATTAGTAATAACCGAACATTTAAGACTTGTATGGTTTAAACCTAATACTGTAATTTGTCCAATAGATAAAGGATTTCATTTTATAAATGGTGGCGGGATAAGACATATAAGTGGGACAACTATTAGGGAGATTGTTTGGTAATGATTGAATTAAAATTTAGTTTTGAAGAAAAATCTACAAATGCAGGAGTAGCATTTGGAGTAGCAGGAATGTATAGGTTTTTATCAGATCCCCCTATAGTTGAGGTTTATCTTCCAAACATAGCACATACACAATTAGCATTTATTGGTGAAGATTTTGGTACAATGTTCAAGTCTGATTATGTAGAAGAAATAGAACAGAATATGAGAGATATTATATATGAAACATTAGAACATGAATACATACATGTATCATTAGGACATACGGAATGTCCACTTAACAAACAACATTTCTTTATAGAAAAAATGAGGAATATATATGCTTAATCCTAAATACGAAATAGATCAATATGGTAGACAGGTACTTAGAAAAAGGTCAAGAGATTTTTATAAATATGTTCATGATAATCCGGGGATTACTTTGAGACAAATAACTAGACATTTTGATATGAATGAACGTAATTTGAGAAGGGTTATGATGAAATTGATAAATAATAGAATAATAAAATCTAGACTTAAAAATAACAAAAGAGATAAAACACACTATTATTATATAACAAGAGCAAGGGTGAATTTGATTGGCTTATAAGATTATAGATTCTGGTGAACGAAGAACATTTGAATCTGGAATGGTTAGAGATGTTGTGGAAGGAAAAGGATCTTATTATTTATTGTCACCTATTGTAATAGATAGACTTGCAAAACATTATGAAGGTGGAGCAAAGAAATATGATCCCCGTAATTGGGAAAAGGGAGCACCATTAAGTGTATATATCGATTCTGGTATAAGACATTTCTTTAAATTCTTGGAAGGACATAGAAAAGAGGATCACTTAGCTGCTGTAGTGTGGAACGCTGGAGCTGCAATTCATATAGAAGAGATGGTTAATAGAGGTAGATTGCCAAAGGAATTACTTGACTTACCTAATTATTTATCGGTAGATGAGAGGGTAAAAAATGAATAAGATGTGTGGTAATTGTTCAGGTGATCATAGATTTAAAGACTGTCCCTATATTACTTCTCAGTTGACAAAAGATCAGTATAAAATTCTGAGTGATAAGGCTGAGAATTGGGAAAGATTATCTAATTATGGATGGGATAATACAACCTTTGATTCATTGGTTAAACATCAAGGTAGAGTCATGGATAAGAAAACTCATGACTATGTAGAAATGAGTAGTAAATATCATAAAGCAGATAATATAGTTGAAAAGATTAAAAAGGTAATAGATGATGGATTAGCAGAGGATGGTTTTGATAGTTTACCAGAGGATATGTGTATTGAGATTCAAAAGATTCTGGAGGGAAAGGAATGAACTGTGAATTTTGTGGGGATTATACAACAGGTACTATACTGATATATGGTAAAGGGGATATATCAGTGTGCGGGAAAGAACAATGTATAAAACAGGCTAAATCATCATATGGAAGGAAAGAATAATGTGTAAACGTATTCCACCAGACGGATTAGAAGAACCACTACCATTCTATACACTATATAACTATGACAAAACATTCACCAAATACAAACAAGTAAAAGTTGATTGTTGTTTAGTTCCATTAATTACGACCTTACACAGTCAAGGGATACGAACTCTAGGTTCTTGTTGTGGTCATGATAGACATTGTGGTGGAATAGTGATTGATGGGCATTCTCTAGCAAAAGCAATCCAATTAGGATATAGAGTAAATCAAGAATGGCGACCTAATGAAGATGGAGAATTTGTTATTTATCAAATTGAAAGATTTAATGATTCTTGTAGAAATTGTAAGTGGGAAACATGCCCCTGTAGTTGTCATAATGAACTTCAAAAGATACTGGATGATAAATCATGACAGTTACAGTAGATAAGGAATACAGACTTCATGAATCAAAACATCTAACTATAGATACAAACTTTCCTAAGAAGTACGGAATATTTCCTCCTTGGTTTAGTTTTGGTGTTAGTTTGGATTTTCAAAAATGGCATGTTGTAATATTCTTCTGGAAATACATTATAACTATGGGTAGGAATGTTGTATGGGGTGGGCATAAATTACATTCAAAAGATACTGGTGGGGAAAGGAATGAGATATAAGTGTAAACATTGTGATTATACAAAAGAAACGGGGAGTTCTTATATGACCAGTGAAGATTATCAGGAGATATTTAACCATGAAAGGGAACATACGGAAGAGTCTAGCTGAATATATAGCATTTACATATTTCAACTGGCTTGTAGTTGTTCCAAGTCTTATACCATTTATGTTATGGTGGGTAGGAGTTAGTGAACAACAGTTGATAGATTGGTTAATAATGTCAGTGTTTACTAGTATGTATATAGGATGGGTAACTGTTAAAGCGGATTCAATTTTTGCACCTTGGTTTTACAGGCTCATTAAAAAAGAAAGGCATATATGTAAGGAGTGCGGGAAATAATGAATATGACTCCATATGAAAGATATAAATTAGTATTAGATGGAATACGAGATGTGGCTGTAATAGCAAGTGTAATAGCTTTAGTAGTTGTGGTGAGTCAACAATGAAAAGAAAACTAAATAAACATGATTGTGAGAATATAGTTCATTTTTGTTATAACGAAGGATATATAGATTTAGCTGAGAAAATTAGAGATGGTAAACTATACAAAATGTTAAAAAAGGAGTGTAAAAGTTGAAGATAGCACTAGACTTTGATGGAGTTTTGGGACACACTATGGACTTGTGGGTTAATGAATTTAATAAACAACATACTTCTAAAAAGACTACTATAGAAGATGTAAAGAAATGGGCTTTCTTTGAGGATGATCCGTTTAATATTGATTATAAGGAAGCATTTGAAATATTTGATTTCTGTTGGCGACATTGGGAATATATTAAACCACTTGAAGTAGATCAGTGGTCTAAAGTTAATGAACTTAGAAAATTGGGTAAGGTTCATTTGGTTTCAGCTGTAGTAAAGAACAAGGATTCTATACGAAAATGGTTGGTAGCAGAAGGTATAGATAC
>SDBV01004461.1_pt1 | contig 20132 bp, 16 predicted proteins | sample 2277081 | NCBI WGS metagenome assembly SDBV01 (sample SAMN10402039, study PRJNA504765) | marine sediment metagenome | isolation source: marine sediment core GS10_PC15, 223 cmbsf | place: Arctic Ocean: Southern Knipovich Ridge | collected 2010 | reverse complement strand
CGTGCAAACCCCTCTCCCATCAGCACCTCATCCCCAGGCGTCTGGGGCTGAACGGCACACGGGCACCGTCATCCAGGGACGCCTCCCCCCGCTCTACTACAATAAACCCGTCCGTCTCCAGCAGCGACGCCAGGTGCCCGGATCCATGAAACTCCACGACCTCAGCTTCCCCCTCAACTAACCCTCTGAGAAAGTATTGCACCTCGGAATGTTCTGAGGCAACAATTACTCGTACATTTTTCCTTTTCATAACCACTCAAGACGGCACTTGCGGTGCTCCCCGTTTGACTTATACTATAGTATAGTAGTATAATTACTCACTTATACTATGGTATAATAGTATAATCACTCACTTATATTATGGTATAATTTTATAAGATATAAGAGGTTTATGCATCGGGGAAAACACTCCTTTTATATAGGGGGAAATACTTTTTTTCGGTGGGAGTAATCACCTACTAAAGGAGGTTCGTGAGATAATCATGGAGCCAATACGAATTGTTCTGGCAGATGACCACTGGCTAATGCGTGACGGAACGCGCCACATCCTGGAGGAATGTCACGACCTGAAAGTAGTTGGTGATGCCGAGGATGGCCAACAGGCATTGGAACTAATCGAGCGTCTTCAACCCGACGTAGCAATTCTGGACATACGTATGCCGCAACTCAACGGGATTGAAGTCATCCAACAGATGAAGGAACGCTCTCCCAATACGAAGACATTGATATTAACTGCCTACGATGATGACGACTACATTCTCGCTTTGATGGAGGCTGGTGCCCTCGGTTACTTGTTAAAGACGGCTCGGCCGAGCGAGCTGATAGATGCCGTCCAGCGTGTTCACCTGGGCGAGCCAGTGTTACATCCAGCAATTGCAATGAAACTGGCTCGTCTCTGGGCGCGCCAGCGGGATTCATCAGGACAGGAGTTCTTCGAGCAGATTAGCCCTAGAGAATGTGAGGTGCTGCAAATGGCGGCTAACGGTTTTAGGAATAAGGCTATTGCTGACAAATTGGGCATCAGTGTTCGTACCGTGGAGGGACATTTCCACAGTATTTTTGTCAAGATAGGAGTTTCCTCACGCCTGGAAGCCGTGCTCTATGCAATATCCAAGCATATTGTTACTCCAAAAGAGGAGGATAGTACTTGAGCCGAACACATGTAGATGTGATAGCAAGCCTACCTACCTTCAGGTCAAAGCTCAAAAACTGGCTCGAATGGAGCAAGTATCGCCTGTACCCATATCGCCCCAGGTTTCGGGATTGGCGCTTTTGGCTGCTTCAGGGTCTCATCATTCTTATTGCCGTTGTGCACATCATCGTCGAAGCCGAAGGTTTTCTCCACGACTCGGGAGTTCCATACTTCATACCTATCACTCTGTTTCTTGTGCCAGTGGTATATGCTGCTCTGACCTTTGGATTTGTTGGTGCTATTACGACAGCACTGTGGATTACGGTCATCACTATCCCTAACTGGATCTTGTGGCATCAGGGGTTAGAAAGGTTCGGGGTGATGTTCCAGATGCTCATTATAAATGCCGTGGCGTTCTTTGTAGGACGTCGGGTAGACCGAGAGAGGAACGCGTGGCAGCAGGCAGAAACTACAGCAACCGCGCTCAAGACTTCCAGGATGAAGTACCGGAGCCTCTTCGAGTCCAGTCCCATTGCTATCCTCGTTCTTGACCTCACTGGTGTCATCTTGGAGGCGAATACGGCTGCAAACGTTCTCTTCAGTAAGGATAAGGCAACCTTACAAGGCATACTTCTTGCTGATCTGATCGGGACAACCGATGTACAAAAGCTCCTAGACAGTTCCCATAATGGCGGACAACCGGATTCTCTAACCCTTAAATTGAAGAATGGTCAGGAGCTCTATTTAGAACCAACGCTTACTGAAGCCGGTGACGGTCAAAGCGACCTCGTCATTCAGATTCTTCTTCGGGATGTTACTGAGGAACATCATAGACAGGCTGGGCTAAGGGCCTACGCTGCACATGTAATGCGCGCTCAGGAGGAGGAACGCCAGCGGATTGCCCGGGAGCTGCACGACGAGACAATTCAGTCATTGGTCTTGCTTTGTCGCCGACTGGATAGTATGGAGAATGACAGCGAGTCCCTGCCCTCCTCACTGATCAACAACGTACGAGAAGCCAGGAAAATTGCTGACGAAACTGTTAAGGGATTGCGAGGCTTTGCCAAGGCTCTCCGGCCCCCGATTTTGGATGACCTGGGGATGATGACCTCCATCCGCAGATTACTGGTAGACTTTAAGGAACGGACTAAGGTAAAGAGCAAGCTAACGGTAGCAGGGGAAGACCGGCGGTTATCACCAGACACGGAACTAGCCATGTTTCGTATCGCCCAAGAGGCGTTATGGAATGTGGAACATCATGCGGAGGCAACTCGTGTAGATGTGACTATAAACTTCACCGAAGATAAAGTGAAATTGGATGTAATTGATAACGGAGTAGGCTTCTCTATACCACCTGATTCGAGCGACTTTATAGCCAGTGGTCATTTAGGGCTCATTTCTATGCAGGAGCGTGCCGAATTACTCAGTGGTAAGCTGGAGATCCAGTCTAGCCCAGGGAAAGGTACTAAGGTAATCGCCTCCATTCCTATTGTCTATGGCATCACAAAGGAGCCTAACCATCGCTTAGACCCCTTAACAGTCGAAGGTAATAGCGTAGAATAACCGCAAAATAGTTGAAATGGGAAATCCTGGATTGAAAAGAAGAAACAGCTTGTTCCAACTCTACAGCAGTTGCTCGTATCTTGTCTAAATCCAGCAGTATAAGTTTACTTTATTTGGGAGTATCCGTAAACAGCTAGAGTCTTAGGTTAACTATTTAATGAATTGTTAGGCAAAAACAAAGATAGGATCACGCTTTTGAAATAAAGTGTGTCTTCCAAGTATTGAACCCCGATAAGCATAACCACATTTTCACAAATGAGTTACTCCATTAGTTAACATTACATCTACCACCATCGCCACTACGAACAACACTTCTGCCAAATCAGGCTACATTTGTTTCATGAACCAAATCAAGGTTTACACTCAAATCCCTTGTAATTATTTTTTGAATTTACCACTCAAGTGTAGTATAATGACAGAAATTTATAGATTTATGGAGATTTTTGCAATTTCACTGGAGAAGGCAGGAGTTTGTTAACTCCGCCTCTCAGTAATACATACGGGAAATGACCTTTGACCGAACAATCTTTGGTTAGTATAAGTGAAGCCAGTAACGTCCTCGGAGTCAGTGAGGCAACTCTACGTCAGTGGACAGACGAAGGGAATCTAAAGGCTTTCATAACCCCGGGCGGTCACCGCCGTTATTCAAGGGCAGAGTTAAAGAAATTTACAGCGTCAAGCCGAAAGGTGCTCGGCATAAAAGACCTGGTTGCTGAACTAGAAGATACTGTCCGGTTACATGGGAAGATTGCCAGGGCACATCTTAATACAACTTCATGGTTTAATAAGCTTAATCAAGAATCCCAAGAGTGTTTGGGTGACCTGGGTCGGCGCCTCCTCAATTTAATTACCAGATACATAACGGAGGCTTCCAAGCGTGAAGAGACTATCAGACTGGCTCAAAATGTGGGGCATGACCTCGGTGAAATACTAGCAAAGCTGGGGCTTCCGCTTACCGTTTCCGTAGAGGCTTTCACCCTGCATCGCGATCCCATTATGAACGCAACTGTTCACCTGATGAGAAAAAGAGAGGCATTTAGTGGGCGTGTCGTGGAGGCGATACCACTGGTAGTCTACGTTATGGATGAAGCTCTAGTCTCTCTGGTGGCAGCACATCAACAATATCAGAATATGTCTCAAGGTGAACCAAAAGGAGGTGCTACCACATGATATCAATCTCACGCCTGCTCTGTGACACAATCAGCCCTGGTGACGCTCTCCGTTATAGGAAAGATGATATCCCGCACCCAGTTGTGGTCTGGAACTACACCAGACAATGCAATTTACACTGTATCCACTGTTATGCTAATGCCAATAATCAGAGAACCCCGGGAGAAATGAATACAGCGGCTGGGAAAGCATTTATTCGTGACCTGGCAGATTTCGGCGTGCCTGTGATTCTGTTCTCGGGAGGTGAGCCGCTGCTTAGGGAAGACTTATTTGAGCTGGCAAGCTTTGCTATGGAGCAAGGAATAAGGGTTGCCCTTTCCACTAACGGTACGCTAATTACCAAGACAATAGCTAAGAAAGCTAGCAGTGTTGGGTTTGCTGAGGTAGGGATAAGTCTGGATGGTATCGGCGCAAGTAACGACCACTTTCGCGGTCAAAAAGGGGCTTACGAAGCAGCCCTTAAAGGAATTAGGAACTGTGTTGCTATGGGGTTAAGAGTGTCCTTACGGTTGACCATTACTCGCTTCAACTATCAGGAAATCTCTGCCATTTTCCAACTGCTAGAAGAGGAGGCTATAGACCGGGTCTGTTTCTACCATCTCGCTTATTCAGGTCGAGGAGACAGCTTACGGGGAGAGGACATTAGCCACTCTCAGACCAGGTCGGTGATAGATACGATTATTGAGCATACTCTGGACATGCATCGACGTGGCTTACGGAAAGAAGTTCTCACTGTAGCCAATCACGCTGATGCTATCTACCTCTATCTTAAATTGAAGGAGCAAGATTCTCAACGCGCCAGTAAAGTCCTGGACCTACTCAGGCTGAATGGAGGCAACAACTCAGGTATTAAAATAGGAGCGGTTGATGACTTGGGGAATGTTCACCCTGACCAGTTCTGGTGGCACTACTCATTAGGTAATGTTTGCCAGAGAAAATTTGGTGACATATGGATGGATACCTCGGAACCATTACTCCAGGGACTAAAGAATCGTAAGGAACTGCTCAAGGGTCGCTGCGCCCGATGCCAGTATCTTGACCTCTGTAATGGCAACCTGCGGGTGCGCGCTGAAGCGGTTTACGGTGATGTTTGGGCGGAAGACCCGGCATGTTATCTTAGTGACGAGGAGATTGGGCTGGTCAAATGACAGTAGAAATATCTGGCAAAAGCTCCCAGGGACAAAGAGAAGTCCTTAAGCCCAAGTTGCAATTAGTAGCCTGGGAGATAACCCGAAGCTGTAACCTGTTGTGTGCCCATTGCCGTGCCTCGGCAGCCTGTGACCCTTACGAAGATGAACTCTCAACTGAAGAATGTTTCCATCTTATTGATGAGATACTTGAGGTAGGCAAACCAATTATTATCCTGAGCGGTGGCGAGCCACTTTTCCGTGAGGATGTCTTACAAATCGCCAAATATGCCGTGACCAAGGGACTAAGGGTGGTCATGGGCAGTAATGGTACTCTTATTACTGAGGAAACAGCCGTTAAAATGAAGGATGTCCCGATATCACGCCTTGGCATAAGTCTGGACTTCCCTACTGCTAAGCTTCAGGATGATTTTAGGGGTAAGGCGGGTGCCTTTGATGCAGCAATAGCTGGCATAGCTAACACCCGTCGGGCAGGCATTGATGTCCAGATTAATAGCACCATCACTAAGCTTAACGTGTCCTACCTGGATGAACTCTTGTCTCTGGCACTTAAGGTAGGGGCTATTGCCTTTCACCCTTTTATGTTAGTGCCTACCGGCCGAGGTAAGAGTTTAGAATCAGTAGCACTCTCGCCAGAGGAATATGAAAAAACCTTGAACTGGATATATGATAAGCAAGCGGAGCTGGGGGACAGGATGTTCTTCAAGCCCACAGATGCTCCGCATTACCTACGAATAGTCAAGCAAAGACAGAAACAAAGCTGCGAAATACCAGCTAAAAAGAAAGCAGGACCTACTGCTGGCCACAATCCGATGCACTCTATCACCCGTGGCTGTCTTGCTGGCGTCGGCTTTTGCTTTATCTCTCACCGAGGTAACGTGCAGGGCTGTGGGTATCTTGATGTAGAAGCAGGTAACATCAGAAAGGAAAGCTTTAGTCAAATCTGGGGTGATTCACCTTTATTTCGTGCCTTGAGGGACCTCTCCAATATCAAAGGGAAATGCGGTGTCTGTGAGTATAAGAAAATATGTGGGGGCTGCCGGGCTCGGGCATATGAAGCCACCGGGGATTATCTTGAGGCAGAGCCCTACTGTGTATATGAACCGGTAGCATGGTGCAAAGATTTAAGTAGAGTGAAAGATTAGAATGTATTTCGACAGTATTGATAAAAAACTTCTGGGTCTTGTGCAGACACAATTTCCGTTAGTCACAGAACCTTATGTCAACCTAGGGCAACGGCTGGGTATCGATAGTGACGAGGTCATTCACCGTATTGAGCAACTAAAAGCGGAGGGAATTATTCGTCAGATAAGCCCAGTATTAGATGCCAGACGTCTTGGTTACCAGACAACGCTGGTGGCAATGAGGGTAGGCGAGACTCAATTAGACAGAGCAAAACAACTTATCGCCCAACATGCGGGAGTTAGTCACGGTTATGAACGAGACCACCGCTTCAATCTCTGGTTTACCCTGGCCATTCCCCCCACGGCTGATATAGAGTCCGAGTTGCAACAATTGACCAGTTCTATTGATGCTGAAGCCATCTTTGCCCTGCCTGCGATAAAGTTATTCAAGATAGGCGCCTATTTTGCTATGGAGAAGGATAACCAGACAAAGGCGAACATGGTGCCACAGCTTGATGGTATTCTTCCGCAAAGGGTTGCGCTTTCCCAGATAGATAGATCAATAATCAATGAGCTACAACAGGACTTACCCCTTATTCCCAGACCCTTTACCGCTATGGCGACACGGTTAAATATGGATGTGGAACAACTTTTAGCTCAGTGCCAATCTCTTTTACAGCGCAGTATTATGCGGCGTTTTGGCGCTGCTATTAACCATCGTAAGGCTGGTTTCAAGGCAAACGCTATGGCCTGCTGGGTAGTTCCACCAGATACAGTAGAGATTGTCGGTCGAAAGCTATCGTCACTGCCAGAAGTAAGTCATTGTTACGAAAGAAAGACTAATCCACTGTGGCAGTATAACATCTTTGCCATGATTCATAGTGACACCAAAGAAGCCTGTCAGGAGATAGCGAGTAAAGTGTCTCGCCAAACTGGTCTTACAGATTACGTATTGCTATTCAGTACAAGAGAATTCAAAAAAGTGAGGACCAAATATCTAGTATGAAAAAGAGAGACCTACCTGCCTACTATCCAATTTTCCTGAACATTAGCGGCAAGAAATGTGTAGTGGTGGGTGGTGGGCAAGTCGCCCTCCGCAAGGTAAGGACACTCCTTGAATACGGGGCCAGTGTTGAGGTAATTAGTCTTGACCTCTGCTCCGAGTTAAGTCAGTTGGCTGAAGATGGACAAATCCGTGTCTTCCGCAGGCACTACCAATTAGGGGACTTACAAGATGCGGTTATTACCATTGCCGCAACTAATGATAGTAATACCAACCTGGAGGTGGCGAAGGAAGCCCGAACAAAAGTGGTTCTAGTCAATGTGATAGATGACGCGAAGAATTCTGATTTCATTGCCCCCTCTTATATACACCGGGGTGATGTTACTATTGCCATCTCTACTGCCGGCAGGAGCCCTGCCTTGGCACGAAAAATTCGAACCAGATTGGAAAAGGATTTCGGGGATGAATATGCTTCTCTGGCTCTTCTAGTCAGTGAGGTGCGTGCAGAAGTAAAGCGGCAGGGAATTAAGGTTGATGGTGACGCCTGGCATGAAGCCTTAGACTTAGATTTAATGATTGACCTACTGAGAACAGGTGATGATGAAAAAGTCAAGGCTATCCTGCTTGGTAATCTGAAGATGCGACAAAAGTAACTATTGAGGTAGGCTGGCTTAGATGAACGTTAGCTTAGTCGGGATAAATCACAGGACAACTCCAATTGCTATTCGGGAGAAAGTGGCAATCAGTGCCGAAAAGTTTTGCGATTCACTATCACTGCTTCGCCATTATGTACCACATGGCATTATCCTTTCTACCTGTAACCGAACCGAGGTTTACACCATGGACAGTCATCCTGCCGAAGAAGCCGGCATCGACTTCCTAAATGCCATGACAGGCGTCTCTTTTACAGACTTACTACCTCATATTTATCTCTGTAAGAATGAAACAGCATTTAGGTACCTATTTCGCGTGGCTAGCGGGCTTGACTCGATGATAGTCGGAGAATTTGAGATTTTGGGTCAAATAGGGCACGCGTTAGAGGTTGCGGAGCAAACAAAGATGGTAAATCTGCCGCTACGTCATATTTTCCAAAGTGCGATTCGAGCTGGCAGACGGGTTCGCGAGGAGACAGAAATCAGTAAAAATGCGCTTTCCATCAGCTCAGTGGCAGTAGAGATGGCAACAGAGGTTGTTGGTGACCTTGGAGACTGCAAAATGCTGGTCATCGGTACCGGCGAAGCGGGAAGGCTGGTGGCTAAAGCAGCTAAGGAACGAGGTACTTCCCGAATAGTCATTGCTAGCCGAACTCAAGAAAGGGCTTCAGCTTTAGCAGTAACACTTGGCGGTATACCAATCAGCGTAAACAACATAGCAGAGGAACTGAGCACTTGCAATATAGTTGTCAATTGCACCAGCGCACCCCGCAGGATACTGGATTTTCACCGTATCGAGGTAGCAATGAAGACTCGTCCCGAGTTCCCCCTGGTGATAATCGATATTGGTGTTCCTCGTAATGTGGAGCCTACAGCGGGTCAAATAAACAATGTTTTTCTTTACAATATTGATGACTTTACCCAGATTTCTGACCGAAACCGTAAGCAACGAGAGAGTGAGGTTCAGAAGGCTAAGGAAATTATAGCAACTGAGATGGTTAAACTTACTTCTTGGTGGTGGGCTCTTGAGGTTAGACCTGTAGTTAGTGCCCTGATGAGAAAGGCTGAAGATATACGCAGCGCACAACTGAGTAAGACGTTAAAAAAGTTGCGCCCATTGTCTGATGAAGAGCGAGATAACCTGGAAGCGATGTCCAAGTCAATTGTAACCAAAATCCTCCGTGACCCCATACGGTGTCTTAAAACAAACATAAATAATAACGATTACGCTGAAATTGTAAACAAGCTTTTCCAGCTAGACAAAGAGGAGCGAGAATGAGAAGAACAAAAATCGTTGTTGGTTCCCGGGGTAGTAAACTCGCCCTGATTCAAGCTGACTCAGTAGTAGCTAAGATTAAGGAAGTAAATCCCGACCTTGAGGTCAGCATTAGCAAAATAGTAACTAAGGGTGACCGTGACTCTCATACCCAGCTTGACAAGATGGCAGGGGTCGGGGTATTTGTCAAAGAGCTGGAAGACGCCTTACTCGATGGCAGGATTGACCTAGCCGTGCACAGTCTCAAGGATATGCTCACCCAAAGCCCTCAGGGACTATGTTTGGCGGCAGTAACCGAGAGACTCGACCCTCGAGATGTTCTGATATCCAAATCAAAGAGACTTACTGAGCTTACTCCTGGTTCGAGGATAGGCACTGGCAGTTTTCGGCGCGCTGTTCAAATTGCCAGCTATCGTCCTGATTTGGAGGTATGCAGCATCAGGGGGAATGTTGATACTCGACTCCGTAAGGTTTCCGATGGAGAAGTTGATGCCGTAGTACTGGCGGCAGCCGCCTTCATACGCCTGGGGTGGGAGGACAAGATAAGCGAATACCTTTCTCTGGAGCATTTCTTACCCGCTGTTGGACAAGGAACGTTAGGCATCGAGGCGAGATGCGAAGACAAAGAGATAGCTAAGTTGGTCGCCCTGGTAAATCATCTGCCCACCTGGCAGAGTATAATCGCTGAACGAACCTTTCTTAATGCCTTAGGTGGTGGCTGCCGTACTCCGATTGCCGCTCTGGGGACTGTCAATGGCACTACCTTGAGACTCGAAGGAATGGTAGCCGATGTAAATGGAAAAAATAAACTGTGTGCCTCAGAGGAAGGCAATGTCATAGTTGCGGAACAGGTGGGAATACGACTGGCACAAAAGATGCTGGGGATGGGAGCGTCTAAGTTTATCACTGAGGCAAGGGTCAAGTGAAAGTGGGCAAAGTCTATTTAGTAGGCGCCGGACCGGGTGATCCCGGCCTGATTTCCGTGAAAGGCCTTGAATGTCTGACACAAGCCGATGTTATTATATACGACCATCTGCTTGATGAACGGCTTTTGGGTTCAGCGTCTCCGGAAGCAGAAAGGATATATGTAGGGAAAACTGCTGGAGAACATGCCTTAGAACAGGTAGAAATAAATCAGTTACTGGTGGATAAGGCAAAAAATGGTAAGGCTGTGGTGCGGCTTAAAGGTGGTGACCCATTTGTTTTTGGACGGGGAGGTGAGGAGGCAGAAACCTTAGAGCATAACCACGTTCCATTTGAAGTAGTGCCGGGAGTATCCTCGGCAGTAGCAGTTCCTGCCTATGCTGGTATCCCAGTCACTCATCGTGGGCTAGCATCATCTTTTGCCGTGGTCACTGGGCATGAAGCCCCAAGCAAGACCAATTCAAGCATTAACTGGGAAAAGCTGGCCACGGGGGTGGATACTCTAGTCTTTCTCATGGGCATGCAAAACTTACCTAAAATAGTGGCGCGGCTACTTGAGCATGGCAGACCCCCAAATACCCCGATAGCAGTGATTAAAGATGGCACCAGACCAGAGCAAAAAACTATAGTTGGTAGCTTGACAGACATTGTAGCCAGGGTTAAAGAGCAACGTTTCAGCGCCCCGGCAGTGATTGTGGTTGGGGAGGTAGTCAGGCTCAGGGAAAAACTTCGCTGGTTTGATAACCGTCCTCTCTTCGGCAAGCGCATTTTGGTTACCAGGGCACGGCATCAGGCGAGCGCATTGAGCAAACTTCTCTCTGAGCGTGGCGCTCAACCCATTGAGTTACCAGCTATTGATATCCAAGCCACAGCCAACACCGAGGAACTCGACCAAACTATCTCAAACCTAGAACGCTATCAGTGGATAGTTTTTACCAGTGTAAATAGTGTAGAGGCATTTTTTAAACAGATAGATAAGATGAAGTTGGACAGCCGTGCCCTTAAAGGACTCGTAATCGGTGCGATTGGACCAGCCACTGCCGAAGCCCTGGAAAGGCAAGGGATAATCCCCGACTACGTCCCCGAAGTTTACACCAGCCAAGGCTTTCTGGCTGGACGCAACAGTTGGGACATTACCGGACAGCGTTTTCTGCTCCCCCGAGCCGATATAGCTGATAAAGAGCTAACTGAGGGAATTAGCCAACTTGGAGCTGAGGTGCATGAGGTAGTTGTATATAGGACTGTTCCCGCAGCTGGTACTATCTCTAAAGCCAAGCAGATGCTTTTGTCGGGCGAAATTGATGTTATCACCTTCACCAGTTCATCAACAGTATCCAATCTAGTAGCTGTGTTTAAGGAAGAGGGGCCGGCAATAATTAGCACTAAAGTTGCTTGTATCGGTCCCAAAACGGCTGATACTGCCACTAAAGCTGGACTGAGAGTAGATATAGTCGCCAATGAACATACTATACCTGGTTTGGTATCAGCAATTGAGCAGTATTTCAGAAAGGAGATTTAGATGGCAACTTTTCCGCAATTACGTTTGCGTCGCCTGCGCCGGACGGAGTCGCTAAGAGCATTAGTTCGAGAGAACTGCATAGAGATAGAGGATCTGATTTACCCTCTGTTCGTCGTGGAAGGCAGTGGCATAAAGCAAGAAATAGCTTCAATGCCAAACATCTTTCGCTTTTCCGTAGACCAGTTGCTAGGTGAGGTTGAGGAAGTAGCTAGTCTTGGCATTCCTGCGGTTCTTCTCTTCGGCATACCTGACCATAAGGATGAAGTTGGGTCGGCAGCTTATCATCCAGAAGGTATTATCCAGCAGGCGATACGAGCCATAAAGCAAACAGTACCGCAACTCTTGGTGGTGACCGATGTTTGCCTCTGCGAATACACCAGTCACGGGCACTGCGGAATCATAGTGAATGACTACGTTGACAATGACCAGACACTGGCACTTTTGGCAAGAACTGCTCTGTCACACGCTGAAGCCGGTGCCGATATAGTTGCCCCCTCAGATATGATGGATGGTAGGGTGAAGGCAATCCGGGAGACGCTAGATGAAAGGGGATTCCAACATATTCCTATTCTCTCCTATGCGGCAAAATATGCTTCCGCATTCTACGGGCCTTTCCGTGAGGCGGCTGAATCTACACCGCAGTTTGGCGACCGCCGTTCCTATCAAATGGATCCACCCAATGCACGAGAGGCATTACGGGAAGTGGAGCAGGACATTGCCGAGGGGGCGGACATTATCATGGTCAAGCCTGCCCTGGCATATCTTGATGTGATACGGCAGGTGCATGATAATTTTAACTGTCCGCTGGCAGCTTATAATGTCAGTGGTGAGTATGCAATGGTGAAAGCCGCCGCCCAGCAAGGCTGGATAGACGAAAAGCAAATCGTCCTTGAAATTCTCACTGCTATCAAGAGAGCTGGGGCGGACATCATCATTACCTACCATGCCAAGGAAGTTGCCATCTGGTTAGCAGGTACGAAAGGATAGGTTTATGAATAAACTAAGGCATTCCCAGGAACTTTTTCAGGAAGCCCAGCACTATTTACCAGGCGGGGTTGATAGCCCGGTGCGGGCTTTTAAGGCGGTTGGTGGAACTCCTCCATTTATAGTAAAGGGAAAGGGCTCCAAAATCTATGATGCGGATGGCAATGAATACATTGACTATGTCTGTTCTTGGGGACCGCTCATTTTAGGACACGCTCATCCCCAAGTAGTTGAGGCGCTAAAACAAGCAATAGAACACGGTACGAGCTTTGGGGCTCCCACTGAGTTGGAGACAATACTAGCCAAGATGCTGTGTGATGCCATACCCTCTATTGAGATGGTTCGCTTTGTAAATTCGGGTACGGAAGCCACAATGACCGCACTGCGCCTGTCCCGAGCCTTTACCGGCAGAGACAAGATTATAAAATTTGCCGGTTGCTATCACGGACACGCCGACGGTCTACTGACTAAGGCGGGCTCGGGAATGGCAACCTTAGGTATACCAGACTCCCCCGGAGTACCCTTAAGCTATGCCCAAAATACACTGGTAGCACCATACAATGACAGTCAAACCGTAGAGCAACTTTTTCAACGCTATCCCAAAGAGATTGCTGCGATAATAGTCGAACCGGTAGCAGCTAACATGGGTATAGTACCACCCCACCCTGATTTTTTAGCCAGCCTGCGTGAGTTAACAAATGAATTCGGGAGCCTTCTTATTTTTGACGAGGTCATCACTGGTTTTCGTGTGGCCTACGGGGGAGTGCAAACCCTCTATGGCATCACTCCAGACCTAACTTGTCTCGGGAAGATCATTGGTGGTGGATTACCCATAGGAGCTTATGGTGGTAGACGAGAGATTATGGAGATGATGGCTCCGGTGGGGCCGGTTTATCAAGCCGGAACACTGTCGGGAAATCCTTTAGCCATTACAGCAGGCATAGAAACACTCAAAGTTTTGCGCCAGCCTGGGGTCTACAGCCAACTAGAAGCCAAATCCTCAAGTCTGAAAGAAGGTATAGCCACAGCTGCGACCGAGACAGGTGTTACTTTGCATATTTCGCGCATAGCCTCACTTCTTACCCCCTTTTTCGCCAGTAAACCGGCGGTTGACTATGAATCCGCAAAACAGGCCGATACGACATTGTTCGGCAGATTCTTCCACCAGTTGTTAGCAGAGGGCGTATACTGGCCTCCATCCCAGTTTGAGGCTGCTTTCGTCTCCCTGGCCCATAGCGATGAGGACATCCAGACTACGATTAGAGCGATTGATAAGGCATTCAGTACCCTCAAGCCTAAAAGATAAAGGACAGAGAGGAATGAGAGGGTTAAGGGCGCAGCTCGCTCAGCCAAATCTGGCGAAAGCTACTCATGAAATAGCTAATCAGCCAGGGAACAGAAAGGGATTAATTAAAGAGAGTATTATTACCTATCCTTCGAATGAAGCTGACTTCTATTGACGACTAGTACAGTTGATTGCTATTTAACTTGTGGTGGGCCAAAGTGTACAATAGATAGAACCTTTACGTTAGAGTTTAGTCTAATTACCTGACTTTTAATCAGGGTGTCACAGGTTCGAGACCTGTATGGCCTACACTCAATCCCGTCACCATTTGCTAACATTTTTTGCTAACCATCATCTGACTTCTGAACATCAAAAAGGTATGATAAGATACCAGTTGGGACAAAACGAAGCTAAACCCTAGACGATATGTGACCATGGGATTACCTATTACCGCCTTTTTATTGACAGGCGCTTACACTTAATCAGGCCACTCACCAAGTGTCACTTTGACAATCACGGCTTCGTTACCGCGGTGTACTGACAGTGAAATCTTATCTCCAGGCTCTTTATCGTTAAAATAAGCAACCATATCTTCAACTTCGAGTACCTCAATCCCATCAACGGCATTAATTATATCCCTCCTTAAGAATCTATATTAACGCGGATTGAGGCCCAGCTGTGGGGCTTTGAACTAGTTAGGCCTCAAGTTCAAAGCCACTATCATTAATCAACACCAGTCCTTTGAACGTGGTATCTTTTCCAATGCGTTGAACGGCTGTACCTTCTGAATGACGATGTTGCAAGTACCCTCACGCCGGGTTAACCTGCCCTTTATTATTAGGAATGCCGAACGGAAGGTGTGTTCGTACTGCTGGTAAACCTTTCCGAAGACCATACAGGGTATATGACCGAACTCATCTTCTAAAGTGAGAAAGACCACTTTTCCGTGAGGCCTCTGCCGGCGGATGACCAGTCCGGCTGCTGTTACTGAGGATCCATTGCTGAGTTTGGCAATGTCTCGGCTGGTAGAAAAACCGTTGAAGCGGGGACGCAGCTGCGCCATCACATGCCCATCGGGAGAGAGACCAAGCACGGCGTATTCTTCCCTCATGCGTTCCCAGGCACTGGGAGACTCTAGTTCGATGAAGTCCTGCGTCACCGGTAGCTGGAGAGAGAGCTGAATGTTGACAGGGCGGTAGCGCAGGCCTATTTCCCACTTTACCCTGCGCCGGTTAGTATCCAGGCTGTCGAAGGCACCACTACCGGCAAGGTTAAGGGCTACCTCCTCCAGAACACGGGTACGCTCCATGAATTCTCCGATACTCTTAAACGGACCATCCTTTGGGGACTTCTCTATTGCTTGTGCTGAGGCTTCCCCCAGCCCAGTTACGTGTAAGAAGCCAAGACGCAGGGCATTGCCTTCAATAACACATTTTCTCCGGCTAATGTTGATATCTGGGTTGAGCACCCTTATCCCCTTTCGCCTGGCATCTTCCTTGAGCGTTTCCAGGCTATAGAAGCCCATTGGTTGCTGGTTGAAGATAGCCGTGAAAAACTCTAGAGGGTAATGATACTTCAGCCAGGATGCCTGGTAAGCCGTTACCCCGAAAGCGAAGGCATGAGATTCCGGGAACATGTATAGACCATTAAACTTCTTAAAGATTTTCCTGGCAGTTTCTTCATCGACGCCCCGTTCCTTTGCTCCAGCTATGAACGTTTGATCGTAATGCTCTATCAGTTTCATGTTATGCTTGCGTCCAAAGGCACGGCGCATACGGTCGGCATCACTAGGGGCGAAGCCAGCCACATCAATGGCGAGTTGATTTACCTGGTCCTGAAAGAGGACAACGCCGAGGGTTCTTTCCAAAGCCCTTTGCTCCAGCGGGTGATCGTAGGTGACCGGCTTTCTCTTACTTCGCCGGGCTAAGTACTCTTGCACACCGTGGTTAACGCCAACACCCGGCCGCACTGCCCCCACTTCATGAGCCATATCCAGGAGGTTACGTGGCTTAAGCCTTGTGATGGTTTGCATCTGGGCGGCAGACTCCACCTGGAAGATGCCAATGGTATCACCTTTGCATAACATGTCGTAGACTTTTTTGTCTTCAAAATCGATGCGGGATAAATCAATGCGTTTGTCGGTGCGCTCTTTGATTAGCTCTACTGCTTCCTGCATCTGTGAAAGTGCGCCGAGGGCTAGAAAGTCTATCTTGACGAAACCAGCGTCGTCGATGCTGTCCTTGTCCCATTGGCAGACGTAGCGGCCATCGATAGCCCCCCGCTGCACCGGTACGATATCGATGAGTGGTGTGGACGAGATAATCATACCGCCGGGGTGCTGCCCTAAGTACTTGGGGAAGCCGTCCAACTCCGCTGCCAAGCTGATTAAATCACGCCAGACCGGGGCATTTACCTTATCTTTGAAGTTAGGCATTCGCTCCATCTTATATTTTAGTTTTCGGGCGCTTCCCCATTCAGCCTGTTTAGAGAGTTGGTCTATCTCTGTCTCCGGCAGCCCCAACGCCTTGCCTAGGTCACGTATCGCTCCCTTTATCTGGTACGTGACGATGGTGCCAGTCAGGGCAGCGTATTGCCAGCCCCATTTCTCGTGCACCCGCAGGATAAGCTCTTCCCGGATGCTGCGGGGGAAGTCGAGGTCAATATCCGGCACATTGGTCATCAAGTCGTCGGGAAGGAAGCGCTCCAGCGAAAGGTCGTACTGGAGTGGGTCAATGTGCGAGAGTCCGATGAGATAGCCCGCCAGCAGGGCCACCGAGGAGCCGCGCCCGCGTCCCGGTGGGTTTTCCTCCACGGTGAGAGAAGGGTCGGAAAGTCCCTGCTCTATCATTACCTCCTGTCCTAACTTGATAACCTCGTAGTATATCAACAGAAAACCAGCCAGGTTGTAGCGGCTTATCAGCCGGAACTCTTCTTCCAGCCGCGCGCGGACTTTCGGTGTAATAGACCCGTAGCGGCGGATGGCAGCATCATGGCAAAGCTTCTCCAGGTAGTCCTGGGGGGTGTAGCCTTCGGGAGCAGGGTAGTCTGGAAATGCATAAGCATGGTCAGTGGTAAGGTCGAAGGTGCAGCATTCGGTGATTCTTAAAGTATTATTCAAAGCTTCCGGGCACTCTTTGAAAATGGTTTCAAGCTCCTTTATAGACCTCATGTAATACTCAGAGTTGGGGCGCCGCTCTCGATGGGTCTCTTCTAGACTCTTACAGTTCTTGATAGCCACCAGACAGTCTTGGAGACGTTGACGTTCCCGCACATGGTAGTGAACATTACCAGTTGCCACGACTGGCACGTCCGTCTCCCTTGCCAGGGTTACCAGTCTTTTATTGCGCTCGGTGTCGCCGTAGACCAGGTTGTGCTGAAGCTCTATATAATAGTTATCACCGAACCATTCCAGGTATTGCCGGACCAAATCTTTGGCTTCAGCAAATCGTTCCTGATTAACCAGTTGTGTCAGCTCTCCCTGTAAACAGCCGGAAAGGACAATCAAACCTTCGGTGTGATCAGGTAAGAGCCCCGGTGGTAACTCCGGCTCATTACGCTCACCGGAAGCATGAGCGGCGGTTATGAGCTGGCAGATATTAGCATAACCATGCCGGTCTTTTGCCAACAAGGTAAGGTGATAGCCGCTCTTGAGTGTTATCTCCACTCCGATGATGCCGTGCAATTCCAGTGATTTAGCCAGTTGGGCGAAGCACATCGCCCCGCAGAGGTTATCATGGTCGGTGATAGCTAGGGCATGGTAGCCAAGTTCTTTGGCCAGCACCATAAGTTCCTCAAGAGAGGATGCCCCGTCGTGAAAAGAATAGTAGCTGTGACAGTGAAGCTCTGCATAGTCCATGAAAAATCCTCTAATAAGACTGACGGTACCAGCTACCATCAGTGAGATCTTTGTAGATTACCATCTTCTGCCCGGAAGCAAGGCGAATAGCATAGTAAAGGCGTGAAACCGTTTCGGGACGCCACCACTCGTCGTCGAGGCGCCAGTGATCATCAACGGTTTCGATACGCTGCCACCGCTTTTCCCTGACCACCATTGGTTGACCTTCGGCGTCTTCCTCTACTCGCACCAGATCCGGCGTATTTAGCGGTTTGTAGGCGCCAGCACGTAGCGTCTCTCCGGGATTCTTGACCACGGTTCTACCTCCTTCACCCGGTACACCTGCGGATTGCCAAGCCTTAGCTCAAGCTGCCGGATATCTTCCATAAGATGGTCTTTACTTCGGATTTCCCTGAAAAGACTGTTCTGTCGTCCGCCGGGATAGCCGAGGCGGCTGATAATCAGGCCTATCTGCTCTACTGGTCCGGGCTGGGGATATTCTTCCATTACCCGCTTGATACGGTTTATGACCGTCTTGATATCCATAGCCGGTTCCTTGAATCTGACAGTCCGCTCCCACTGCTTCGCGTTCCAGGTACGCGTCCAGACGGTCAAGCTGCGGACACCCAGCCCAACACGGCTAATCCGGGCGAAGACCTTGCCCAAGAGTTCTTCCAGTGACACCAGTATGTATTCGAGAGAGATCGTCACCGATGATAGCATAATACTTTCTTCGATGACTTCCTCCATCATACGGGGGTAGAGGGGAGTATTGTCACAACCTCTGGCAAGATCGTTTATCTTTTTACCTTCCGTGCCGAATTGTGAAAGCAGCGGGCCGGGAGGCAAAGCCGCTACCTGCCTCAGGGTATGCAGTCCGAACTGGTGCAGCTTTTTCTTACTCTTCATTGAGATCGGTAGCACGTCGCAGGTGAGGTCACATAGAAAATCTTCAACCTTGCCAGTGAGTATCTGCCGCCCTCCAGGAGGGCAGCGGTGGGCGGTCAGGTACGCCAGAAATTTATTTTCGGCTATACCGGCTTGTGGTGCAAAGACCTCTGGCACCGCACGGAATACGGCATCGATGAGGCTCTCATCATCCGGGTAGATGAGCTGCAACCCATCTACGCCGATATAGACACAGCCTAGCTCGGTGCCTTCTACCAGGGGGCTGACGTCTTCCAACACGTCGAGCAGCCTGTTGAATATAGTCCGGTAGTAGGGCATATCTGCCGGAAGCAGCTCCGCCCTGCCGTGTCGTGCCAAAGCCTGCTGTATGGGCATATCGCGCTGCAAACCGTCTAGTTCAGGAGAGTAGTCCAGAACCAGCTTTTGCGATCCAGAGGCATGTGTTATTATCGCCATCCGGCCCTTGACAGCTGGATTTCGCGAAGTCTCGCACATCAACGGAAAATGCGGCAGCAACAAGCAAAGTATTTTCATAATCTCTACATTGACAAGGGCAAGGAATTACATTATATTAGAACAAATGTTCTTTTGTCAAGACCGTTTGAGGATTATTTTCGGTAATAATGGTAAAATAAGTGCGAGTTCCTGTGAGCATGCCAGACCCTGGCAAGTCATCTCTTTGTATTATGCTACTCGCGAGTCAATCCTTATTAAGTGATAAGAATAATCAATGATTAGAATCAGACCATCAAGTCTCAAGAGGTCACTCGTTAAGTCGACGCTGTTTTCACAGATCGGCTCACCGGTGTTGGATCAGGTTTCCAAGGCGGGACCAGCCGGGCAATCTTATGTGCTCTTGTCGGGATTACTCCATGTTTGCGCTTACCTGTACGAGACTGGGGCAATACTGGGACGCGCAAGGCAGGGTAGACTACTTGAACTGGTGTCGATGTCATTTGCTGCTGAAGAAGTGCAGTACTGTCTCGTAGAACTGCGAAATATGCTGCGGAGGCGGCTGGAAAAATCAGGAAGATATGCACATTCATTCTACACCTTCTACCTTCACGGCACGATGAGAGACATGAATATATACTTCGATATCAATGGTATGAGAGAAGCTCATAACAATATCAGGGACAAAACTGAAGTGGGGCACTTCCTGGAATATGCCGGAGCCGAGGGTCTCTTACTAGGTGGCTGGTATCCTGACTTGGCCGAGAAGATGTATGGGAAGGGATACGGGGAGCAGGAGGATATCATCAATGAGATGGCCAGAGGAGTCGCTCTTCTGCCTGAAGAAACCACCATAGTGTCTCTCCAAAAGCGTGAACAGGTAATTCTCAATAAGTTAAGTGCATACGTGTCTCAGTACCATCCTGAGCTTGCAGATACATCAAGGGTTACGGTCAACGCGGAGTATCGATTTAAGAAAAAACGACCACTGAGGGAAGCGGGGCAGCCAACTGAAGCCTATCTGGACATTGAAACTACAGGTCTTACTCCTGCAGGTTGTGACATCACGGTAATCGGCATTCATATCTGTAATAACGAAAACTCTAGCTTTATTCAGTTGGTGGGCAAGGACATTACCGAACAAAGTATTATAG
>SDBV01004459.1_pt1 | contig 20145 bp, 13 predicted proteins | sample 2277081 | NCBI WGS metagenome assembly SDBV01 (sample SAMN10402039, study PRJNA504765) | marine sediment metagenome | isolation source: marine sediment core GS10_PC15, 223 cmbsf | place: Arctic Ocean: Southern Knipovich Ridge | collected 2010 | reverse complement strand
TGGAGATTCTCCAGCTTGTTTGTGTATATGTACTATTTCTCATTTTCTCCTTGCAAGCGTCCTATCTATTTTTAGTCCTCCTCCTTTTTGCTCTATTAGTATTTGTTTTTAAGCTAATTTTTATCTTAATGGTGAGATGATAGCATGCATAGTTTTTAAATGCAAGAAGGACGGCTGCCTTACCCCATATTTAAAAATAGGGGCCTGCGGCAGCTCGATTTGGTCATTCCTTTAAGCAACTCACTCGGTTAATGAGCTATAGGGACGGTATAGCACCATGAAAAGAAATGTGTCTACTCAGAATCAGGCGCAACTACAGCGGAAAAATTTAAGGTCAGAAACCCTTATTGCTCAATCTGCGCATTTCTGGCACACTAGATAAAAAACCTCTTTCTGGCTTAAGGAGTTTGCATGGCAGAAATTACGTTAGAATTGATACAACAACTACGCAATCGTACCGGTGTCGGTATGATGGACTGCAAAAAGGCGCTGACAGAAGCTGGTGGTGATATTGAAAAGGCTATCGAGCTGCTCAGGAAAAGAGGAGCTGCCATTGCTGAAAAGCGAGCAGGACATGCAACAGCCGAGGGGCTCGTGCATGCCTATATTCATCCAGGCTCTCGTGTGGGCGTCCTTATTGAACTCAACTGCGAAACCGATTTTGTAGCCCGTACCGATGAAATGGCTAAATTTGCTCAGGATATCGCTATGCAGATCGCTGCCTTCAGGCCTGTATGCATCGCATCGACGGAAGTTGATCCTGCCCTCGTTGAAAAAGAACGGGCTATTTACCGTGAGCAACTGTCGGGTAAACCTGCCAATATTATCGATCAGATCATTGAGGGTAAGCTACAAAAATACTATGCGGAGATCTGTTTACTGTATCAACCGTATATTAAGGATGACAAGCTCACCGTTGATGAGGTCTTAAAAGGACTTATCGCGAAAATGGGAGAAAACATTAAGATTAGACGTTTTGTCCGATTTGAAGTGGGCACCTAACATAAGATCGTCTGTAGCGGGATGTAGGATCAGACTATGAATCAAAAAAAACGGATCGTCCTCAAGCTTACGGGTGAAGTGTTGCAGCACAGTGCCTCAGGCCTCGACGCAAGCCTTCTTGAAAGCGTTGCCCAACAAGTGAAGACTCTCCTTCCTACGGTACAGTTCGGTATCGTTATGGGGGGAGGCAATTTCTTCAGAGGAGCCCAGCGATCTGAGATTCATATTGCTCAAAATACTGCCCATACGGTGGGAATGCTTGCTACTATGATGAATGGACTTATAATACAGGACATATTTGAAGGCATCGGAATTACCACCGCCCTGTTTAGCGCCATCCCCTGCGAAAGTGCGGGCTACGAGCTTTCCCCTCAAAATATTCGCAATGCGCTGAATGAGAAAGACTGCCTTATTTTTGCTGGCGGAACGGGCAACCCCTATTTTACTACCGATACAACATCGGTACTCAGAACACTCCAGCTGAATGCCTCTGAACTTTGGAAAGGAACAAAAGTTGATGGGATCTATGCACAAGATCCTCTCAAAGATCCATCAGCAGCGGTTCTCAAAAAAGTTACCTATAAAGATGCAATTAAAAATCGTTTAGGTATAATGGATATGTCAGCCTTTGTTCTTGCAGAAGAACATAAGATACGTATAAGAATTTTTAATGTATTTACAGATAATGCCCTCATACATGCTGCATCGAACAAAGAGTTCGGCAGCCTGCTGAGTGAAACCTAATTTGTTCGAAGGATGATTATGAAGATGCTCATAACGGAAGGCGCGCCTACAAAGCAGTTTGAAAAAGATGTCGAAACTGCCATGGACCCTCACATAAAACATCTTGAAAAAGAACTTCTCAAAATACGTACAGGACGAGCCGTGCCTGCGATGATCGAAGATGTTAAAGTAGCAAGCTACGGCTCCTATTTGCCTTTAAAGGAACTTGCCGGCATTTCAGCTCCCGATGCGGCACTTCTTGTTGTTCAGCCCTGGGATCAAGCTATTCTCCCAGACATTGAAAAGGCTCTTGCAACATCGGACCTTGGCCTTAACCCGATCAATGATGGTAATCTCATTCGCATTCAGATGCCTAAAATGAGTAGTACTCGCAGAGATGAACTTGTTAAAGTTCTCAGCCAAAAAGTTGAACAGGGCAAAATAGCTGTTCGTAATGTACGAAGAGATGTCCATAATCTCATTCGAGAACTGGAAAAAGCGAAAAAAATATCTGAAGATTATGGTCGTCGGTTACAAGAATCATTACAGAAAGTAACCGATAAACTTATCAAGGATTGTGACGTCCGTGGAGTAAAGAAAGCCGAGGAAATTAAAGCTCTATAGACGAGAGACGTGGTCAAGGCACCAACCCTCTAACCTACAGGTCTATACCTTTTTCAAGGACATTTCCAGATGATACAAAAAAGAACTCTCGCCTTATTGCGCGAGAGTTCTTTAAGATATTACTGTAAAGTCTTATCGCTCTTCAAGCAGAACTTTACTCGCTTCTTTAAGCTCACTATCTGCAACCAATGAATTATGCGCAAGTTCGAGCAATCTCAACACTATCTGTCGGTTAACATCGCTAAGATCCCCTCTTTCCATCGTCTTTTCTTTTAAAGCAATATACGCCTTATCGATCGAATCGAGAGATGCGTCAGCAGGGACATCAAGATAGTAACGAGCCTTTAACGGTTTACCCGCTTGTATTGCTGCCAGAACACCGGGGAAAGCATCTCTTATCTTCTTAATTTTTTTTTCAGGCTTCTCTATGGAAACAACAGCTTTATAGTCAAATTCGAAAGGGGTCATAAACTTCTCAGCAGGTCGCACTACTCGAGCAACAAGAGCTGCCCAACCTCCCTGTCTACTCAACCAAGCAGAAAATGTTTGGGATGGACGAACGGTAACTAAGATATGTCTCTTGGGATGTGCCTTCATCACCTTCTTGATATCAACCATGAGGTTTTTCGGTGTGGCAAGCTGAGCATACTGCCACCCCTCCCCATAAGGCGCAACCGTTAAATTTTCAAAGATCTCAGGATCCTCAGGAATTATCTTGGGCTTCTCCTTGGAGTGTATTCTGAGCTGAAATGGCAGTGATCCACCATAAAGAGCTTGTGCATAATCTACTACCAATTCCCAGTTAGTATCATTCTTGATGTAAACCCTTGGCTCATCACCAACGTCTGCTTGAGGGGCATGTTCCGAAGACGATTCAGGTACTGGCTCTGATACTTCCATAGCCATCCCATACCCATACATTAAAACGGCCATCGCCTGTGCATAAAATATGTACTTCATATAAGTCTCCATTCTTACGAGAAATCATGTCATTACTCTATTATAAGTATACGCCGAAATGACTCTATTTGTCAATATATATTAATTAATTATTGAAAAAGAGTTCTGATGAGAAGGGCTATAGTAATACACAGGTTGATGAGACGAACAATGTATCCTGCATCTCTGACACAGGAGGCTCTAGAAGTTCTAAATATTCGATTCTCAGCGGCTTATTTTGCAGGAAAGGATGCTCAATTGTTTCATCCTCATCCACAAAAACTTTATATTTATCAAAGCCAATATCCTTAAGATGAGATGCCAACGCATTTGCATGAGAATCACCAGCTATCACAACGATTTTTTTGACAGACGTCCGCTGCAACTCCCGTATTCTCCGATACAAATTCAAATCCATAATCGTACAATCAATAGCAGAGAGATAGTTCCCGATCCATTTTTTTTCAGCCTCTTTCCTCGCTTTTGAAAATGCTAAAATAGTATCATCGTACGACACAGCACGTTTTAGAAGATTGTTTTTGAAGTATCTCATTTCCATTTTTAATCCGCCGGTACCCCACGCCCCTTGCATCCTATACGAAAATGCTGGTTTTTCACTCTCAGGTAAGCCGGCCACATATGATTCAAGATCTGTTACTTTTTGCTCTAAGTTACTTACAAGGTCCTTAAACGTCATCTTATCAATGGTACAGATCTCACCCGCATTCTTATAGGTAATCTCATTTTCCAATCGTGTCCATCTCACATCATCCATTACGTCAGGCTCATTTTTCTTTGGTTCTTTTTTGTACTGCTCTAATATTCCTTGAAAAAATCTATGTTTCGCTTCTTCGTTCGCATTTATAGACGTAGGAAACAGCTCATGCAGACCCTCGCGCAAACTTTCTTCAGTTACTATTTCTGTCGAAGGAGGAGCTATTTTCCCCTGCTTGTACCGTCCTATCAAACGAAGTGCAACATCTGGATCTTCAAGCATCAATTCACACTTCGTAGAAAAGTGGCGCATTTCAATATCCTCAAATACCGACTTATGAAACCCTTTTTTTCTCGCTTCAGGGATCAGACAAATATTCATATCACCCGCATATGACCCATACTCAGGATCATAATGCGTATCTAAATGTTCTACTAAAAAATGAAATTCCGGTTCTTCTTTTTTTTCTGCCGATTCAAGAATCTTCATTAATGTTGTCAACTGTTCTTTAGATTCTACTGTAGGATTATGGTGATACTGACCTAATAAATATATGAGTTGATCGGGCTTTGAAGAGATAATTTCTTCCTTAACCGCTGTTGGGTGGATAGTGAAAAAAAGAACAAGAGATATAATGCGAGCAATACGTTTGAACTGCATTTCGATCCTTCGGCGCCTAGGTGGGATACTATTTATAATAATCATACTTACTGTAATACAAAGAGTAATGAGTGTAAAGATTTTTTTGCTTTGCATCCAAATATCATCCCAAGAAAGTATGCAAAATTGTATTGGAATTGCTTAGATTGTATCCACAAGCTTTTATGACCGATTGAGCTTCCGCAGGCCCCTATCATAATTTGCCCATTGCTCATTAATTTTAGGGCTCAAATCTAGCTTAATCAATTGTTCAGTTTTTGGGGACCATTATACTCGATAGTATCGAGCAGGAAAGGGAACAAAGTATCTTCCATTAGATAAGAAAGTGCTCATGCGCAATCGTTTGTTCAGAGGTCTGTATCATAGTATTTTCTCGTTCGCTGGAAGCTGTATGCCGCTTATACAATTTATAGCCCCCATAGATCGCTAGTCCTACCACTGCTGTCGAGGCTACTTTTGCCGTTAATGACATCCCAACAACTGTCGCACTTTTTGCTTGTCCGTACGATAAGGATGGATTTACCGATGCCACCTGATACGTATGCGGCTTAAACTGCATAGAAGAACTATCTGCCGCAGCGGATATTGCAGTCATCTTATCCTGAGCTCTTTCCTGCGCATTATTTCCCTCAAAATGCCTAATAATCTCATTCACTTTTTCATCACGCAGCCGATCCTGATTGCCTGCTGAGTCTGTTAGTAAATACTGTGTTTGGCCATTCAGACGGCATACTACCAAAGTAAACCAATGCCCATTCGTATTGGCTTCATTCAGGCTGGCCATATCTTCACTTTGAGACGATTCAGTACCAGAATGAGAAACATAAACTACCACAACACCAATAATATCTTCTTGAGTATTGCGTATTTCATGTCTCAATGCTTTAAATTCAGCCAGCAGAAAAGAATCTTCATCCGTTCGCTCTCCTGGGCCTGCATTCCAAGACTGCAGTTTTTCAGGCGTAATCTTAACATTGCCTGCAGTATCTCCATAGGTAGCAATAAAAAGATCTTTATTATTCCTTAATATGTCGGATAGACTTTCGGGACTCTTTTCCCTTTCAAACAAATGCAGAATTTCCTCAGCTTCTAGCCAATCACTGCCATCCTCTTCTACATAAGCACTTGGTCGTTGCTGGAGAATAAATGAGCGCCATGGTGACTTTTCCGTCCCAAAAAACGCGTTCATATGGGCTGGTGAATATAACTCCTTAAAATGCCTATTACATTGGGGAGAAATAAGCGCAGCCTTAGCCAATAAAATGCCATTACGTAGCGCATGATAGCCACAGCTTGCTCCACCTCCTCCATCAGGTTGAAATTGATCCCTACACCAAAATTGAATACGACGAGAATCCTCTGTATCTCTGTAACGGGCATATTTTTGAAAATGCTCTGAGGTTAAGAGCTGTGCATGCTTATAATCGATAGCGCGAACGGTCGGGTTGCATCCTGCCAACAAGCCTATTAACACTAAGTATCGTACACTATTTTTCACCATTGAGTACCCCTGGTTGTCATAAACTTTCTTTGAGAAAGATCAATCTGCCATACTCTTTTAGTGTACAATTTCTTTGCCAAAAATCTCAAGCATACCTTTTCCCCCCATTCCAACCCCAATCTCAAGAGGCATCTCCCCCCTCTTATTCTTTACTGCAATAAGCTCAGAATTTAAATATAAAATGCGCCCAAAGAGCCCCCCATCAACTATTTCTGCTGCCTTATGAAGAATCGTATTCCCTGCCGCATCGATCACAAAAGGTGATGCCAAAGCCGAACATGCCATCAATCGATTATAAATAATGCTTCGCTTGCTTTCATCCTGAGGAAGCTCTTTAATCAACCTCAGAATCGATTTTTTGCATTCAGGAGTATTAGAAACTTCTTCCTCAACGTTCTCCTGAGCTATAAGATCCAATTCTTCCTGTAAATGCTCAAGTATCTCTACTATCCGGACATACCCTAATCGCTTCGCCTTCTTAACTTCTGTTTCATCCCCATAAGCAGTATATCCTGTAGTAAACCCTTGCGGGGCCCCCTGTTTTAAAAGAAAATTTACAACAACTATTCGATTCCCTTGTATAGCAGCATGTAAAATAGTTGGACTGCAACCAACAGAAGCTCTATGATTTCCTCTTGTCCACAATATTTTTTTGATATGCGCATCACTCATTATCTTAAGCATAAATGGTATGTAACCTTTACAAGCAGCATCTGTTAATGCGCCCATGAGATCTCTCGGAATGAAATTACTCTCTTTCCCATAGCCCTTATGCTTCCTGAGTACGTCATAAAGAAAGAAACTAGTTTCCCATAAGCCTTCTCTTGCGGCAGAACGTAAAGCAGCCGATATCCAATGCACATTCTCCTCATCTACTCCAAGATCGAGTACTTTTTGTATGACCGGAATATGACCTCCTCCTCTATAAGCTGCTCGAATTAGAAGTTCCCCACTTGCTAGGTTCATGAGCCCTGGCTTTTCAATCTCTTCTATAGCTAAATCATAGCGTTTATGCAAAAGATAGAGTGTGATGAGAGCCAACCTCTCTTTCTTCTGTTCATATGCCCTATGTCTTCGAATACGGCATTGATTACGCGCCTTTTGTTTCCTAACTAGTTCCTTTTCTTCATCGCTTACTGGTCCCAAAACATGGTCACAGACGCAATTAACCATGGAGATATAGAGGTTACTTGCGCTAGACTTTTGAGTTGTAAGATCCTCTGCCTTAGCTACCACAGTCATCGCCTTTACGGGAGAACATGAAACCCCTAAAAGTGTTAGACAAGCCAACACAGCCATGTGCGTAACCACACCACACCTCTTTTCTAATTGTAGAAGCAGCCCACTTCGCCGGCTAGTATAGCACCAAGAAAAGTAAGGTGTCTACTCAGGATCACCTCCCTCAAGACCACCTTATCTGAACCATGCTCCTCACGTAAGAGACAACAGAAAATACCTTTGCCTGTAGGAAGATATGCATGAAAGTGTTATAAGAACATTCAGATTCACCTTTAAGAGAACTTACGGGTATTCCAACTTCCGATGCGGCACTTCTTGTTGTTCAGCCCTGGCATCAAGCTATTATCCCAGAGATTGAAAAGGCTCTTGCAACATCGGACCTTGGCCTTAACCCGGTCAATGATGGTAATCTCATTCGCATTCAGATGCCTAAAATGAGTAGTACTCGTAGAGATGAGCTTATTAAGGTACTCAGTCAAAAAGTTGAACAGGGCAAAATAGCCGTTCGTAATGTACGAAGAGAGGTTCATAACCTCATTCGAGAACTGGAAAAAGCGAAAAAAAATCTGAAGATTATGGGCGTCGATTACAAGAGTCATTACAGAAAGCAACCGATAAACTTATCAAAGATTGTGACGTCCGTGGAGTAAAGAAAGCTGAGGAAATTAAAGCTCTATAGACGAGAGACGTGGTCAAGGCACCAACCTTTTAACCTGCGGGTCTACAACTTTTTCAAAGATATTTGATGATTCAAAAAAGAACTCTCGCTCAATAAGGCGAGAGTTCTTGCATAAATTGCTGTAAGTTCTTATTTTTCAGCAAGCAGAATTTCGCTCCCCTCTTTAAGCTCACTATCTGCAACTAATAAGTTATGCGCAAGCTCTAACAACCTCAAAACTATCTTTCGATTTATTGCGTTGAGATCTTTTCTTACCATCGTCTTTTCCCTCAGAGAGATATAAGCCTTATCGATCGAATCGAGAGACGCATCAGCTGGAACATCAAGATAGTAGCGAGCTTGTAACGGTTTTCCCGATTGTATAGCAGCAAGAACACCGGGAAAAGCATCTCTTATCCGCTTAATTTCTGGTGTTTGCTCCTCTACGGAAGCAACAGCTTCATATTCAAATTCGAAAGGCGTCATAAGCTTTTCAACAGGCTTCACTACTTTAGCAAAAAGAGCTCCTAGCCCACCCTGTCTGCCCAACCAAACAGAAAATGCTTGGGATGGACGAACTGTAACCAAGATATGCATATTGGGATTTTCTTCCATCACCTTCTTTATATCAACCATGAGATTCTTCGGTTTGGCAATCTGAGCATACTGCCATCTCTCTCCATAAGGCGCAACCGTTAAATTTTCAAACAACTCAGGATCTTCAGGAATTCTCTTGGTCTCCTCTTTGGAGTGAATTCTTAGCTGAAAGGGCTGTAATGAACCATAAAGAGCTTGGCCATAATCTACAACCAGCTCCCAATTAGTATCATTTGTTATGAAAACTCTGGGCTTGTCAGCAACTTCAGCTTGAAGGGCATGTTCCACTGAGGCTACTGGTGCCGGCTCTGGTGCTTCCATAGCCATCCCGTACCCATACATCAAAACAGCCATCGCCTGTGCTAAAAATAAGTACTTCATATCAATCTCCATTCTTACGAAAAATAATGTAACTATTCTACTATAAGTATACACAGGAATCTTTCTGACTGTCAACATGTATTAATTAATTATTTAAAAACATTCTAAAGTACGGGAATGCTTATAGTAACACACAAGTGGTTGATGAAACGAACAATGTATCTTGAATTTCTGAAACAGGTGGCTCGAGAAGTTGTAAATATTCGATTCTCAGTGGCTTAATACGCAACGAAGGGTCTTCATTTTTTTCATCCTTATCCACAAATATTTTATATTTATCAAAGTCAATATCCTTAAGGTGAGACCCCAAAGCTGCTGTATGGGCATTACCAGCTATCACAACGATTTTTTTGACAGAGGTCTCCTGCAACTCACGTATTCTCCGATACAAGTTCAAATCCATAATCGTACAACCAATTTCAAAAATATTGCTCCGGATCCATCTTTTTTCAGCTTCTTTCCTCGCTTTTGAAAACTCTAAAATAGTAGAATCAAAAGGCACACTATATTTTAGAAGATTGTTTTTAAAGTACCTCATTTCCATCTTCAAACCACCTGTGCCCCAAGCTCCTTGCATCCTATACAAAAATGCTGGTTTTTCAATCTCAGGCAAACCGGCCATATATGATTCAAGATCTGCTACTTTTTGGTCCAATTCACCTACAAGGTCCTTAAAAGTAATCGTATCAATGGTAAAGATCTCATGAGCCTTTTTATAGGTAATCTGATTTTCCAGTCGTGTCCAGTTCTCGTCATTCATTACATCAGGCTCATTTTTTTCTACTTCTTGTTGGTACTGCTGTAATATTCCTTGAAAGAATCTATGTTTCTTTTCTTCGTTTGCTTTTATAGAAGTAGGAAACATCTCATGCAGAGCATCGCGCAAGCCTTCTTCAGTTACTATTTCTGTCGAAGGAGGAGCTATTTTCCCCTGATTGTACCGCCCTATCAAGCGAAGTGCAACATCTGGATCTTGAAGCATCAATTTACACTTCTGAGTAAAGTGGCGAACTTCAATATCCTCAAATACTGACCTATGAAAACCTTTTTTTCTCGCTTCAGGAATCAGACAAAAGTTCATATCACCCGCATAATACCCATACTCAGGATCATAATCCGCATCTAAATGTTCTACTAAAAAATGAAATTCAGACTCTTCTTTCTTTTCTGCCGATTCAAGAATCTTCATCAAGGTTGTAAACTGCTCTTTAGATTCTACTGTAGGATTATTGTGATACTGACCTAATAAATATATGAGTTGATCGGGCCTTGAAGAGATAATTTCTTCCTTAACCGCTGTTGGATGGATAGTGGAAAAGAGAGCAAGAGATATAATACGAGCAATACGTTTGAACTGCATTTCGATCCTTCAGCGCCTAGATGGGATACTATTTATCATAATCATAATTACTGTAATACAAAGAGTAATGAGTGTAAAGATTTTTTTGCTTTGCATCCAAACACCATAATCTCATTCGGGAACTGGAAAAGGCAAAAAAAATATCTGAAGATTATGTTCGCCGCTTACAAGAATCATTACAGAAAGCAACCGTTAAACTTATCAAGGATTGTGATACCCGCAGAGTAAAAAAAACTGAAGAAATTAAGGCCTTTGATCTACTTCGAGGAACTTGGCCCAGGCATCATGTGTTTCAAACAACAAGTTTCTGCGCTCCAGCGGGAGCTCATTTGCTCTGGTACTGAGAGACATAAAGAATAAGAAACCATTGATTCAGTTCTCCCGAAAATCCTACACTAGTCTTATCATCGATTATTAAGGGGGAATACTATGAAGATGACAGCACGCTTTTATCTTATGTGTGGAGCACTTATTATACCGATCTTACTCCATGCTTCTCACAAAAAAAATCCACGCATTTCTTTAAAGGATCTAGATGCAGTAGCACTCCATCCACAGCATGAGCACGTATATGTAAACGATGACACAAAATCCCATCTGCTAAAGATACAAGAAACCTTTCCCCACCATGCATGGTCCGAAGAATATAAAAGTGTGTGCCGTGGTTTAACCGATGATAAAGTTATCGTCTATAAAGAGAGCGCAGAGAGGTGTGTTAATGAATGCTTACATGTACTTGAATCTTCTCATGAACCTTATCAAGAAAGTACCGATACACTACGCTATTATCAAGAAGCTCTCATAAAAGGCGACTCCTCTCTTTTTGTAAAGATAGATAAACATAGTCATAAAGGTCGAAAAAGAACGGTATTCTGCAACTTACTCGTAAAGGACTGTCTGACAGTCGAGGGAGGACTCGAAGTACTGGGCCATACCTGCTTAACGGGAGAATTACTGACCAATAATATTGTTGCATCGCATATTATTATAACCGGCAATAATTCAAATCCTGACCCGAACTGTGCTGCAACGGTCGCATTTGTAAAAAAGTATGTGGCTAATAATGGCGGTGGTGGGAATATAACGGTAAACAACCTCGGAGATGGTGAAGGAATATACAAGCCTTTAAATCCATCAGCCGATACTACCATTAACTTAAAGTCATTAGGAGTTGATGAATCAACGGGCCTTGCTATAGGAACGGATACGAATGATAACACCATAATTATAAGTACCAATGCTACTCCTGGAAACAGCCCTGAGGCTCGTCCTGAAAATAATAGAGACAGGCTTGTTCAACGAGACTCTCAAGGAAATTTTGCAGCTAATATGATTACCTTAGGACAAGATCCGACCTTGCCCCTAGAAGTCGCTACTAAACAGTATGTCGATAATAAACCGAGTGGGAACGGAATGCCTATTACCGTACAGAATGTGGGTACCAGTGGTGCAGAAATATACAAAAATGAAGATCCTTCGCATACATTTAACTTTAAGAAACTTATAGCAGATAATGGCGTTATAATCGATGACACCTCTGATACAGATACTCTTACCATTAAAACGAATGGGACTGCCGATGCTATCGCCGAAACGCTTGTCATGAGAGACAGTAATAGCCATTTTTCAACCAAATCGATGAATTTAAGTGATCAAGCAGCTTCACACATTACCCTGAACAACGAGCGCCTCTTGCGATTTCGACCCAATCAAAGCAATGAGCCGGTATCGATGTATCTTGGGTATCAAGCCGGGCCAATATTACTTAGTGGAGGCTTGTTTGGCAATGTTGGTGAAACGGGTATCGGCATTAAAGCACTGAGTGCCTCCCAAGGTAGCAGTAATACTGCCGTTGGAAGAAATGCATTAGGAGACAATACCTCTGGTGGGGGAAATACCGGTATAGGCGACTTTGCGCTTACAAGCAACAAAGAAGGCAGAGGTAATACTGGCATTGGAGCAGGAACACTACTTTTTCCTCACACAGCTAATGCAAACAAAAATACCGCTCTGGGGCATTTTGCAGGCGGAGCACTTCGGGAGGGTAACAATAATATTTACATAGGAACTAACGTAGGCAACGGTGATTCGCTTTTCTCTCAATCCAATACCATAAGAATTGGCCACCCTAATGCATTCACCGAGAGAAATGATCCAACTGATGCTCATACTGCATGCTATATTGGAGGTATCAAAAATCACAGCCTCACAAACGGAAATCCTGCTACTGTAGGAATCGATACTACAACCGGCAGATTGGGAGTGCTCACACTTCCTTCACGCAATGACATAATAGCAAACAAAGCTCTCGGAATCAATGCTCATGACATAATGAAATTGAAACCTGCTGTTTATATTCACAAAAATAGATGGGCTAATAAGCCATCGCATGTAGGGCTCATATTAGAAGATGTCCAAGAAACAGTACCATCCCTCCTGAGCTATGATGAAAATAATAACCCGATCGCGTTTAAATATGATATGCTTACCGTGTTATTACTTAAGCAAGTACAGGTATTAAAAGAAAAGATGGCCAAGCAAGACCGTATTATAGATAAACTGCAGCAATAGAGGGGGAAGACTAGAAGAAGAAAGTAATGAAAAAAAATGAGATAATGATTCCTCAACCAGCTTCTCCTCAACTAATTTTGATATTTTTTCATTACTTCGCCACATATTTTTGTTTTTCTCAAGTATAGTTGTCTGATTTTATGGGGTCATTATATAAACGGAACTTGATTGCATTAGAAATATCGCAAGAATGGGTTACATCCATACGCAGGTCCCGGAAAGGATGCTGGAGACTCTCAAGAATACCCCTACTACACAAGGCCCTTGATCTTGTCTACTGGGGAAACAAAGAACTAAAAAGCCACTTTGTGGGATATAATGGGATATGTTATGCTATAGGAACCGCCGTATACCTAACGGTACGTACGGTGGTGTGAGAGGTCGGGAGCGAGCGTTTCCACCTACTCGATTATTCAAAAATATTAACATGTCCCCTTATAGAGTTGGGATATTCTATTATTTTTTTGTAAAAGCACTATTTAAAACCTTTCTAGCATCTTTATGGCCTTTATCCGCAGCCGCTTGCCATAATTCAATAGCTTTTAATATATCGAATGGCACGCCCTCGCCACTAGAATATTTATTTGCAAGCTCAAATAAAGCATTTGGCTCTGCTTGTTTAGCAGCTTTTTCGAAACACTTAATAGCCTCATCTGGGTTTTTTTCTACACCATTACCATGATCATAGGCCCAGCCTACCTTATAGAGAGCATATTGATGTCTTTCGTTAGCCAACTTTAAAAATATTCCAAAGGCCAAATATTGCTTTTTGGCACGTGCACAGATTTTTTCAATCCAATCTAAAGCAAACAAATTTTCATTACCGAGTGATTCTTGAATGAGTGAAATTGCTGACTCAAAAGCGCTATCATTTTTTTTGAAGCGCGAAAAAATATCTCCAATTAATGCGTCTAAAACATCGAAAGGTTGACCTTCAGCAACATTAAGCAGCAGTGCGATTAATTTTTGGTATATATATTCATATTTTTTATCAGTTATACAGACTTCAACAAGTAGAGTTAATGCTGGAAAATGTCCTTGTTCAGCAGCATTGAGCAGTAATGTAAATATTTTTTCCCCATCGTATTTAACTCCTCGTTCATTGTCATAACATAGCGCAAGCTGAAATTGAGCTTTTGAATACCCCAGATTAGCAGCCTGAGTTAAATATGGTATTCCAACTTTATATTTCCTAGCTTCTATAAGACTCATGCCGCGCCTAAACAAATCCTCAACATCCACAGATTCAGCAGGTTTTTGCGCTTGCACAATTGACGAGCTTGATGTACTCGCTTGATCTTGATAAATTCCTCGTGAAGGTCTTTTTCCTCCAACCTTGACAGATGGCTTACGATCTAACACTGGCACTGGTTCTAATATATCGTCGTGAGAAAGAATTTCTACGTCATGCAAACCATACTGCTCTATTAAGGACTTTACGTGCTCATAACTTCTTTTACTACATTCTATTTTTTTCAGCTTGCTCCCTTGTATAAAATTCTCGAGACTTTGACTATCAAGCAATGAACAGTCTCTTATATTAAGATACTCAAGACTCGGGAGTCTCACATACGCCCGCTCAAGATTACTACAGCCACCCAGATTAAGCACTTTAAGGCGAGAAAATTCTAGCACGCCTTTCTCTTTTCCTAGTCTGTCTATTGTTTTACAATTACCAAGATTTAACTCCTCTATAAACAACCCTTTTTCAGCTAATACCATAATACTCTTGCCCGTTATGTTGGTACCTCGCAGATCGACCTTAAGGACATTATCAAAGTTAAGCTTCTCTAATCCCTTATCGGATAAAGCTCCGCAGTTATAAAGTATAAGTTCACGCACTCCCTGATCTTTAAGAAGAGCTAAAATCTTCATCTGTTCATCAGGGGGGATTGTTTTAAAATCAACAGCCCGTAGAAATAAAGCCCAGCTCTTTGGCTGCCAGCCCGTTCGTAATTGACTCATCGCCTGAGTATAATCCTTTAGCCGAGCCTCACTGCTTGCTTGCTCTAATTCGAGCAATGCATCATCCGCACTAAACCCTTTTGCCTGCATCTTCAGTGGTATATTCATCGACTGTAAAATTTGACCTGTCCGTGTTACCGTAGTATACGATCCATCAGAGCCCTGCCCATAAAACGGCAAATCAACTCTTTTAAACCTCTCAAGTACCGAAAGCCTTTCATGTAATGCTCCATAATATCTTTGTGCCAAACGAGGCTCTAATTTTGAAAGCAGCTGAATATGGGTGATACGAGGATTTGCCGCTAATAGTTCCTGTAATATCTCCAATTTGTCGCGTATATGAGCTACTGCCCCCTTCTGAAGGGGAAAGCCTATATAAGATTCATGTGAATTTAACAACTTCGATCTCTCCATGGGATGAAATAACGCTTTTGCATGAGCATCATTGTCCTTACATTCTTCGAGCCACTCTTTCAAGAAAGCATCAATATCAAGATTCATGATACGTTCTCGTATCTCAGGATGCACAGGGGCTTTCATATAATCAATGCAATAGAGAACAGTTTTAACTTGAAAAACAGCTTGCGCTTTACCGAATATGTCAGTCTTAGGAATCTCTCTAACCACTGCTGGAGCAAAAGCATGATCATTATCAACACTGGCTATCCAGTCTTGATCATCAAGAACAAAATTATCCGGTTTGCCATCCCCTGGATTTACCAGCATTGAACCAATCATAAGTCCGGATAAACTTTTTTGATTAATTCTATCAATTCGTTTTGGGTCATTTTTAAGAATCCATAATAGTGTTTCACCCAAAATTCCCTGAGACAACATTATCGGTATCCCATTGTACTTAACAAGTTCTGTATAAGGAGCTCCAAAGCCGAACAACCTTCTTATGAATGACCCAACGGCTTCTTCAGTGCAGGGAAGCTCAGGATATATTTTAAAATAAAGCCGATATTTCCATAACTCATCGTGATGATCTGCATAACATACCCTATGATTACCGGACAACGATCGCTGCAGAAAGACTCCTCGCCCAGTACTAATCTGATCCTGAATCGCAGCAGGAATAATACGTTTACCCAAATGATTGGAAATTATAGACATGCCCCCTACCCCCGCTGCCGGTTCTGGCATAAAATACTCACTATGCAGCATCCAGGAGACTTCGGGATTGTGCTTAATTAATGCAATAAAAACCTCATTATACTGACGATTCGCTCCCTTTAAGTATTTATAGAGCATTGCGACAGCATTGCGCGGATCGCACTGTACAATGCCTTCATCAATTACTATCTTTATCACGTCTAAATTCTCTCGTTCTAACGCTACATCAAGCAGAGTTTTGTTATTTGTGTCTCTCTCTAAAAGAAACTCTTTTTTATCCGCCTTCTTATACAGCTCTATCAAGTACTGTATGATAGATGGGTCGCTCCCTTGTTCCAATGCATAATGAAGCAGCGTTCGTTGGCCGGCAAGCATAACAAAGGGATTAAGGCCCCGTTCTACGAGAAAACGTATAAGAGATAACGAAGCTCTCTGCACAAGTAAACGAACAAAGAGATCCGGCATATCTTTTATTGCTTGTCCTGCTACATCATCAATCGTAGCTGTCTGCCTCCTAGATATATCACCCGTTTCTTCAACCTGTGCTAATTGTTCTGCAAGTCCTCTATCGTCAGCCAACTGCTGAGCCAGAACATCTTCTATAAAGTCCTCACCCTGTATAGGATGCAGAATCTTAATAAAAGCTTCTACCGGCCCATGAGAAGCGTATTTTCCGAGCACGGCTTGATAAAACCTCCCAACAAGAGGGCTCATACTTAAGAATAATTCCCAATGCGTTACAGAGGGATTCTTTCGTATAAAGTCCTGTATACGATGAAGCCGATCACGTAACTGTGAAATAATCTCTGGAACAAATCTTAAGGGCAGGTGCAATTCTTCCGCGTATTCTTGTTTGGCCAAGAGAGGCTTTTGATCACGACCCGATGAATACGTCAATTCTTGCAAGATATCATAGGCCCCATGCTGATTGTGCAAGCATTCAAGCCACTGCATTAACATGACATCCACATCAAGCGCTTCAAATCTTTGCACAACAACTTGACTCAGGCGCCTATTCATGAGCGGCAAGCAATACAGAAAATTTTTCTCCTCTAAGTAGTGGCGTGCACTTGACCTCATCTTTACAATATCAGGCCCTAATGCCATATCATTATCAATACCAACAAGAGTAAATGGCTTGACCGATGTCTGTACAATAAAATTGCCCGGTGTTGCATCCGAAGGATGAGTTGATAAACTTATAACAATCTGCTCAGTAAAACTTGCCGTATCAATGTCATTATATGAGTACGTTCCTGCTTGAACTCCCTGGATAAAGCCAAGAAGCGACGTTCCTTCTTTATGATCTCCTGCTTGGATAAGATGGGATCGAAACACTTGCATAAATTCTTTTTCAATATCGGGAGGCTGCTGAGCAAAAAACTCTGTGGCCGTCAATCCGTCTATTATTGCCTTACTATAAGCTCCTCGTGCAGCTGATTTTTCTGCAGGCTCCTTCATTTCAACCCCATGCAGCGTAACTAAAGATGTAGCAGCCATGCCACGCCCAAACAGAAGCTTGGATAACCAGTACAATGCTGCTTCTTTCCCCACGGGAACACCAGTGCTTGTCGTATTTCCCTTAAAATGTACGCCTCCTTTATCTGTTCTTATAAAGCAGACCGCATGACTTCCTTCAGCATTCTTTTTCTTAAAAAGATTGTATTTATCTTTGGAGATGAGATCTTGCGCCATTCTCTGATCAATACGGAATGAAGTAAGCTTTTTCGATGGATCACCTAATCCCTCACCACTTATCAGAGCCTTCGCTCGCATATGATCATCCCTTTCTTCAGGAGTAGATGCAAAAAAAGCGTCTACATACTGCTCATACTGATTTCTCAGAGGCCCCAAAATAGAGGCAAAATCAGGATAATCACGTATTAACCTCGTGAGGTCCGTTATAAGAGTAACCAGGCGCCCGAGCGCAGGATGTCCTTGTGAAATATGTGAGGAAGCAAGCAGATTATTACGCACATCTTGGTCCAAAAGGATTAACGCTTCTGGCTGTAGTAATCTTGCTTGTACATCAATAATAGCCACCGGAAAGGAGCGCTTGCTAACTCTATACACTGCTAATAAATCATAAGCGCGTTGGACTTCATTAGGTTCTGCTCCGGTAGCTTCCAAGATATGAGAAAATAATCGCTGCTTCTCATGTAATAAGGATTGTTCTTGTCCTTTACGCTGTTCCTGCGCTACTATCATTCTTTCCATCGCATTAATTGTATTATGTAATGCAATAATAACAACAATTAGTTGAGGATACTTCAATAGACAGGTGTTCATGATAGTAAGCTCCAAGGCATGCTAGATTTGCCGATATCTTTAAGGTACCAAGCACCCTATCAAATTGCAAGCAGAAATATGCCATAATCATATCACCGCTATAACGCGAAATTGCCTCTAACCGCAGCTTCAACTAACAGAGAATAGCACTATACGAATTGGTCCTACCCAAAATCAGTGTTATGTATTGTGCGACAATATTCTTGACGTTCTATACTCAAATCTAGCTTAATCGATTGTCCAGTTTTTGGGGACCATTATACCCAATAGTCAGCTCCAGCAATAACTGCACAGATTGCTATCATAATTATCAAAATCGATTCATACTTTTTGGTTAGTTCTATTCGATAATACTTCATCTGTTTAAAGTGATTAATAAGTAATAGTGATCCATTTCCACTGTTGAAATCATTCATACTACCTCCTAAAAAAGCTTTTTTAAGAGGTAGTAAAATTTTAACTTTAGTCACGAATCTTTAAGATGCAATTGCCCGGATTTTTGATACCATTCAACAGCCTTTTTTTCATTTTTCTCTACCCCTTTACCAGTTGCATAGCAATACCCAAGATTAAACTGAGCATTCGCATGCCCCTGCTTAGCCGCCTTTAACCATAAGTCAACCGCTGTATCATACTTATCAAAGCCCCAATCAACAACTCCAAGATCGTATTGTGCATTCGCAGACCCCTGAACTGCAGCCCTCTGATACCACTCAAAAGCCTTTTTTTCATCCTTCTCTACACCTTCGCCATTTGCATAGCAATACCCAAGAGCATACGCATCCCCCTGAGCTGCTGCTTTTTGATACCACTCAACAGTCTTTCTCTCATCTTGCTCTACCCCTTTACCATTTGAATAGCATACCCCAAGATTATATTGTGCATCCGCATGCCCCTGAGCTGCTGCTTTTTGATACCACTCAAAAGCCTTATTATCATCCTTCTCTACCCCTTTACCATTTGTATAGCATACCCCAAGATTATATTGTGCATCCACATGCCCCTGAGCTGCTGCCCTCTGATACAACTCAACAGCCTTTCTCTCATCTTGCTCTACCCCAATGCCTTTATAATAACAAGCACCAAGAGCACTTTGAGCATTCGCAGACCCCTGAACTACTGCATCTTGATACCACTTAAAAGCCTTCTTTTCATCCTTCTCTACACCTTTACCATTTGTATAGCATACCCCCAGATTATATTGTGCATCCACATGCCCCTGCTTAGCCGCCTTTAGCCATAAGTCAACTGCTGTATTATACTTATCAAAGCCCCAATAAACAACTCCAAGTTCGTATTGTGAATACTTATTAAAGCTCCAATAAACAACTCCAAGATCGTATTGTGCATCTTGGAATCCTTCATCAGCAAGATTCTGAAGCAATTCAATAGCCTTTTTATTGCTCTTTAATACTCCTTTTCCTTCAAAATAACGACCAGCAAGGTTATATTTAGCATACTTATGCCCTAAATCAGCAGCTTGTTTTAAACATTCTACAGCCAGTTTATCCTCAGGTGGTTGGCTATTTTCATAAAGAAGCCCCTTGTCATAGTAAGTGTTTGCTTCTTCCAAATCGCCAGCTCTTTCCAATAGTTGGCTGATTGATCGATTGTTACCAGACATAAGATTATATTGTGCATTCGCATGCCCCTGAGCTACTGCATCTTGATACCACTTAATAAAAGCCTTATTATAATCCTTCTCTACACCTTTACCATTTGCATAGCAATACCAAAGATTAAACTGAGCATTCGCATGCCCCTGAGCTGCTGCTTTTTGATACCACTTAAAAGACTTCTTTTCA
>SDBV01004458.1_pt1 | contig 20147 bp, 32 predicted proteins | sample 2277081 | NCBI WGS metagenome assembly SDBV01 (sample SAMN10402039, study PRJNA504765) | marine sediment metagenome | isolation source: marine sediment core GS10_PC15, 223 cmbsf | place: Arctic Ocean: Southern Knipovich Ridge | collected 2010 | reverse complement strand
ATTTGAAGTTGCATAATTTTTAATTGTTATATTATCATTTGAATCTGCACCAGCATTAGGAGTTAAATAAAGAATGTCTCCTTGATAATGTAAACCTGAGTATGGATTACTTGTTCCAATTCCCACATTTCCCAAGAACCAATTATCTCCTGTTCCATTTGAGTGAACTTCTCCAGACAAATCTAAATCTCTCCATCTAAATGTTTGATTTCCTAAATCAAAAACATCAGTTATATCAGGATAAAGAGAACCATTTACAAACAAATCAGCAACTTGTAGTCCAGAAATATTAACAAAGAATCCTCTCTGACAAAGTATGTCTCCGTTTAAAATAGTACAACCACCAGAACCAAACCCACCATTCCATTCATGTGTTCCTGTTAGACTTGTATTTAATGGTGAGAAAAAAGATGAGTCATATCCATCAAGTGTTATTGCATCTATAGTCAAATCTTGAGCATCTGAATATGCTTTCATTGAATCATTGAATATAGTATCCCGCGCATCTACATATCCTTTCATAGAAGTATTTGTAGCAGTATCTTGTGCATTAACATAATCTTTCATAGTTATATTAGTAGCAGTATCAATCAAAATTATTGTATTATTTAATTCAGTTTCATTCAAAGAAAGATTTATAGTAGTTCCATTAAAACTTGCCTCAATATATTTGTCTAAATTTCCAATGACCCAATCAAATTTTCCTTTAAACCATGTTGCTGTATTGTTAAATTTACCTAAATTCAAGTTCTTAATTGCTCTATCATAAGGAACAAACGTTCCGATATTTGCTCCAGGAGCAACAAGCTCGACTCTCGATGCTGTAACTCCTTCAATCTGAACTTCCACTGTTGGATTTCCACCAGCTCCTGCAATATTAACTATTATCTGAAGTGTTAATCTATCTGTAAGATTTAGATCTGTTTCCTCAACAGTCATGTGAATATCATAAGCCTCTAAATCAGTTGTTAATATTGAACTTTCCTCGCTTGTAAATAATAGATTCATATTGTTATTTGTATCATTCTGCCACAATCTCCAGAAAAAGGTTGTATCCTTTTTCCCGATAGCAGTAACTCTTGCATGAACATGCAATTCATTAACGCCATCAAGAAGCATGTGCAAATCAGGAACTCCGTCATTTGTTGTCCAGTTTTGATATTCTGTATTTGTTACTGTGATTGCTTTAGAAAGAGTTGTCGAAGTAGCTAATACATGCTCAGTAAATAAAATCTTAGAACCCCCAATATCTGAAGCATTGTTAAGCAAAAATAAAGCTAGATTTCCATGTTGAATTCCTGTAAGTTCTGAGCCATCACCATAATAAAATGAAGCGGTAATATTTCCTGATGTACTAAGATTTCCTGCTTTGAAGTCAAAATTTCCTGTGTTAGATATTGCCATACGAGTAGCAGCTGTATCCTCAAATTTTAGACTGCCATCTGTATTTTCTGAATAAATATACCATGTATTTGCGCTGGTAGCGAGTATGTATCCTGCTTCATTATCTATTGAATATAATTCAATATATTGCATCCCTGATCCTTTAATATGAACACTATTACCGTCTGTTGGATTATTTGTTCCTATACCTAATCTCTTATTAACATTATCCCAAAATAAACCTGTATTATCCTCTATTAAATCAGTCCCATTACTAAAAATTATAGAACCTGCTGTAAACTCACTACCATCATAAGCCCTAGAATCTATCGTGTTGTTCAGGTTCACCTCGCTGAAACTAAGGATGCTTCCATCAAAAGTCAAATAAGAACTGTCCTCTGTCCAATTATATTTTCCCTTGAACCAGTCGGCAGTCACGTTGACGAATGTCACACTGTCTGTCGTGTTTAGATCCTGATCGAAGAATGCACTGGTTATCCAAGAAAAAGCATAATCTATAACCCTTTGGTACCAAGTAGCATTTAAGTGATAATATTCATCTGGAGAAGTTCCCCCTTGAATATCAATTAAAGAATTATGTGGTTGATTAAGATCTGGCCATATACATCTATTATCCCCGGAAAGATTCAAACAATTAGTTTGGGTATTATTAACTAATTTTATATCATACCTATCTCTCATATTAATATCTCTTCCAGGATCAAAGTCGTATGCAGTCGCAACTGATGCGGCCATTACAACGAGAAATATGGCCAGTAAAATCCTTGATTGTTTTTTCCATTTCATGCTATATAGGGTCTTGGTTTTAGTATTCCCTGTGCCTTTGCGGTTCCCATCAGTCTGTCCCTTTCCCTGGTCAATTGGGTTGCAGTCTCACGCCACTGGGTGTATGGCTCTCCTTTCTGCACGTTCAGTTCCCCAAGGCCATAACCCACTGTGTCCTTGTAGGACTCACCCACAATCCTCGCGACCATTGATATCGCGCAGGCGTAGTTCATTAACTTCTTGAATATCTCGCTTATCTGCAGCTTGACGACCTTGCTTCCTGATTCGTGGCCCAGGACCAGTTTGTCAACTACAATTGCTCCTGCTCCTGGAGATGCATTGATCTGGGCAACCTCTCGATTCCCATCCATGCCATAGATCTCGACCCAGTCCTCATCTGCAAATCCTGTGATTGATGCCAAAGCAATGCTCACATCCGTTCCCGCGACCTCTGCCGCGCTTGTCGTCGAGCTTGTTGAGCTTTCCTCCACCCATCCATGAATGTACTTCACCACTATTTTCTGGGTTCCGAATTTGAAAGTGTTGTTTGTCATGCCTGCGGTTGTGTCTATTTCTATGTATCCACTTTCCTTGTCGACATGCAATTTGGCAGGGTCCTCCGTGTCCCCATCTATCTTCAGTTCCCTGACAGACAACAAAGGATTCTTGTCAAGAATTATTCTAATGGTCCCGTTCCCGTCAAGGATGTCTATTCTCTCCTTAGGGGTGAAGCTCGTGTTGAAATACCTCTCGACTTGTGGCTCGCACTCGTCTATGATCTCCTTCACGTCCGCGTCCGATATCTCGGTGCTTCCGATTCCACTGGTTCTTCTCACGTTTGCCAGCGTCACGTATGTTCCGTCGTATGCTCCCATTATAATCCTATGAATCTTTTAATTCCCACGAAGATCGTTAATAAAGTTAACCAGACATATTGGATTTTTTTATTTAATTTATAATCTCCAAGTCTCTTTCTTATATGTGTTAAATTATTATACATAAGCACATCCCTGTCCAGGCTTTTCATTCTTTTGAACTCTTTTAATCCTATGTCAAGCCCGTTATTTGCCATATTCCTTCCTCAATTTTTTTTCAATATCATCCCTGAACGGCAGTTTTTCTTTGTTAGAAATAGCCTTGATCATTTGCTCCTCCCTCGGATAGACCTTAAGAATGTCCTCCACAGTCTTCTTGCCAATCCCCTTAATGTCTCTGAGCTTTCTTGAGAATTCTTCGTTTTTTTTTTCAGAGGTTTCTCCAACTGCTTGGTCTCGACCTTCTTCTCTCCGATTTTTCCCTCAGTAACTTCTGGTAACTTCTGGTCACCATTAGGCACCTTCTCAAGCCCGAATTTTTTTCCCTTGCTTTTCGGGAGATCTACGGTCTCGCCTTTCCTCACTGTGATCCACACGGACCTGAATCTTTTTCCTGTCCTGACTTTGACGTCCTTGCCCTTGTTTATGAACTTCATTATTCCCTGAAAGTGATTGTCATAGTAACAGTCTCTGCTGCAGCAGCACTTGCAAGGGTTAATCTCAACGCTCCAAATACCACAAAAGGTGTGAAATTCTTAACATTTCCGCCTTGCTCATCGCTTGAATCCAATGAATTACCCTGGTAATCCACAGCTTCTGTTTGTGGATAAAATACACTATCTGTGTTTCCAGTGTAATCTATTATAGCTTGCGCTTTTGGCTCTGCCAATGTATCCAAGTTAATGTCCATTGAGTTTCCAGTCACATCCATGGCCACCTTCAGGATCTCCCCATGGAATGCTTCACTATCCACAGTTACTCCAGTCCCTGCTGTAGGTACCGTTGCTTTCAATCTGATTTGTCTAATCATCTTTTTTTCTCCTATTTAATTATTTAAAGTCCGAAGACTGCCTTTTTTTCCAAAATCAAAAAAAGACAAAAAAATAAAAATAAAATAAAAATTACTTCTCAGGTTTCTCTGCTTCTTTTTCAAGTGCAACTTGTTCTTCGTAGTCTTGCTGACTCAAAAATCTTGCTGGTCCTAACTTTTCTGCTTTTGTTAATTTGGAACTTTCTTCCTTTTGTTCAGATTTTTTCTTTGCCATTTTAAATTTAAGCTGATGAGTTAGCATCAATCACCGTTCCACCAGTTGTGCTACCGTAGAAATTCTGTACTGCATGATCTTGATCATTTGCAGTTATTGTTTCATCGAATGTTCCACCGAATAAATTGTTTGCTATTAATAAACTACCTGTGCTCAATTTAGTCGCCTGATAAACTCCTTTTGTTGAAGTATTTGCTACCCCATAGAATCTATTGTCTGTTATCAAACAAGGTGTTCTTCCTGCAGTATGTTTAAGGATGTCAATTCCGGTTGTATCTGTTGCTACATGAATTGTGTTATATCTATAAGTATCTTCTGTTCCATTAGCAATAATTGCTGCTGTGGCAAAAGATGAGAAATAACAATGTTCTACAACTAATCCTGGTGCATCTGCTTGAGCTGTCCAATCTGATGCTGTTGGTCCATTTGCAATTCCAAATGTTGCAGTTCCATATCCATCTAAAAAACAATGGTGTATATGAATAAAGTAATGTGCTTGCCCATCTGTATCTCCAATCTGTATTGCGGGGTAAGCAATTCTACATGATAAATTCAATCCTGCAATCTCAAATCTGTCTCCTGTAACTGTAAACATTGGACTTGTTCCTGCACTTATTTTCAATGAACATTGTTTACCTGCTTCACTTGAACCTGCTCCGAATATTTTCAATCCGTTTTGAGTAATTGAAATTCCTCCACTTGCAATTGTTTGAATTGTGTTTGGGGCAATCAAAATTGTGTCATAATCTCCTGCTGCTGCAACTGCTTCTGCAAGTGTCAAGAACGCATGTCCCCATGTCAGTCCATCCCCTGATGCTGCCGGGCTTGTTTTTCCCGAGTCAACATACCAGATCTGAGTGTCCTTCTTTATAAAACTAAAAAAGGCTCCCGCAGCTCCTTGAGAAAATGAAACGTTTCCAGTGTATTGCCTATCTCCGGTGTAAACTCCTGTTACATGTCCGTCTTTTCCCATCTTAGATTCCGACAACCAGTATTCTTCCAGCTCCTGTTCCTGTTGACAAGGTTACGGTTGTTCCGCTCCATGTAAGTGGATCAGCTTCTCCGGCATTGTCCAATACTGCGTGTGCAAAATGTATCGCACTGATTGGAAGATCTCCTCCGATCTCGATAGTATCTGTTGCGTTGACTTTTGTATAAGTCAAAACGGCCACAGTGCCACCTAGTTGTGGTGTGACTTTAGTCACGTTTGTTGCGGCTATTTCTTGTGTTGTCATTTTTATACCTCCTATAATTTACTTTTCCGATTTTCGTATGAAAATCACTTGTTTTTTCTAAAAAAAATAAATAAAAAAATCTAAAAAACAAAAAAAAGGATTTAGTAAATGTTGTCTACATAACTGCTGAAAGCGACGTTTCTGTTAATGATACACTCATATATCTTCAGCATGAATTTCTGCGAGTCGTTAGTATGTGCCAAGTCCTCGTATGTCATATCCTGAAGAACCCTCATCTCTATCCAGTCTGTATCAAAAAAGAATATCTGTTTTGAACCAGATGTATTCGTTAGAAACATACTTGGAATCAATGGAATATCCCCAACCAATGTGCTAAGCAATATACTTGCATTAACCCCAAATGGTAATGAGTCTGCCATATCTCTTGGGTTGTATCTATAAAGATCAACTATCAACTTTCGGATATCCTGTACAACTGCGCTTGAAGCCACTGCCAACTTTGGCCTTCCACCATCGTCGAAAGCGTATCTAACTGCTGTCTCAATATCATCCCATGTCAATGCCCCACCGTCAACGTCAACTTCATTTGTTGTAGCTGCTGTCTGGAGTGTCACGAGTCCATCGAACTCATTTGCATCGTCACTTATAGATCCGTTAAGTATCAACTCTTCTTCAAGTTCCCTCAATGATCTTGCCTTCAAAAGAACTTCCATCTGCTTTGCATTTGGTGCACCTACTGCTGAGAATGGGCTGCCTCCACCTAAGCCTTCTCCTGATGGTTGAAATCCCTCCAGGATGTAACTTGGCATTGCTGCCTGCATCTGGCCTGTGACTCTTCCAACTGAGTACAAGAACTTTATTGGTGTGCTTGCACGATCATAGGTATCTGTTGTTTCTGGTGTTGCTGCGTCCTCTGCCGCTACATAAGCTCCACCTTTTGCAGTTATAATGTTATAATCTGCAGTCATACCTTGGTTCGTAACTCTTGGAATCAACTCTACAAGTGGTGTGAACTTTCTAGTCTGGTCCACAATTCTTGGATCCACATAGATAGGCACAAGTGCAAATCCTGCAGTTCCAACCCCGCCTGCTGTTGTCTCAAGAGCCTTCATACCAATGGACATTCGGTTTTTCAATTCTTCCCTAAAGTCAATACTATTCCATGGATCAGAATATCTAGTCTCGTCCGTCAAAGCTCCGAAAGAATGTGCGTATGCTCCTTTACAGTCAATATTTCCAACGCTTCCTGTTCCTGTGAATCCTACGTTCATATTGTTTTTCATTTTACGCTATAATATCCAAAGGATTCAAAGCTTTTTCTTCAACAAAGTTCTTAGACTTATCTTCTTGATCTATCTTGCTTTTCAGCATAGGTCTTTTAAGAGCTGCCTTCACTTCAGTCATATCCTTTTGAAGTTCCTTAAGACTTTTTTTCTCAGTTTCCTCTGATCCTGATTCTTCCTTGGATTCCTCTTCGGATTTTTCCTTGGACTCATCTTCATCCTCCTCTTCAGATCCTTCGTCTTTTTTTGAGACTTTCTTTTTTCCTTCTTCTTCCTCTTCGAGCTTTTTCTTAGCCTTGCCTTCAGATTTCTCCTTTTCAGACTCAGACCCGGATTCTTCTTTTTCAGATTCCGATTGTTTTTCTTCAGCTTTTTCCTCTTCGGTCATTTGTTTAACCTCCTTTAATTTAATTATATCATTTTCATGACTATGTTTTTCTTTTTTTAATTTAGCTTTGAGTGCCCTTGGTTCTACAGAATCTTCTAATGAATCATAAACCCTATCACTCAAGAAATCTATCCTATCATTTACTTGCTCCCCAACATTTCTGATCATACTTTCAATTTCTGGATGGTTATGCAAACCTAAGGGCTCTTCCTTAGTATGTGCGTGAGCTCCATCTTTTTCATAAGCCTTGTAGTTTTTCTTTTTCTTTTTTGGATGCTTTCCTGTTTTATCTTCTTCCTCGTCCTCGTCTTCCGATTCCTTGTGTGGATCTGGTTGAGGTGTTGGCTTTTTTGGTTTTGCTTTTTCCTGTTCCCTTAAGAATTCCAAAGACTTGGCGAAAACATTCGTCATTGACGTGTCGGTGTTCACCGGATTCCCTGTATAAGCTGAATTCAACAAATCAACTTTATGGAGCAATCTCACTTCTTTGCCATCCCTCATCTCTGTTTTTGATTCCACAGGAATAAATGCAATTGAAAAGGCATCCAAGAATCCATCCCTAATGCTGTTTTTTACTTCTCCAAATCTTTTAGAATGTTTGTTTAATATTGTTTTTATCTTCAATCCTTTTTCGTCAATCGAGAAGTCATCTATCTTCCCTATAGGAATTATTGTTTTGTTGATTTCCCTATCCAGGTTAGTGTCTCCCCTGAAACTCTCGTGTTCAACATCCATCTTAATCGTTCTTGACTTCATCTGCTCGGCCATATTCAATAAGCATTCCTTCGTGACAATGTCATTGACAAAATCCAACTTAGATGTAGAAAGATATCCTTCTGCAAAAAAATCCTCCCCTTCCTCTTTCAACTCAATAGGACCCGAACTAAACATAAAACTAGGATTTTCCATAAAAAATAGAATTCTTGTTATTATTTAAATATTGATGCTCAAAGAAATGCTTTTTTCTTCAATTCCCTTAAAAAATAGATTTTGTATCTCTTTTAAACTTGTTTAATAGCTATGCTTCTTCCTTAAGAATATATATCGCTCTTGATCTGCAGTTCACATGTGCCGGCTCTGCCTGGTCTGCCCATCCTGTTTGATTGTCCTTAAAATTCTCGTGGATCCCCACAGTCTGGCCGTCCAGTCTCTTGCATATTGCGCTTGTCCTTTTGTCAAAGTGAGTCACCCACTTCTTTACGTAATCAGTTTCACCACTTGACTTCCACGCTTGCAGCCTGCCCTGACCCTCTGCCCTGCTTGATTCTGTCCTGGCGATCGCTTCTGCCCTGACCTCCCCTGCATCAAAAACCTTTCCAACCCTATCCTTCAATTTGGTGATTCCCTCACCAGCCATTATTCCCCTCTTTAGTTCCTGTCTAAGATCATCCACTATCTCATTGGTCATGCCTTTTATATTTTCGAAAGTATAATCTTGTATGAATGTGAGCGCTTCATTGTTCACCATGAAATTCTTGTCCAGTTGCTTTTCTGTGTCATCCCATCCCTTCATGAATGTGTCCCTGATTAGGGCATCACTTATTATTTTTAATCCCTGAAAAGTAATTAATTCTTTAATCCTCTTTGCTACATCGTCAACAGATTTTATATCCATCAGCTTGTCCTTTCCTATTTCCTTCTCGATCAGGCCCTTGATTTTCTTCTCGTTCTCCTTCATAAGATAAATTATGCTTTCTTTTAGCCTGTCAGAATCAATCACCTCGAACTCTCTTAGAATCAGTGGGTTGTCTTGGTAGCCTTTTTCCTCAGTCTTTTTTTTTTTGCCGTCAGTCCTAGATTGCAACTTACTTTGTTTTTTTAAATCGTTTTCTTCCTTTCCCATTTGATTCCCATCTGAATCCCCTTCCTCTCCAAATTCATTATTCATCTCATGTCTTTCCTGCTCAGACATTTTCTCTCCCCAATCTACATCATCCATTCCTTCCTCTCGTCTGATTTCATTAATTGATTTATACCCTGCCTCTAATTGCAATTTATACAAAGCTGCTTTTTTAGTTTCTTCCTCGACGTCAAACATCAGGAATTTAAATTCTATGTCAGGATATCCAAACTCTGAAAGAATCTCATGATTGTGCTTATATTCCTCCAATCTTAAAATAGGATTAATTGCCCTTTTTCTAAAAATGTTTGATTGAACTATCTGATTGGCCAAACCTTTCGCATCCTCTGTATATCCTAACTCTGTTGCAGTAACACCAAAACAGGCCCATACCATCTTAGCCCACCACTTCTGACTTTCTATTAATTCTAATTCTGCATTTGTAAATTGTAATCTCGTAAATACAGGGGTTTTGCCGACGATAGGAAGATTGTGAAACTTCTTCTTCCATTTTCCTGCAGAATCTTTTGTTCTTTGCTGTTGCTCCCATTGTGTTTTGAATGCCTTGATAGCCTCTGCGTCCGCGCCATCCAATCCGATTATTCCCTTAGGTATCGAGTTATCAGAAAAATATTCTAAGTTATGTTCTATCGCATAAATAAGTGTCTGAATTGTATTCATTAAAACTTCAACAGGGGATCTCCCATAAATAGAATCTGTTCTGGGGTTCCTCTCGAACCAGACTATTTCTTTCTTTCCAAATGGCACTGGCCGTGCGCCTGTTATCCATCCATACTGAAAATAAGCAGCCTTCTCTCTAGCATCTGCAGCAGTTATCCAACCTGGCTCCATTAAAGTCATCTCTTTGTTCGTAGTGGCTATATTAGGATCTATGATCAAATCATCTCTGTCGACTATCCTTCCAAAAATATCTGGGTTCTTTGTGAAAGTAGATCCGTCCCTGGCCATGATCTCTACCATTTCCCTTTTCATGTTGAACATCTTAATCAGCACCCCTGAATCAACCTCTAAAATATCTCTTATATATTTTCTCCTGATCTCGTCAAAGCTCTCCTTGTTCGTGTTCGGGTTGTCATAGAATGATTTCACGTGCTTGATTTGTTCCTCATGCACTTTAGTAGGTTCGATTCCCTCCTTCACTGCAATAACCCAGGGCACCGAGGAAGCCTCGTCGACGATTGTCGTGATACACATCTCCACATAAGGCATAGCTGCCATCCTCCTGATGTTCGGCAGGTCCACAAATCTTGGATATCCAAATGGCGGCTTGTAAAGGAACTTAGGAATATATGCTTTCGGCAGGCCCTCTCTTGTTACTTCTTTGATCATATCAATTGGAGGGACTGTTTTCTCACCTATTAACCCAAATAAATTCTTGAAATTTTTTGCCATGATCATAAGTTATCAATTAATAATCTACACAGTGAACATTAACTACCGCACATGTTGTAATCTTTCAAGTAAGCAATAATTTATAAATATTTGTGTTTAGTCGATCTATTTTTTCTTTCTGCTTGATGGCCCAAAACCAATTTGCCCTTTCTCTACTAGCTCTTTTATTTCCTTCTCTCTCTCCAATTTTTCCTCTCTTGTTTCTTCTTCTGATTTTTTTACAACTGGCTTGGGTGATATAAAACTGAATGCGAGCTCTTCATTTCCCACCTCGAAATACATTCTCATCATCATCGCATCCCCTATGTCTGTAGATCTGCCTATATACCCTTTTATCTCTTCCTTTGTCAGGATCCTAAGTGGCTGGTCCTTTCCTGGGTCCTTCTGCTTTATCTGCTCCAGGTCCTCAAGCAATAATTTCTTGTCATCCACTGATATCTCCCGGTAGATACCTATTACTCCTGCATTCACATAGTTCGCAATCTCGAACCAGCACTGTGCTTTTAGATTTGCATAATTTCTTAATAACTTATCCTCCTCTGTTTCCTTGTATTTCTTGATCGGGCTGGAATTATTCACAAAACCCTTTACTCCTGGAAGATCCTTCACAAGCCCGAATCCCACACCATCCTCGTCCACCGCGCACTTGCTCCGGGGTATCTTGTGCTTTGTCAGGATTATGTCCAGTTCCTCGCTCGAGATGTTGTCCATGTTGTATATCTTAGTAACAAAGAACCCGTCCCATATCATTATTATTGTTCTGTCTCTACCGCGGCCGGCCACATCTACTGTGCAATATCCAGTCCCTCTCTCTGCAGCATTAGTAAATAAATCTACAATTGCGTCGTATTCGAATAGCCTGGTCGGATCATCATCATACTCCCAGTTTCCATCAAGCAACCTAGCCCGGTTGATTGGATCCAACTTCTTTAAGTTTTCTATGTAGTGCTCAGAGATAAATGGATTATCATAGACCCCCGCGAAAAGATAGGCCTTGTATGGCTCGAGCTTTTTCTCCTTCCACTTCCTATAAAATTCCTTATAGATAAATGTCTTACATGGGTTGCTACCCATACCTATCTTGGGTATCAAACCAAACTCGTCAAGCTTGTATCTCATTCGGCTCCTTATGATTTGGTACGCCTGCTCGGTTATCTCTGCCATCTCGTCTATGTACCCATCTGTGTACTCTGTGCTTCCCAGGCTCACAAACTCTGGATCACTTGGATAATAAAATAAATCTCTCAGATATTCCTCGCTCCCGTTCTTAAATTTAATCAAGCCTGTAACAGAATTATAAGTAAAATCTACATTTTGTTTTATCCCAAGCAATCTGCAGACTTCAAAGAATGTCAATAGAGTCGACTCCTTCAGACTCTTTATCCTGGCCCTTGCAAGAAACCCCCGGCTTCCTGGATAAGTCATTCTTCTTTTTATCTGCCATAAACATCCTGTGAAAGATTTAGATCCGCCTGCAGCCCCACCCATAAATATTTCTGTATGTATATCATCATCCAGTGCTTTCAGAATCTCTTCTTGCTTCGGACTTATGATCAGATCGTGTCCCTGGCTTATTTCTAATTTTCGCATCTTTAATTTCCTTTATAGATTTTGTGATAAGATTGAACGTTGCAGCAGAACCCTCAAACTTGTGTATGTCAGCTATCTTTGCCTTGAAACCATACTGCTCAAACATCTTAGTCAAAACCTCTGCAGTATTGTTCGATGCCATAACCGCCCTCAAACGCTTAAGATCATCCCCTGACGCTTTCAACTCATCAGAGATAGACATGTTCCTTGCCACACTCATCAGGATCTTCCTTCCCTCGATATCCATGTCCTCCAACTTTATCCTCTTAATCAAAAATTTTATGTCATTGTAAATTGTCTTCACTGTGCAGTTATGCTTTTCTGCCATGGTATTAATCGGCACGGAATAAGGCCCAATGGACTTCATAAATTCCAGCACCTCTGCTCTCCTTGTATCCCTTTCCTCTTTATTTTTTGGTCCTGTTTTTTCTCCCATTTTGTAAATTATTGTAAATATTTATCAGTCTTTCCCTATATTATCGACGAGAATGCCATTTACAGGCAAAAGGGCTATTTCCTTCAACTCCAGACCCTCCATGTCCTGAATCAACTTCCTGGCCTGATTATCCGTGAGCTTAAACGTTATAAACCTCTTCTTGACCTTGCTCTTCTCCTCCAACATCAAAGTCAAATAACTCTCCGGAACCTGATTGACAGAGTCCAGATAATCCCCTAAATTCTTCTCCTCCAGGCCAAGATACTTGCTCATATCCTGAACACTCACTTCCTTCGATATCCTTATCAGATCCTCTATGTCCTCCCTCGGATTGTGCACCCCCCTAAGCTTGTTCATCGTCTGTCTTATGATTTTATGATCAATCTTTCCAACATCTATCCTAATCACTGGAATTTCCTTTTCCCCCATCTCCTTAAGAATCTTGAATCTATGTTCCCCATCTATCATTACATTATTTTTATTAACCACGATCGGCTCCAAGAATCCGAATTTCTTAATCGTCTCCGTCAAACCCTGCATCTTGATCTTTGACATCTCATTAGGATTGGTACTATCCAGCTTAATGTTTTCAATCTTCTCTTTCACCACCTCGAAGAACTTGATTTTTGCCATTTAAGTATGACACCAAGCACATTTAGTTATTGAACAATCTTCTGGAAATAACTTTGTCTGCTCTTTCAATGCTTTCTGAAGATCCTCTAAAGTCATATTTCCCATTAAATTTCCTTCTGGATATGCTCTTCCATTCTTTTCAAATTTAATACACTTTTCAAATAAATCTGGATGGGTCCTATACAAATCAACCCAAACTTTCTTTGTTTGAAAAGGACAAAAATAACACCCACTTTTAACAGGAACAGATAATCCTTCTTTTTTAATAATCTCAATACACTTCCCCCTATCAATATCTCTTTCAATCAAAGGATAAGTAAAAACAACATTCTTTCTTTTTAACTTTGCTCTATGTTTCTCATCAGATGCAATTCCCATAAACATATTTATTTTCTCTAATTCATATTTCTTCTTCAAATATTTATAAATAGGCCTTACTTTAAATTTATCTGTACAAGATCTAAACATTCTATAAGGAATAATTTTCCTTTCTTCATAATATTCCTTCAAATCCCCCAACTCACTTTGAACTATTGTAAATTTTAATCTATTCTTTTTACACCATTTTTTAAATTCCTTTAAGAAGATATATGTTTCAGGCATCTCATTCTTTGTTTCAGCAAAAATTATCTCATCTATTTTTATTCTTTCCTCTTTCATCATAATTATCATTGCTGTTGAATTCTGCCCCGCCCCAAAACTTACAATATTTATCTTTTCCATATTCTATGCCACCATCCTAGGAATTTTCTTCTTCTTTTTCTTAATCCTGATAACAATTGCCCTAACCTGATCATCTGTCAGTTTCTCTATCGCATCATCACAACTCCTTCCACTTGCCAAAACCAAAGCCTCATCCAAAAGTACCCTCTCATAATGGTCCAGCTCCAAGACCATCTTCTTCAGCCTCTCCTTTACCTTCGTGCTCATTTCAGACACCCCTTAATCTCCTGCGCGATCGCCTTGGCCATCAACACTGGAACAGCATTCCCAATCTGCATATACATCTGCCTTGTCGTCCCACAAAACATAAAGTCATCCGGGAAGCTCTGTATCCTGGCTTCCTCCCTAACACTCAATAACCTATTATAGACTGGATGAATATACCTTCCGCTCTTGGTCACTGTCCTAGCAAATCCATCCATCCTAAACTTGACAAAGTTAGACTTGAACGCCCCGTAATTTCCCCCTTCCTTCACATGAGAATATTTATAGTTATTCTTCTTCTTTTGTTTCTCGCAAATATGCTGCATCCCTTTATTCTCAACATAAGGCAAATTCAACACCTCCCTCAAAAATATCTTTCCCTTAAACCCAGGGTATTTATTTTCTTTTCCCTGATTATTTCCAATAAAAATAGCTCGCTTTCTTTTCTGCGGCACCTGATAATTACTAGAGTCCAAAACCTTCACATCAACCTTATACCCTTCCTTCTCGAAACACTTAAATATCTCCTTCAAAACTAAAACTCCATCAGGATCCCTCATACTCCCTATAGCAAACACATTCTCCATCACAAAATACTCCGGCGCCAAAATCCTGACAAACCTCACAAACTCCAGAAACAATTTATTCCTTGGATCATTAACATTCCTGCTTCCAGCCATTGAGAATCCCTGACAAGGAGGCCCTCCAACTAAAACATTCACCTTTCCCCTTAACTTCTCTATTTCCCCATCCTCTATCTTTGTGATATCCTTCCCGATCAGCTTCCCCTCACAATTACTCAAATAAGTATCAATTGCTGGCTGCCAAAACTCCACGAAACCAACACACTTGAACCTTGCCAACTCGAACCCTTTACTCAACCCTCCACATCCCGCAAATATATCTAGAAATCTTATTTCTTTTCCCATTAATTCCTCCGTTTCATATAATAAAATGTCTGTGCTGTAAAGAGTTTTACTTGAGCGTGCATCATTTGGGTTCTTGTCTTGATCTCCTCTATCTGCGCGAGTACGAGCTCCTTCAGTTCCTTTGGATGGTGCACGAACTCCCATGAGGACACTGCCAGACCAATCAATAATAGCAGCCCCAAGATCCCCCACCATCTCATTCCATAATTCAGAATAAGATAAATGCACCCCAGGATCAGTACTGCCTCTCCTATGTTTGTTTTCATTTCTTCTCCTTTAAAATTTTATAAGTCACGATTATCATTACCCATGCAACCGCTGCAGCAAGCAAGGTCGCATCCATGATCACTATTCCCTTTATTATTGCTTCCCAGCTTATCATTTTAACCTAATCCCAACTCATCTATATCTTCGTCAAATGAGTCTTCTTTTCTTTTTTCTGAAAATAGCGCAGGCAGGATTCGAACCTGCGACCTCGAGCTCATGGGGCTCGCGAGCACTCCACTGCTCCACCGCGCTATATATGTACTTATGTAAGTACTTATGTAAGTACTTATAACTTCAATCTTGATCCGATTGTGTCTTTGATTTCCCTGATGTCTTTATTGACATCTTTCAGGTCTGTCTCGTTGACTTCGATTTGGGATTGCAGCCGCTTGCTCTTGTTGAAGCTGTTGATCGCCTGAATTTTTTTCTCCAATTCCTCGAGCTCCTTTGTCATCTCGGGCACCTCTTTCAAACCCTCCTTCAGCTGCTTGATTGCCTGCTCAAACTTCGTTCGCTGGTCTGACAAGTCCGACAGGATCTTCCTGATTCCCTTTTCCTTGAAGACTGACTTCCTCTCCGTGACGGCGTCCCCTACCGTTTCCTCTCCCACTTTTATCTCCTGGGTTGTCTTGATAATCTGGACCATCTCCTTCCTTCTGTCGTCGTATGTGACCTCTGTTTCTGTTTTTGGTTCCATCATTCCTTTTTTATGAACACGCAAAGTTTGGTCCCGCAATCAGAGTGGGTTCCTTTTACCATGCTCCTTGTGCCCTTGCTGTTTGTTGCCTCCTCGACCTTTGGATTCTTCACATCAACCTTCTCTTTGCACTTAACGCACCATGCTTGGTAGTTCATTTTTCCCCCCTTTCAATTTTTTTTATTTTGACCGCTTTGTCTCCTTTTGTTCCTTTCCCTATCTCGAACTCGACCTCGTTGTCCGTCATCAAACCTATTGAATCATCCTGGTCCAGTAATTCAGAGACATGGAAAAATATGTCTTTGTTGCCTTCCATGGTAATAAATCCGTATCCTTTCGCAGAATTAAAAAACTTAATTTTCCCCTTCATCTTCCTTTTTCTCTGTCCCTTGGTCTTGGGATGGGGATTGGTCTTCTCCCTTATTTTTTATTTTGTTCAGTTGGTTTGTCGCAATCTCATCGTATTTTCTCATAACCTCGATTAATTCTTTTCCCACCTCTGTTGTTTTTATCACGGTCTCACGGCCCTTCTTTTCCTTCGTGACTATCCCTTCCTTCCTCCATTGGTCCGTCACGTTCGAGAGGTGAGAGGTTGTCATGTTCACTTCCTTGCTCAGTTGTCGGATGTTCTTCCCGTTAAGGGAAAACATCAGTCTCACATATCTTCTCTGCGCTATAAATCTATAAATTTTAGTTTACCTCCTTCAATTTTTTAATTTAAATATTGTCTCCTCACTTCTGCGGCCTCTTTTGGAATCCACATTCTATACACTTTTCCTCCAGGATTAAATTTAACTTGGCCATCTTTCTCTTCTTCATAAATTTCCCAATCATCTGCCTCTAAATCATGTATCTTAAATGGATATACTCCAAGTACATCTAATTCTATTACAGAACCAACAGTTAAATGAAGATAACGTGGCTTTCCGAAGTTTTTTCTTCTAACTTTCTTTCCATCCTTCAGCCATTTTATTGCTTGTTTGAAATCACTCATTTGAAAAACCTCAATATCCTGGACCAGAAATATTTTCTCTCACGATATTTTAACAGATGTTTTCTGACTGTACTATTATGGACATTACACAATACCCCTAATTTCCTATAAGAATATCCCCTTTTCTTGAGATAATCCACATACTCGAGTACCTTGCTTGAAGGATTCCACTTTAGGCCTTGTTTTTTTATGTTCATTTCTTCTTTTTCCTCTTTCTCTTTTTTACTATGGAGATCCTGCCTTCCTTATCTGTCTTGAACTTTATCATAGTCAGGGCCAGGTTAAGAGAATTATAGTCCACCCCGAGCTGCTTCACTATCTCTGATTTGAATATTGGCTCCAATTGCTCTGATAGAAATGATGTTATTTTGTTCAAAGTCGTAACATGGATATTGCTCCTTGCAGCTGGGTCTGGTTTTAGAATAACTTTCGGTTTAGTCTCTTTTGCCATTATAAAAATATAATTATAAGTGTCTATTTAAATCTTTCGGCAAAATCAATGTATACTATTTGTCCCCTTTTTGGACCCTTGCTTGCGATTAATATTTTTGAAAAAACCTGGTTTTTTAATAGCCAGGCACATTTCTCTTTTTCTTGTCTATCTAGAACCCCATTACTTTTTGATTCGACACCCATGATTATAGGGATTTGTATCCTATCTTCTTCTATAAAATATTTTTCTTTTGTATCTGGGTTTGCTCCATGAACTCCTAAAAGATCATATTTAACTTTAAATGCAATAAAGTCTGGGAATCCTGCACCCAACATCATTGGTTTTCCTGGCCCTAAGAATTTGTTTTTTGTTTTGACTAATTTTGCGAATGTTTTGTCTGCAAATTCCTGCCCATATCCCATCTTAACATCTTTATCAAACTCAACATTATTTGACCATTTGTCCACGATCCAGCCCTTCTTCTCTAGATCTGCCCGGACTTTCAATTCAAAGCGAGCTCCTGCATCCCGGTTTTTCTTGCCTTGTTTTTTGTAATCTGTTTTTTCTTTTAACATTTCTTTTTTTGTTCTTTTTCTTGGAATTTCTATAGAAAATGGTTTTGTTTGTGTTGGTTGTGCACTTCCTACTTTTGGTGGTTCACTTGGACTCATGCAACATCTCCTATTTTCCATATTGCTCTTGGCATTTTTACTCTAGGAAGATAATCTGTCAGTTTTGCAGGACCTATTTTAATTGGTCTCAACTTTTTCATTAATCCAAGAAATGTTTTTATCTTTTCGAAAAAGGTTAATTCTGGACTTACATATCTAATACCCCTGACGGCATCAATTATCTTTGGATCATATTCAATAGGAATTACACAAACCCCTTTTGTCACAGCTTTGTTATAACCTTTTTTAAAACGCTTTAGTTCTTTCTTACTACAATTTAAGCTAATTGGTTTTATTCTGCAATTTTTATCTATCAGTTTGGTTTTCACTTCACAAGTAACAATCTTTATACCCATAAAATCTATTGCACCAGTTTCTTTTAATTCCACTTCCCCTACATTACAAAATCCTTTCAAAATTTTTAGGCCTTTTGGTTTAAGAGTTATCTTCTTAGGATAACCCAAAGGACATACTTCAATAATTTGTAAATCATCTTCCAAGAATATTGTTTTATTTAATTCTGCCTGCTTCATAGCTTCAACTAAATCATCCCAAGTTATTTTCTTCATTTTCTCTCCAGATCTCCTCTCTCATTTACTTGAATTAATAAAAGTAATAAATCATTTGCATCTCTGCCTTCATTGATCTTCTCTGCAAAATCCTTGGCCTCTTCTGGAGTAAAATAAAAAGTGTAAGGGATCTTATCTTGTCTTGGATTCATTTTCCACCCCCTTTCCCTTGTTTATTATAGCCACACTTTTTAGGCACATAAAATATCGATTCTTTTATTCCCTTGAACTGCCTGCATAGTTTTGGTTTAGTCTCGTGAATATCGCACAAGTTGTCCTTCAGGTGAGGGCAGACGAATGGAATTATGATCACGTCCCCCTCGATCGTGCATCCCCTTGCCTTCCAGAACTCTATCTGGTCCTTGTCCTTTCCTATGCCTTTGATTTTAAACCTCAGGTACCTGCAGCATTCCCCGCACTTCTTGCACTTGTCCTCCATCAGTATTATTTTTTTGTTTATTACTTCCATCTGTTTTTTATCTCCCTTAATACTGGATTTGTAAATCCAAATTGTTTTATTTTCACATGAAATTTTGCATGTTCTCTGTGGTTCTTAAAAACCATCAAATTTTCTATTTTATTGTTTTTCTTATGCTCATCAATATGATGTACGCATTCGTGTGATTTTAATCCTCTTTTTAGGAAATCTTCCACAACTGCTCGATGTTCAAATATCCATCCTTGTTTTGTTTTTGAGTATTTATGATCTGGTTTGTAAATCAAAACATACCCTGCTTTTATTTTTCTTTTTATCATTCTCTTATTGCTTCCTCGATGTCTGTTAATTTCAAAATAATTCCCGTAAGACAAATTATAATAAATGCACCATAATATCCAAACCAACCCATCCATTCAACCCCTACAAATAAAATCAATAAAATAAACAATAGATAGAATCCTTGTCTTGTTGAACTAGTTATCATTTCAAAATCCTCCTTATTTCTTTCATCTCTTTTGGGATCCAAGTTCTCAATATTTTACTATTTTTAAATTTAAATTTATAGTTTTCATCCATGATAAATTTAATCACTACAAGCTTGTGTTTGCATATCGTAGGAGAATTACAGTATCTAGTTCCATGCTCGCAACTGCAGGTGATTAGGGTCCTTCCTGGCTTCTTGAAGATTCTGACTGTTTTCTCTCCCACACCATATTGGTCCCCCATGGGCCCTGGCTCCTTGTTTAATTTCTTGACCTTCAGCTTCTTTGCCGCGTTAATCATTCTTTTCATTTTGGAATTGCCTCTTCATACCTGATAAATTTATCATAATCCAGTTGGATATAGCAATTTTTCCAACCTATGCCAAGAATAGAAAAGTCTGTTTTAATCCCCCTAAAATAACCTGATGACAATCCATCACATTTCTTTGTTTGATCTATGTTGTGTGCAATTACAATAATCATACAAACCATAAATATTACCAACATTAAAATTCCTAAAACTAAGCAACCTTTAATCATACGTTTCATTTTTTATATGGAAATCTTTTATAATCTATTCTGTTTCTTTTACAAAGTTTTTCAAAATCATTCCAAAATTTTGTTTTTATCTTTTTATTATTTTTGTTAAATTCTTTTTTATCTCTTACCCAATAATATAATCTCATAAAATTTCCGTCAATATATTTTGGA
>SDBV01004457.1_pt1 | contig 20149 bp, 15 predicted proteins | sample 2277081 | NCBI WGS metagenome assembly SDBV01 (sample SAMN10402039, study PRJNA504765) | marine sediment metagenome | isolation source: marine sediment core GS10_PC15, 223 cmbsf | place: Arctic Ocean: Southern Knipovich Ridge | collected 2010 | reverse complement strand
TTGTGTTACTATTCAGTAACTCCTACGAATTACGAATGAAACCGAATTACGAATCCTTCAGCTGACAGCCTGATTGCTTTTTTATTCGTAATTCGCTCAATTCGTAATTAGTAGGGTTAATAGCTACAAAGTTATTAATGTATTAGTAACATTAAACTATTGAATATCCAATAAACAGACTATGCTAAAGTGTTGTCTGTTAAAAAATATCCATTATATATCCATAAATTTCAATCAATTTCTATCAATATCCAGTATCAAGTATCCAGCATCCAATTCCCTAATCCCCCAATCCAGCTATAATCTTATTACCAATCTGACATTTCAAACATCTTTTTTTAGCACAGTATTCATTTTTTAGCTGAAGTAATGCCTGTGAATAAAAGGCATTTGCTGCTTTAATCCCTGTTTTTTCCCAGTTATTGATAATTGAATTCTTTTCAGATTTTAATTCTTCTAATAATTTAATCGCTTTATTTTTATAAACTTCATTATCTTTTGATTTTCCATAAACAAACAAAAAAGGAACAATTGTATTTATTACTATAATGTTAAATGCGGTTTTGCCCAGAATTTTTTTCTTTTTCTTTGCTCCTTTATTAAAAACATAATGTGTATCCCAGTATTCTGATGCAGATATTTCAAAAAGCTTATTTAGTTCCTTTATACCATTAACTTCTATAATCTTTGAAAACAAGGCAGTTGATTTATATATTAATGCAGCAAACTGTGAAATACGAAGTGTCGGAAAATTTGATGGGCGTAAACGCAAAAACTTCCACAAATGCTTATCTACCGGTTTTAAGTTAAACTTATGCCTTAAAAACTTGTATTCTTTTTTAAGATTTTGAAAATACTCATCATCAGAAAAATTATCATTTAATAAGCCCGATTGTCCGAACAGCAATGCTTCAATCTGAAGTAAATTGTTTTTATGCTTCGCTAAATACACAACAGGTAATGACTTTGCAAGTAGTTCAAATGGGTCTGCATTTAGCTTAAATCCGAAATTTCTTGCCAATTGCTGATAAAAAGTATTTTCCCAGTTATTTTTATTTAATGACAGATTTTGAAGTATATAATCCGACTTATTTTCTAATCGCTCAACTAATAAGTTATTCAGCCAGTGAGCAATAATAAACTTTTCTACTTTATGAAAATCATTTTCACACGGAATCCAGAGCTGACTTTGTAGTAATTTTTGGTAATGAGCAAAAAGTTTTTTATCAAAGTTCAGTCTAACAGTAGTAATTATTTCGCCATTAGTTCGGGTGATTTCAGCATCATTAACCAGCACAACATGAAGAATCACATTATCATAAGCTTTATCTTTGTCGTGCTTGTGTTTTAACCAGTCAGATGATTTTAAATGAATTTCAACATTCCCTACCCAGGTTGTATCGTCAATTTTAATTTTTGCATTAAAAAAATCAGGACCCGCATCTTTATTATGCTCACCGGTTGTTAAAACTTCAATCTTTTCTCCTGTAAAAGCCCTTACGGGTTTTTGAGCAAACAAATTATGCTTCCATATATATTGCAGGAATTCTTCGGTCATAATTAGCGTTTGTCTATAAAGTTAAGTTCATACTATAAAGCTCCAAGTCCCAAATTCCAAGCTCCAAGTTCCAAGAGGGAAGAGCCAATATAAAGCTCCAAATCTCAAATTCCAAATTCCAAGACCCAAATTCAAAACACTCTTGGAGTTTGAGACTTGGGGCTTGGGGCTTGGGACTTGAATTCGGGGCTTGGGATTTTGTAAAATTAAATATATTCCTGACATTATGAACAGACTTTAATTAACAATATCTTCTACAACCCGTAAATTATCAATAATAAAATTCTGGCGTTCGGGTGTATTTTTCCCCATATAAAAAGTTAATAACTCAGAAATAGAATCATTACGATTCATAATTACAGGTTCAAGGCGGATTTTTTTATTAATAAAATGCTTAAACTCATCCGGTGAAATTTCACCCAGACCTTTAAATCGTGTGATTTCTATATTTTTACCTAATTTTATAACAGCTCCTTTTTTTTCTTCATCATTATAGCAATAAGTAGTTATTTTCTTGTTTCTTACACGGAAAAGCGGTGTTTGAAGTATGTATAGATGATTGTTTTTAATCAGATCGGGAAAGAATTGTAAAAAGAATGTAATAAGCAATAAACGGATGTGCATTCCGTCAACATCAGCATCGGTTGCAATTACTACATTGTTATAGCGTAAATTTTCAAAACCGTCTTCAATATTCAATGCTGCCTGCAGCAAATTAAATTCTTCATTTTCATAGACAATCTTCCTGGTTAAATCATAAGTATTCAAAGGTTTACCTTTCAAGGTAAAAACTGCCTGTGTATAAACATCTCTTGACTTGGTAACTGAACCGCTTGCAGAATCACCTTCGGTAATAAAAATAGTGCTTTCTAATCGTCGTTCGTCTTTTGAATTATAATGGATACGACAATCTCTTAGCTTTTTATTGTGTAAATTGTTTTTTTTGGAACGTTCTCGGGCTATTTTTTTAATGCTTGATATTTCTTTTCGTTCCTTTTCCGATTCCTGAATTTTTTTAAGTAAGATTCCGGCGGTTTCGGGATTTTTATGCAGATAATTATTTAAGCTTGTTTTAACAAAATCTGTAACAAAGTTGCGAACCGACGGTCCTTCGGGTGCCATATCTTTTGAGCCGAGCTTTGTTTTTGTTTGCGATTCAAAAACCGGTTCTTCAACTTTTATGCTTATAGCAGCAATAATTGAGGTTCTAATATCAGAAGCATCAAAATCTTTTTTGTAAAAATCGCGAATAGTTTTTACAATTGCTTCTTTAAATGCCGTTAAATGCGTGCCGCCCTGAATTGTATGCTGTCCGTTAACAAATGGATAATACTCTTCACTATATTGATTTCCGTGAGTTAATACAATTTCTATATCATCACCCTTTAAGTGAATAATTGGATATAAACAGGATGAGCTCATATTTTCATTCAGCAAATCCAGTAGTCCACCTTTTGAGAAATAGCGTTTCTCATTAAAATTTATTGTTAAACCTGAATTTAAGAAAACATAATTTCGCAGAAGTGTTTCTACATATTCAGAAATGTAATGATAGCTTCCGAACAGTTTTTCATCAGGAGTAAAGGAAACCATAACACCATCGGGTAAGCTTGTTGTTTGATTATTTTCTTCTTTTATTAGCTTTCCTTTTGAAAATTCAGCAGATTTGACTTTGCCCTCGCGAAACGATTGTATATAAAAATATTTTGAAAGGGCATTAACAGCTTTAATACCTATGCCATTAAGCCCTACTGATTTTTTAAATACTTTTGAATCAAACTTGGCACCCGTATTCAGTATTGTTGTAACATCAATTAGCTTACCTAAAGGAATACCCCGTCCGTAATCCCTGATATTTACTATATGGTCAGTAATAGTAACATCAATTTCCTTGCCGTATCCCATCATAAATTCATCAATTGAATTATCAAATATTTCCTTTAAAAGAACGTATATACCATCGTCCTGCGACGAGCCATCACCTAACTTTCCTATATACATTCCGGGACGTCTCCTTATATGCACATCCCAATCAAGGGTCTGAATGCTTTCTTCTGAATATTTTTCGGACATAATATTATTTTGAATTTTGACAGGATTAACAAGATTTACATTATTTTTTTTATTTTATATGTATCGGAATTTCAATATATTATCTCGCAAAGACGCAAAGGGCGCAAAGTTTTATAAAAAATATATATTTCTTTGCGTTCTTGGCGCCAATGTCTCACGCAAAGGCGCAAAGGTCGCAAAGTTTATATACTATTTATTACTCTTATTTTTCTTTGCGTTCTTTGCGTCTTTGCGAGATAAATTTTGCGAGAGACATTTATTAATCAAATTACGAAGTTATGTTCTTATCTTGTAAATCATGTCTTTTTTATATATTGAAATTTTTCACAAAGATATGTAACAATATGGAGCAAAAAGCAGATTAGACAAGTTGTTTATCAACAAAGTTATTAACAATGAGGATTTAAGATTTACGATTTTAGATTTTGATATTGGAAATTGTTTGAAATTTGAAATTGGATAATATTTGGAATCTTTTTTTTATTATTAAAAAAATAGACTATTTTTGTTATAAAAAATATATGAATACCTAAATTTAGCAAGTTTATTTTTTCGCCACAGATTAACACGGATTATTAATATATTAATTAAATTGTGTTAATCCGTGTTAATCCGTGGCTTTATTAAATTATGGCACTAACATTGCGTCCCGATAAAAAAAATAAAAATCTTATTGAAAAGCTTAAGAAGATTTACAATGAGAAAACCTCGTCAAAAGCCATAGAAAAGGCAGTCTCTTATATTGTAAATGAAAACAATGAAGACTTGAGAGAATATAGTGAATTAAGTGATAAGCTACTACAAAAAGACATATATTATAAAAATTTAACTGACAGACCAATTCTCGGTGAAAGAATTAACTATAAAGGATTAATTCACGCACCAGTTAACGAATTAGGAGTTGTATACTTATTTGGTTTAATTTCAAAAGAACTTGGTATTGAAATTGAATCTATACAAGCAGGATTTCCAGACTGTTTAGCAAAAAGAAAAGTCAAAAATGGGTGGCAAAACATAAGAATTGAACTTGAATATTTAGCTTCAAACTTTATTAAACACGGACACGACTTTACAAAATGCGATATGGTAGTTTGTTGGGAAAATGACTGGCTTGACTGCCCCATTGAAGTAATTGCATTGAAAGAAAAAATAGATGAATTAAAAAATAAAAGAAATCGCCTTGAGACATCACATAACAAAAAATAAACTTAACTTAACTTAACAGTGATACTGTAGAAAAGCGTTTAAAAAAAAATTACATGAAATAATAAATAATCGTAAATCTGAAATCTAAAATCATAAATAATATTAATAACTTTACATTATAGACAGACTTTAACAAACGGCGAGGTAGCTCAGATGGTTAGAGCGCAGGATTCATAATCCTGAGGTCACGGGTTCAATCCCCGTTCTCGCTACAAAAAAAAGTCCCCCCGGGAATCAGGAGGGACTTTTTTCATTTCAAAAATAATACTATTTAGCTAGACTGTGTTGAACGTTCTAATCGCTTCATTATTGAAAAGATAAAAATTGCGGAAAGAACACAACATACAACAAAAATTAACCAAAGTTGCCAGAGCTCAATATTTACCCACATTTTACTACCAACGAATAGTAATTTGTTTCCAATTGCAGTTGCAAACAACCAGCCTCCTTGCATTAACCCCTGGAATCTTGGAGGTGCAACTTTTGAAACAAAAGAAATACCTATAGGGCTTAAGAAAAGCTCAGCAATAGTGAGAATCAGATATGTATTAATAAGCCAATAAGGTGAAATTCTGTAAGGATTAACACTTATAGTAGGATCTGCATTTATATCAGCAGGAGACATTAAATTCAATGATGCAAAAATCATCACTATAAATCCTATTGATGCTATTATCATACCAATACCAATTTTTTTTGGAGTGGAAGGCTCCATATTGCGTTTTTTAAGAAAACCAAAGAAACCAATCATAGCAGGAGTGAGAAATACAATAAAAATAGGGTTAAACTGTTGGAAAATTTCCGGTTCTATACGATTTTCTGCTCCAAAGGAATTATATAAGTACCATGCTAAAATTCCACCTCCTACTGTTAATGCTAATCCAAAAATTCTGGTTATTGATTTGGATTTTTTTCTAAAAATCAATATCAGACCAACAATAGTAGCTATTACAGATAAAAAGGAGCGTAAATCAAAAAACATATTTGTTAAAGGACCAACTTCGTTTGCAGTATAGTCACGAGCAAAGAACGACAAGGTTAATCCATTTTGATGAAACGACATCCAGAAAAATATCACAACAATAAATACTAATCCAAGAGAAATAAGTCTTTTCTTTTCTTCTGACCAAGGCATTTTAATAACTTTTTTTGCTTCTTTAGCTTGTTTTGCAACATCCGGTAACATACGTTTAAAAAAAACATAGACTAATAAACTAATCAACATTGCAAAAGCAGCAACACCAAAAGCATAGTTATAACCTGTTGAAAAGACTTCCATATATTGGTCGGAGAAACCCGCCAGATCAGTTACTGCTGTACCAGAAACTTTGTCAGCAAGGACTTGTAAATCATCAGTTTTCTGTAAAATTCCTTGGTTAAACTGGGTGCTTAATCTTGCAAGATCTGCATCGTAAAATAATCCTTTTGATTTCATATACCAGTTTCTGATTCCATTTGCAGCACTTGGAGCAAAAAAGGCACCGATATTTATACCCATATAAAAAATCATAAAAGCTGAATCTCGGTGTTTTTTGTATCTCTCCTCATCATACATTTGACCAACGATAGCTTGAAGATTACCCTTGAATAATCCATTTCCAAAGGCTATAATCATAAGAGCACTTAATGTAATTGTTAAAGATAAACCTGGTGTTGCCATCAAAATATAACCTGCAAACATAGTTACTATACCTGCTAAAATTGTCCCTTTATATTTTCGTGTTTTATCGGCAATAAATCCGCCCAAAACTGCCAAGCCATATATAAAGAAATAAAACCAGCTGTAAAAAGTACCTGCAGTATCTTCAGCCATACCGAATTTTGCCTGAAGATAAAATACAAGACAAGCCATCATAGTATAGAACCCAAATCGCTCTCCCATATTTGCGAAAAAGGCTACAAAAAGTGCTTTTGGATGTCCTTTAAACATAATTTTATAGTTTTTTAATTAGTAAATTGTTTATTTGAAACGGCAAATATATAATTCTTTTTTAAGTCTTCAATTTTTTTTAAATATTTAACAAATTATATTTGTGTAAATTTAAAAAATTATTTACAGATGAAAATTCTTCATTCAAATCAAATTAAACAGCTTGATGCATATACAATTGAAAATGAACCTATTTCGTCAATTAATTTAATGGAGCGGGCTGCCACAGCTTGCACAAACTGGATTATTGAAAATTTTGGTGTTGAGAATAAATTTAAAATTTTCGTCGGACCCGGAAATAATGGCGGCGATGGTCTTGCTATTGCAAGAATGTTAGCTGAAAAAAAATATTCCGTTCAGGTCTTTGTTATTAAAATTACTGATAAATTTTCAAATGATTTTTCTGTTAATTATAAAAGATTATTAAAACAAGATAAAGTTAAAATTTTTACTATTACCGAGAATGATGAGCTACCAGTAATCAATGCAGATGATATAATTATTGATGGATTATTTGGCTCGGGATTATCGCGTTCATTAAGCGGTTTCCCTGCAAAAGTTGTAAATTATTTGAATAAATGCGATGCTGTAATCATTGCTATAGATATTCCTTCGGGATTATTCGGAGAAGATAACTCTAAAAATAATTATGATAATATTATTAATGCAGCTTATACATTAACTTTTCAGTTCCCGAATCTTTCGTTTTTCTTTCCAGAAAATGAACCCTGTGTCGGTAAATGGGAAGTTTTGCCAATAGGACTTCACAAGGATTTTATTGAAAAACTCGTAACCGATTATTTCATTGCTACAAAAGATTATGTTCATAGCAAATTAATTAAAAGAAAAAAGTTTGCACATAAAGGAAATTTCGGTCATGCTTTATTGATCTCGGGAAGTTATGGAAAAATGGGTGCTGCTGTATTGGCTTCAAAAGCGTGTTTAAGAACAGGAGTAGGATTGATTACTGCTCATATCCCAAAGAAAGGATACCAGATCATTCAAACCGCAGTTCCAGAGGCAATGATAAGTATTGATAAATCTGAAATAGTCTATTCACAAGTTCCTGAAATTGAAAATTATAATGCTATTGGTATTGGTCCAGGAATAGGTCTTGATAATATAACTCAATCAGCATTAAAAAGCTTAATTGAAAAAGCTGAAGTTCCGATAGTTTTTGATGCAGATGCAATTAATATCCTTGCTGAAAATAAAGATTGGCTCAATAAAATTCCTGCAAACAGCATTTTTACCCCGCATCCGAAAGAATTTGAGCGAATAGCAGGTAAGTCGCCTGATAATTATTCAAGAAATCTTATGCAGATAGAGTTTGCTAAAAAATATAATGTATATGTTGTATTGAAAGGTGCTTATACTGCCATTGCTTGTCCTGACGGAAAGTGCTATTTTAATTCAACAGGAAACCCCGGTATGGCAACAGCAGGGAGTGGTGATGTATTGACAGGAATTATTTTATCTTTTCTTGCCCAGAAATATTCATCAGAAGATGCTGCAATATTGGGTGTTTATTTCCATGGTTTAGCAGGTGATATAGCTGCAGAAAAAATCGGCGAGCAAGCATTAATTGCCGGTGATATTATTCAGTTTATGGGTGCTGCTTTTGAAGACAATTGACAGTAGGCAGTAAGCAATTTGTTTTTTTGTCAACTGCCTACTGTCAATTTGTTTATTTAAATCAACAAAATTATAGACAATCCCGATGTATCGGAAGTAATAATAAAATCCTAAACACTTATGACTAAAAATGTAATTGACGCACGAGGACAATTATGTCCTAAACCTTTAATACTTACAAAAAATGCTTTAAATGATACATCTATTGAAGAAACTTTTGTAGTTCTTATTGATAATGAAACAGCAAAAGAAAACATACAGAGATTTCTAAAAGATAATAAAATGAAATTTCAAAGCACTAAAACTGAGGATGGCTTTAAAATAACTGTTAATAAAACGGGAAAGCCCATTGAAAGTGATCCTCAGGAATATTGCACAGTTCCGGTTAAGGAAGAAGAAAATAGAAAGCATGTTATATGTATAAAAAATGATAAGATGGGATTCGGACCGGATGAACTTGGCAGTATATTAATTAAGGGTTTTATCAACACTATTAAAGAAATAAAACCTCTGCCTGAAAAAATCATTTTTTATAATACAGGAGTTAACCTCACTGTAAAAGACTCCCAGGTTATCAATTCTTTAAAAGAACTTGAAGAAATGGGAATGACAATTTTAGTTTGCGGAACCTGTGCCGACTATTTTAATATTAAGAAAAAAGTAGCCGTTGGAACAATATCAAATATGTATGATATTACTGAATCATTAACCAAAGCTTCAAAGGTTATTTATCCTTGAAGGAAAAGCAGATAAAAAACAATATATGAAAAACTCGTTATATAACAAATACTTCGACAATGCTTCTACTTCATTTCCTAAACCAAAAGAAGTGGCAGATGAAATTTCCCGTTATTTAAATGAAGCAGGAGGTACTTATGGCAGAAGCTTTTACCAGAGAGCCATTGAGGTATCAAGAGTAGTAGAAGAAACCCGGCACTTAATTGCTGATTTACTTGGAACAAAATTAACCTCTAATGTTATCTTTACTCATAATGCAACGCACGCAATAAATATAGTTCTTAAAGGTCTTTCATATAACGGTAAAGAAATTGCTATCTCACCGCTTGAACATAATGCTGTTGCCAGACCTTTAAACCGCCTAACCAACGATTCAAATATCAATATAAAACAACTACCGGCTTTTGAAGATGGAACAATTAATACAAGTCGTTTGCAGGAAGTTATTACTGAAAGAACAGCCCTCGTAATTATAAATCACCAGAGCAGTGTTAATGGAGTAATACAGCCGGTAAAAGAGATTAAAAAATTTATAGGTGATATTCCAATACTAATAGACACAGCACAGTCATTAGGGTATCAAAAAATAGAAGCAGATAATGATTGTATTGACTACATAGCTTTTACAGGACACAAAGCTATTCTTGGTCCGACAGGTACAGGCGGTTTATTTGTAAGGGATAAAAAAACATTACTACCGCTTATTGAAGGTGGAACCGGCAGTAATTCCGAAAGTGTAGAAACTCCTGGTTTTACACCCGATATGTTTGAAGCAGGAACACCTAATATTGCAGGTATTTTCGGACTCAGAGCAGCATTATTAAACAAGCCGGAGCCAATGCATTCAAAAGATGACTTTTTTCAATTAATTGAATCAATACAAAAGTTACCCGACTACAAAGTTTATTGTTCTTCTGATAAAAATAACAGGGGAAATTTGTTTTCAATAAATAACAAAAAAATGGATTGCTCAAAATCAGGAATGTACTTATTTGATAAATTTGGTATTGAAACCAGGGTTGGCTTGCACTGCTCACCGATTGCTCATAAATATTTAGATACTTTTCCTGAAGGCGCCCTGCGTATCGCTCCATCTGTATATCATACACCTCAGGATTTTGAATATTTGATTGATGCACTTAAAAATATATAGTGTTATGTCAAAGTTACTTTTACACTTTTTTACCCCCAACCCCCTGAATGAGGCTTTGCTCTTGCTATTAGTTAAAATCCCCCTTAGGAAATTTAGGGGCATAAGTGCTAACTTAAGGGCTCAATCTGTAACTGACGAAACAAAAAATAATTCCGTAGGAATTTTCTATTTGTAGCCCTGAACGGAAGTTCAGGGATTAAATTGAGCAATCTGCACTAAGTCCCGTCAGGGATGACCTGTAATAAATATTAATCATAGAAAATTATTTATTCAAAAGGAAATAAATAAATAAAATATTTTCAGGTCGTCCTTACAGGACTTTAAATTCTTGTTATTTATTTACACTGCACTTCCGTACAGTGTTACAAATAGAATGTCCCTAACGGGACAAATTTAATTTAATATCAGTTACATAACATAGCGGATAGACTATTAAGTAATTTATTAACAACTAAAATTAAGTTAGCACTTATGGGATTTAGGGGTAATTGAAGCAAAACAATAATTTATATATTTGCATCGATTTTAACAATTAAAACAGTAACACAACCAATTTTTATTTTTTAATTTCTAATTTTTAATTGAGCAATGTTATATTTATTCGAATCTACACATACTGTAATAAACGCAGAAAAATTATGTCAGGAAAAAGATATAAACTATAAGATAATTCCTGTTCCAAGGTCAATTTCTCCTCAATGTGGAATGGCAATAGAAATATCCGGTGAATTAGAAATTCAGGTTGATAAAATACTAAATGAGGTTAATATAAAATATTCTAAGAGTATATTGGATAATGAAATTTAAAGTCCCAAATTTCAAGACCCAAGTCCCAAATTCCAAGGGTAACAAACAATGTGATTTACACTCTTGGGATTTGGAGCTTGGAATTTTGAGCTTGGGGCTTCATATATAAAGTAATAATAATTAATAAAATGGTAATAAAATGAAAACTACTTTTGATTTATTAACAACAGTAGAGCATGGTGGTTGTTCAGCTAAATTGCCTGCACAGTTACTTGAAGGTATTTTGAAAGACATACCATTTATTGATTCTGAAAATCTTTTAGTTGGAAATGAAACCCGTGATGATGCTTTAGTCTGGAAGCTCAACGACGAGATAGCAATTATCCAGTCAACAGATTTTTTCCCTCCAATCTGTTCCGAGCCGTATGAATTTGGTCAGATCGCTGCAGCCAATGCTTTAAGTGATATTTATGCTATGGGAGGTAAAGCTATAACAGCCCTTAACCTGGTTATGTTCCCATCCGCAAGAATAGATATTTCCGTTTTAAAAGAAATTCTTAAAGGAGGAGCTGATAAGACTATTGAAGCAGGTGCTGTTTTAGCCGGAGGCCATACAATAGACGATTATCCCCCTAAGTATGGCTTATCTGTTACAGGTATAGTGCATCCTGAAAAAATTATCACAAATAGCAAAGCAAAAGCCGGGGATATACTTATACTTACCAAACCCTTAGGTACCGGTGTTATTACTGCAGGGAAAAAAAATAATGAAGTATCAAAAACAGATTACCGGGCAGCTCTTAACGAAATGAAACTTTTAAATAAAAATGCTGCTGAAATTATGCAAAAATATAATATTAGTTGTGCAACTGATATAACAGGATTCAGCTTATTAGGGCATGGTCTTGAAATTGCTGAAGCAAGCAAAACAACACTAATAATAAATGCCGCTGATGTTCCTCAATTAAACCGGGCTTATGACCTTATTGATATGGGTTGCATTCCAGGCGCCGCTTTTCGCAATCAATCTTATGTTGATAAAAAAGTTTCTTTCCATTCTAAACTTGACTACAATCTTAAAATGCTTTTGTTAGATGCCCAAACATCCGGTGGAATACTTATGAGCTGTAACAAAAATATTGAGAATAAAGTTATTGCTGATTTGAAAAAATCAGGTTATTCTAATACTGCTGTAATTGGAAAAGTAATTGAAAAACAAGAAAAAAAAATGCGTGTCACGGTTTAAATCCGTGGCACGCATATAAATTTAATAAACAATATTTAGATCTTTCAAAGCATCCTGTTATAGAGATTCTAAAGGAAAAAAGGATAGAATTGCCGGATTATCAAAAAAAATATTATCTTTGCTTAAAAATTACTAAATTTAAATTTAAAAAAAAATGATGAAAAAATTAATAACCCTGATACCGGTTTTGGTCAGTGCTATGATGCTGATCAATAACCCGGGTATTGCCCAGACAAATGTGTTTATCCCGGACACTAATTTCAGAAGTTTTCTTAATACCAACCATCCGACTTTTATGGATATATCTGGAGACAGCCTGATTACCGATTCAGCAGCCATATTCACAGGTATATTGAGTTGCAGTTCTCAAAACATTGCTGACCTTACCGGAGTAGAATACTTTGTTAATATTACACAACTTTGGTGTGATAATAATCAATTAACCGCCCTGCCTGACCTTACGAATAATACCGCTTTGAAAGAGCTTTATTGTTATTATAATCAATTAACCGCCCTGCCTGACCTCACGAATAATACCGCTTTGCAACAGCTTTATTGTTATACTAATCAATTAACTGCCCTGCCTGACCTTACGAATAATACCGCTTTAAAAAATCTTTTTTGTTATAATAATAAATTAGACTTTTCAGATGCAAGAGAGTTAAGAATAGCTGATACCATCTCAACGCTTTCTTTTTATGACTACAGCCCGCAAAATCCTTTTGGCATACCAGCTACTGTTAATATGTATGTGGGAGATACACTCATATTAAGCATAGCCAACCAGGATTCTGCTTTAAGCTACCAATGGTTCAGGGGAACAGATACCCTTGCGGGCGCTACAGATACACTTTTAATAATTCCCGATATTACATTTGCAGGAAGCGGAGCTTATACCTGCGAGTCTTATGGTACAGCGCTGTTATCACCTTCTCCAATGAGTTTTCCGCCCGGCTTCAGCAGCTTTGTTTCAGAAACGTTTACGGTAAATATCAAGGACACACTGCCTTCCATTAAAGTCTTCATCCCCGGCACCAATTTCCGCAATTTCCTCAATACAAACTATCCCACTTTTATGGATATATCGGGAGACAGCCTGATTATCGACTCAGCAGCCACACTCACAGGTACATTAGATTGCAGTGGTCTAAACATTGTTGACCTTACGGGAATAGAATACTTTGTTAATATTACACGACTTTATTGTATAACTAATCAATTAACTGCCCTGCCAGCCCTTACGAATAATACCGCTTTGCTAGTGCTTTGGTGTTCTAATAATCAATTAACCTCCCTGCCTACCCTTACGAATAATACCGCTTTGCAAGAGCTTTATTGTTCTGGTAATCAATTAACCGTCCTGCCTGACCTTTCGAATAATACCGCTTTGTGGTGGCTTGATTGTTATAATAATCAATTAACCGCCCTGCCTGCCCTGTCGGCTAATACCGCTTTGTGGTGGCTTGATTGTTCTTCTAATCAATTAACCACCCTGCCTGACCTTACGAATAATACCGCTTTGGAATATCTTTATTGTAATAGTAATCAATTAACCGCCCTGCCATCCCTTATGAATAATACCGCTTTGCAACGGCTTTATTGTTATGGAAATCAATTAACTGCCCTGCCAGCCCTTACGAATAATACCGCTTTGCTGCGGCTTTATTGTTATGGAAATCAATTAACCGCCCTGCCTGACCTTACGAATAATACCGTTTTGCAAGAGTTTGATTGTTCTTTCAATCAATTAACCACCCTGCCTGCTCTTACGAATAATACCGCTTTGCAATGGCTTCGTTGTCAAAATAATCAATTAACCTCCCTGCCTGCCCTTACGAATAATACCGCTTTGCAAGTGCTTCTTTGTGATAATAATAAATTAGACTTTTCAGATGCAAGAGAGTTAAGAATAGCTGATACCATTTCAACACTTTTATTTTATACTTACAGCCCGCAAAACCCTTTTGGCATACCGGATACTTTTAATCTGAATGCAGGAGATACACTCATATTAAGCATAGCCAGCCAGGATTCTGCGTTAAGCTACCAATGGTTCAGGGGAACAGATACCATTGCGGGCGCTACGGATACGCTTTTAATAATCCTGAATGTTACACTTGCTGACAGCGGTATTTATACATGCAGGTCTTTCGGCACTGCACTGCAAAGCCCGCCTATGAGCTTTGGTCCGGGTATCAGCAGCTTTATTTCAGAGCCGCTGACCGTAAATATTCTTTCAGCGTCTCTTTCTGCTTCAATATCTTATCAAAAAAATGTTTCCTGTAATGGCGGGATGGATGGAGAAGCAGCAGTAACTGTAACTGGCGGAAGTCCCCCATACACCCTGCAATGGTCTGATAGTTCAGCACAAATTACGGACACTGCATATAGTTTGTTTGCAGATATTTATTATGTTGTGGTAACAGATTCATTGGGCGCTGTTGATACTGCTTATGTAACAATTACTGAACCTCCAGCCATTACCGGAAGCCAAACCCTCACCATCTGTGCGGAGGACAGTGTAGTAGTTGGAACCAGTGTTTACGATTCTACAGGAGTTTACACCGATGTATTCACAGCATCCAACGGTTGTGACAGTATATTTACCACCAATTTGCTCGTAAACTCCTTGCCGGCAGTCAGTTTTAGCGGGTTGGATACGGGTTATTGCACTACCGATCCACCGGTAACCCTGACCGGTACTCCGTCTGGCGGCACATTTAGCGGTACAGGTATTAGCGGGGATCAGTTTGACCCGGATAATGCAGGTACCGGAACCCATATTATTGTTTACTCCTATACCGATGGAAATGGATGTACAGATACTGTATCAAAAAATGTAACAATTACTATTTGTACCGGAATAGATGGCTTAATAAGTGAAAAGACAATTAAATTATTTCCCAATCCAAATACTGGTGAGTTTATAATAGAAATGTTTTTTTTGAAAGAGGTGAAAGAGCTTGAAATTAAAATTACAAACATATTAGGACAGGATTTATATTATGAGCAATTAAAACAATTCACCGGAAAGTATCACAGAGAAATTAATTTCAGTGATTATGCAAAAGGAGTTTACCGGTTACAAATAAAAACAAATAATACAACGGTGAATAAAAAGATAATATTAGAATAGAAAAAGTAAAAAGAAAGACAGAAAAATAAAACAGGAATTAAATTAGAAGGTGGTGTGCTTGTATTAAGACATTCTTATTGATGAATTATAAATATAAAATGGACAAGTTGTATAAGTATAAACAAGTTGGGCACAAGTGTTTTGCGTGACCAGATTAAAATTAACAAAACAAAAAAACAAATGCTATTTAACAATAAATTAATAACTTATAGTAATTGCTTGATAATAATTTATTTTATTTTGGCTCTTACTAGCTGTCAGAACAAAATAAATGACTTTAATATTAGCTTTTCTTTTAATTATAAGGTTGATTCAATTAATTCTATTGATTCTGTATTATTAAGAAGAAATTATGGTGAATGCATATCCTATGATTTTAATTTGAGTCCAAAAGAGATGAGCAAGATATATTCAAAAATTATGGATTATGATTTATTGAAAATACCAAATAATTATTTAGAAGTTAACTCGAAAGTATTTATAACACCTGAAAATAATTACAACTTAAGTTTTACAATAAAAGGAGTAGAAAAAAAATTTCAAATTAAAGAAAGAATATATTCCACAGATTATTCAAATAGTATCTATGGTTTCTGTATATTTCTTGAGAGATTTTTAAACTCAAAGATTGATAAAATGGATATTCCAAAATCTAATATTGTAATAGAATAAATGAGATATTTGAAGATAATGAAATAAAACACCAGTGCCCAACACGTGGTATAAATAATTTGGCAGTCAGTGGTTTGCATAGGTTGGTATTTTTATTTAGGTTTGCAGTAAACTGACAATGAAGAGCTATGAAATGCCAAACTCTTTATACCACCAAACGTTATGCACCACCAATGGGGGCATAGTAAATTCTAACATTTGGAATTTTAAAGAATAAAATTAAAATATTCGTATTTGAAAAATCTTTTCAAAGAAATTGTAAATACTACTAAAGTGAACCCATTTCCTTACATAATTTTAATACCTGTCATTTTTCTAATTAATATATCTTTGTAAAAAAAATTATGATATGAAAATTTTTATTTCCGAAGCAGATAGGCAAAGTGCCCGCAGAATTGCTCTAAAAAATATTGCTCGATTCTTTAATATCCCAGATTGGGAATCTAAAACTAATGAAGACCTCCAAAAAGATATATTTTCACTAAAAGATGAACCTGCTATTGATATTATTAAACTGTTAAATGAATATTTTAAAGCATACGATGATTGGTTTTCGTTCTACCAGATACGAAAGAAAACTGAGCAAAACACGAAGAAAGAATATAATTTAAATGAAAAAGAACAGTTAGAACTTGTTGATTTAATTAAAAAAAGAGAAGGAACATTAAATGTGTTACAAGAAAAGTTTGATGAATTACAACTTTCAAATTTTAATCGTAAAACTTTTGGCAAAAATATTTCGGGAATAGTTAAAAATAAATAAGTATGAGCAAATTGACATTTCCATTATATTCGTTTGAAGATTATATTTCTGAAATAAAATTGCCATTAGAAATTCTTAGTGAAGATTATATATATTATTATCGTGGATGTTCTGTTCATGATTGGAAATACAATCTTACACCTGGTATTTATAGAGATGATCGCATTCTCAAAGAAGACATGAATTTTAGAGAAATGATTTTACGAAGTCCAAATGACTTTTTTAATGAAAAGACTACTCTTGAAAAATTGGTCAAAATGCAACATTACACCTTACCAACAAGATTATTAGATATTACGTCTAATCCGCTAGTAGCTCTTTATTTTGCATGTCAGCAATATAATGATATAAAAGCGAATGGTAAAGTATATTTATTTAAAATAAAGAAAAAGGAAATTAAGTATTATGATAGTGATGCAGTATGTCTTATTTCAAATTTAGCAAAACTTAGTATGAATAAAACAAATTTTAATAGTGGATTTGATTATTTAATACATGAAATAAGAGAAGAGAAACCCCATTTTATTGATACTTTAGAAAAAGAAAATAAAAAGGATATAAAAAAAGTTTTTCCTGTTAAAGTTAAACTCAATAATAACAGAATAGTACGTCAAAGCGGAGCATTTTTAATATTTGGAATGAAAAATTTAACTTCTAAAAAAAAGCCAGCAATATTTCCTAAAACAAATATTGAAAAGGAAATTATTATTGATGAAGATGCAAAACTGGGTATTCGGAATTCATTAAATTCCTTAGCAATAAATGAAAACACCTTATTCCCTGAATTAGAGCATCAAGCTAATTATTTAGTTAAGTAATACTTACAAAAAAATCATTGTTTCTAGATCCGTCAGGGAGTATGAACAATACCATGCTGCTAACTTGAACATTCGTTATTTCTTCATAACGACAAGGTGGCGAGCGCATAACATAGGCTAAAAGCAAGCGGGCGGAACTAACAAATATGAAATTCATTACAATAAATAAAAAGAAGAACGGGTTGACATTGACGTTCATTGAATGCCCGCCTGCTATTAGCCCTGTCCGTTAGAGTAATAGTTCGTTACATTTTTAATATTTTGTCAGTTAAATTTTGAGCATTGCTCAAATCGTCTTATTTTTGAGCAATATTTATACAAAACCAAAGGTTTTTAGACAGACTGACGTTACCTGTAATTTATTTACATTTTTCTCATACTTTTTCAATTTACTGACTCTATTTCGGACATTATTGGACCATTCCGAACCAATTTGTTTTGTTTTTCGAATAATTTATCGTATATTTGCGAACCAAATCGAACCAAATGTCACAAAATATACATACATATTTTTTAGAATTGACTATGAAACTGATGAATGAAATCAGTAAAGTAGATCGATTTGATGCCTTTTGGTCTCAAATAGAGAAAAGAGAAGGGCAATCTCTAAAACAACTCAGAGCAATAGCCACAGTTAGAAGTGTTGGAGCATCAACCCGAATTGAAGGCTCTAAAATGACAGATACTGAAGTAGAAGTTTTAATTGAGAAACTGAAAATTTCAAAGTTAGAGGAAAGAGATGAGCAGGAAGTTGCAGGATATTTTGAGGCTCTTGATACAATTGCAGAATCTTACAAAGACATTGAAGTCTCCGATGGAAATCTGAAAAACCTGCATAAAATTTTAATGGGTCATTGCAAAAAAGACGAATGGCACAGAGGAGATTACAAGCAAGTGAGCAACGCTGTTGAGGCTAATCATCCTGACGGTACAAAGCAAATAGTATTTAAAACAACAGAGCCTGGATTACCTACTGAAGAAGCAATGAAAAAATTGCTTGAGTGGTACCATTCAGATGAGGATACTCATCCAATAGTAAAATCAGCCCTGTTTGTTTATGATTTTCTGAGCATTCACCCATTTCAGGATGGAAATGGGCGTTTGAGCAGATTATTGGGTACATTGTTACTATTAAGACATGGTTACTCGTGGATTCAGTATGTAAGTTTTGAGCATGAAATTGAAAATAGAAAATCTGAATATTATAAAGTACTAATGCAAACCCAGAAACAAAGACCGGGCGAGAAGATTGATGAATGGGTAGTTTTCTTTTTGGATTGCCTTTTAAATATACAGGACCAATTAATGAAAAAACTAAATACAAAGGCGAATTCAACGACTCAATTAGCTCCAAGGGTTAAAAATATTCTGGCTTTTATTGAAAATCATCCGGGAAGTAAATCAAGTGAAATTGCAGAGAAATTAAATATTCCATTGTCAACCGTAAAAAAAACACTTACAACCATGGTGAAAAATAAAACGGTTTTAAAATATGGCATTGGAGCTGGAACAAACTACTTAGCCGAAAAAACAAGCCCGCTAAAAACAGATTTAATGTTTCAATTGACAAATGCAAATAGGGAAAAAGAATTTCTATTAATGAGTCCTGGCTCATTTGTTGAAATAAAAAAGATAATTCTCACACCATTATTTAATTGGGTTAAACCAGATGAATGGTCTATGAAACTATCTAACCAGGGACTTTATTTTAAAATAACCGGGAACAATAATAGAGGTGATTCTTTCAGTCAGTTATACACGTTAATGGCATTCAACAGCCCATATTATTTTCAGCCTGTTTTCACGTTAAACAACCCAATAAACATTCCATTAAGTGTGAAGAGTAAAGCTCCAAACCTCAATGAGTTTCCAATAAAAATTAAGGTGGAGCTATTCGGTTCAGTACCAACATTTGACTTTGATATAATGTTTATTTATGATGAAGTATAATAAAATTTAGAAATATCTTCTTTTGTAAGCTTTCAAGAAGTGAATTTTGACAATTATGTTGGTTTAATTTGACAATTGAGATAGCTGCTTGTTTTATTAAAAAATTCTGGCAGACAAGAATGCAAGGACGAACGAAGAAAAAACTACAGATAACACGCGCTAAATGCAAATTGGCTATAAGTGCTAAATTTTAGTAAATTAGCTTTTGCAAAGTTTCGTCAGACTGTCTAAAGACCTCAGCAAAAAAAATCATACGATATTAACAAAATTAGAGAAGTTACGAACAATCAACGATTTTAGAAGCAAAACATTTGTTTTTATCAGTTAAATTTTGAGCATTGCTCAAATCGTCTTATTTTTGAGAAATATTTATACAAAACCAAAGGTTTTTATACAAACTGCCGTTGTGTGCCATTGAAATAAAAGAATATGAATCCAATTTTTCAATATATAATTGTAGAGATTGTAAAACTTAAAAATAAAAAACAAAAACTTCCTTCAAAGCAATTTGATAAGGAAATAAA
>SDBV01004456.1_pt1 | contig 20152 bp, 17 predicted proteins | sample 2277081 | NCBI WGS metagenome assembly SDBV01 (sample SAMN10402039, study PRJNA504765) | marine sediment metagenome | isolation source: marine sediment core GS10_PC15, 223 cmbsf | place: Arctic Ocean: Southern Knipovich Ridge | collected 2010 | reverse complement strand
TGCGGTGGCCTCCTGACCCGGGTCTTTTCAGTCTTTGTTAAACCGAGAATACCCAATGGTGACGGGGCACCGCAATGTTTTAACTCATGCTATTCCAATTACTTTTATGCAACTGAGGGGTATTTACACGCTCTGCTGACCTCCCTGAAAAAGGCAAACCTGGTAACTGCAGTTTACGGTGCCCAAGGAGGGTTCAGCCTGGCTCGAGAACCCGAGAAGATTCTGGTCAGTGAGGTGTTTGAGGCACTCGAAGGAAAGATATCGGTTGTCGATTGTCTGGAAGATCGAAATGTGTGCCATCGAGTCGATCAATGCGAAACACGCGATATGTGGAAAAGGCTCAACGATGCCATGGTAAAGGTCCTGTCTTCCACCACGCTGGCCCAGCTGCCAAGCAAACCAAACAGGCTATTAAAAAAATAAAGAAGAGCCGCTGACCTCGGCAAAGTGACGCGTAAGGAGTATAAGTCGAGTGAAACGATATGAGCCAAAGTGCAAAAGTTGAAGAACTGATATCTTATCTGAGAAAGCTCGGCTCTGCGGCCGTGGGTTTTTCAGGAGGAGTGGACAGCACGTTCCTGCTGGCCTGTGCACACAGGGCGCTTGGCGACAGGGCATTGGCCGTCATTGGCCGTTCACCCACCTATCCCCAACGCGAGTACCAGGAAGCCGTTTCCCTCGCGCAGAAGATCGGCGCTGAATACCGGGTTGTTGATACGGACGAGCTCTCCAATCCCGACTTTCGGTTCAACCCGCCTCACAGATGCTTTATTTGCAAGACCACTCTTTTCAGTGCCGTGAAGCAGATAGCAGAAAATGAAGATATTCATCACGTGCTGGAGGGCAGCAACGCGGATGACACGGGAGATTTCAGGCCCGGTATGCAGGCCGCACGCAAGCTGGGGGTTCTGACACCCCTGATGGAGCTCGGCTTTACCAAGGACGAAATCAGGGCCGCGTCGAAAGAGATGGGTTTGCCCACATGGAGCAAGCCGGCCTTTGCGTGTTTGTCGTCGCGCGTGCCGTACGGCCAGGAGATCACGGTGGAGCGACTGGAGAGAATAGAGCGTTCGGAGTACGCCGTTCGCGATATGGGATTCAGGCAACTACGAGTTCGTGATCATGGTGACATCGCCAGAATAGAAGTGGGAGCAGATGACGTTGAGCGCCTCGCGGGGCCGGAGTTGAGGAACGAAATTGTCATTGCTCTACAGGTTGCCGGGTACAAGTACGTCTGTCTGGATTTGCAGGGATATCGAACCGGATCGATGAACGACACGCTGAGCGAGTCTCAACGCGCTGATGCACTGGAGGGCAAGCCGGGAGAAGATCAGTGAGCGCCGGTGAAACAGTAGTTGTTGCAATGAGCGGAGGTGTCGACTCCAGCGTAGCGGCGAGTCTGCTTGTAAAAGAGGGATACTGCCCCATCCACGAGAAGATTTCCGCCGAGCACATCAAGGAGGCGAGGGAGAAATTCCCGGACGCTCCTGTTCTGGTTCATCCCGAATGTACAGAGGCTGTGAGCCTGGCCGCAGACCATGTTCTGAGTACGGGCGGGATGGTTAAATTCGCAAAGGAAAGTGCGGCGGATACCATCGTCGTGGGTACCGAGATAGGGCTCCTGCACAGGTTGGAAAAGGAGAGCCCGAACAAGCGGCTGATAAAATTGTTCCCCGAGGCTCTGTGTCCGACCATGAAGCTTCACACTCTGGAAAAGATTGTCACCTCTCTTGAAACCATGGGGCCGACGGTGGTCATTCCCGAAGCAGTGCGGGTACAGGCAGAGGCGGCTGTTGCGAGGATGCTTGGCTGATCCGGCGGGTTCTCTATTGGTCTTCAAGGAGAATGGTTAATATGGCCAACGACGAAAAGACAGAGGAACACGTTTCCAACGAGGAGATTCTTCGCTTCGACGGAGAGGAAGTCGGGAACGTTTCTTTTCCCCTGGTAAGCGAGACTTCGGTGCAGATTTGCCTCAACGGGCAACCCTTTGTCGACGCACAGTGCATGCCCCATGAACTCGACGTCATGGCGGTGGGTTTCATGGTGTCGGAAGGAATCCTGCGCGATCGCGATGAACTAATTGAGGTTTGCAGCGCCGAGGGATCACCCAGGGTGGATGTTCGTGCGAAGATTCCCGAGGATCGCCTCGAGGGAATCGGCGACAAGATGAAAGTCACGTCTGGTTGCGGGCGCGGGATAACAATAGACAACGTTGAAGAAGTAATGGACTGCGGTCGGCCGTTCAACATGGCCTTGATGATGAGCAGTGACCAGGTGATGGAGCTGGGATACAGGTTCAATCACACGCCGGGACTGTATCGGGAGACGCGGTGTGTCCACTCGGCTGCCCTGTCCGACGGGGTCGAGATCAAGTATTTCTCCGAGGACATCGGCAGGCACAACGCGGTGGACAAGGTAATCGGCAAGGCATTTCTGGATGACCAGAATATCTGCGAGGGAATACTCCTTTGCACCGGGCGCTTTTCATTCGATATGGTCGCCAAGGCAGCGCGTGTTCGTATTCCGCTGGTCATATCTCCGGCAGCAGCGACCAGAGAGGCCATCCTCCTGGCGAGGCGATTTCATATGACCCTTTGCGGTCGAGTGCGAAAATCGAGCATGAGTGTCTATTCGTGTGACTGGAGAGTTACAAGAAAGTCCACTTGACAAAGAAACATTCAAAGTCTACCCAATAGTGCACCTTTAACACAAAGCGGGGTTCCATTGTTGAAATTGTCAACTGCATGGAGGAATGGAGTGACATTACCGAAGTTATCCGTGGGATCCCCGCAGCTGGTCCTCCTGATGCTATAGAAGAAATAGAGAAGCAAGAAGCGATCAGCCCTGCGTAGCGGAGAAGGACGTTTGATACCGCAAGCAGATATCACCGCGTGGCGTTCGCAAGTGCCCCCAACTATCGGTTCCGCTTGCGTGCCTGGCGCGCCTGCTTTCGCTTCTTCTTCGCCTTCTCGCGCTCCTGCCGGGACGGCTGCTGCACGGGTGGGGCGCAGTCGAGCAGGGCGGCCAGCGTCTCCTCGTCCACAAGCTCATCCACGAGCTCGGCGCTATCTGACGACCGGGCCTCCCCTGCCGCATTTACGTACCGCAAGCCGTCGAGTAGCTCGTCGCTCATCGGGAGCGACGACGGGAACCTCGGCGCGGCGAGGAACTCGGGGTTGTGCGCGGCCAGCACCGCCTTGCCGTCCCGGTTCCATTCGAACCCCGGTCGTCCAAGCGCCACTGCGAACATCTGGTTCAGCTGCTCAGGCCGATGCCGGGCGATGAGGTCGAAGATCGCTGGTGAGACACTGTCCTCCTCGAGATATCCGAGCACGACCTTGCGCGTTTTTCGTTTTCTCGCCGACTCCGGATCGTGTAGCGCGTCGAGGAAGACGCCGAAGTCTACGAGGAAGTAGATGCCCTCCTCAGGATCGGCGATCAAGCCCACGGTCTTGGCCCCGCGCACTTGTCGCGGGAGGACCATGGTCGCGGCGAGTCGACTCGCCGACTCTCTGTCCGGCAGGTCGCGGGTCATGAACTCTCGCCACCTCCGCTCGACCTCGTCAGGAGTGCCGACGATCCATTGCGCGCCGAACATCTCGACGAAGCGCTCGCTCTGCTTGCGATCCATCGCGCGCGCCTTCTCCAGGTTCTTTGGATTGCGGAAGAAGACGCTGGGCTCGTTCTGCGCGAACTCGGCCGCCATGCCGAAAGCCAGACGCTTGAGCCGCCGAGGAATGACTCGCTGGCCGCCGCTGACCATCCAGAGATCCTGTACCGGAACGACTCGAGACACCAGGTAGCCTCCCGGCGAGAGCGCCGCGCGGACCGCCGGAGAGTCCTGGGTGGCGAACAGCCGGTACTCGAGGTCGTCCACGAGGTTCGTCGTCGTCACCACGTCCAAGTTCCTCGCGCCCAGGCGGAACATGCCGAAAAACGCGTCGCGCCAACCCAACACGATCTCCGCGTCATCGGCTGTGAGATCGACCTCTTCGACGAACAGCTCGATGAGGTGTCTGCCGTCCCGCAGGCGGGATCCGTGGATGACGTCGTCAGTCGCCAGCAGCACGTCTTCGTCGTTTGGGTGCCGCGGGTTGTCCGCGATCTCTCGCGTGCGGGTTCGGATCTCTTGCACAAAACGATCTTGCACGAAGTCCACGAGACGTCTCTTCAGCGCTGCACAGCGATCTCGAAGATCAATTGTGGCATCTGCTTCGACTGTTTCTCTATTTCGCATGGACACACCCAGGGAAGACCTCCCGTCACTCCTCTTCCCGTCCTCCGAAATGCGCCTTGCAGATCTCGGAAAGCCGCAGGTTCAGGGCGGCATCGTCGGTGACACAGCACTCCCGACCATCCGCCGTGGTGAAGTAGACCTTCCCGTCGTCCCAGCCGCGCAGGCGGCCAGATTCAATTGGCTCCCTGGCCTGGGCCGGCGGCGGGCGATCGCTTGCCGTGGTGAACCGTTCGCGCAGCAACTCCCGCGCTCTCGCTACACCCTCGTCTGTAAGGACCACGGACTTCGCCTTGCTCCGCGGGTCGTCGATCCAGCCGCGCCCGTGCCAGCGATCCATGAGATCCCACGAAATACCCTTCCAAGCACGGTTGCCGTCGTGAAGCGTCAAGCCAAGGATGGCGAAGCCTGCTTCTTCCACTTCCCACCAGTTGATGTCGTTTTCGTCATGCATGGTTCCCAGTATCTCCATAAGCCCAGAGGATGGCAACACGTCCCTGCAGACCACGGCGCGCTGACGCTCTCCCACCCGTGTTGATTTCGATCAATCTGCGGAGGTGGAAACAGCATCGTATCTGGGTAATTCTCAGACCGGGTTACTTCAAAACGCGTCACACCTCCGTCAACGACATGATTTCATGGGATGAATCGACGTTTGTGCGCTTGTTTTTCTTGGAATTTTTCCATCGGGTGTTCATCGCACAAAACACCGATTTGGTAGACGAGTCTCACAGGTCTTCAGAGTGGCAATGCCAAGCCCCCCAAAACGGCGAAAGCCCCGAGGCCAAAGGCCCCGAGGCTTTCTATATGTGAAACCGCGCGCTCTGCGCGGCGTTGACTGCGGGCGGCCGTGGCCGTCCTCGTCGACGCGGCTGGACCCGTTCGGCTGCGCGGACTATCGTCCGCTTCGCTTCGCACGGCTACAGCAACGCGTTAACCGGGGAGGCACCTCGATCAGCTACAACTTTTTTACGGATCCAATATGACATGTTTTGCACAAAAATAAACTTGAAGTGAAGTTTTGTGAGGATTGTTACTTGCACAAAAATAAACCATTGGTTAATGTCTGTGTGAAATGCAAGAGGATGCCCCAAAAAAATCCGGTCCTGATTGGGACCGACTATTTGAAGTTGCCGCGACCCAGGAAGGTCACTTCACAACTGCTCAGGCTGCAAATGTGGGGTATTCACCGCAGCTCCTCGCCAAATACCTCGCGAGCGGGCGCATTACCCGCATTCGGCGCGGTATCTATCGGCTCGTCCACTTCCCCGCCGGTGAGCATGAGGAACTCGTCGGTGTCTGGCTTTGGACGGAACGCGTCGGTGTGTTTTCCCATGAGACAGCGCTGATGCTTCATGGACTATCTGACGTGATGCCGGCCAAGACGCACATAACTCTGCCCTCTTCGTGGAGGAGCCGACGACTGCGAGTGCCGCCTGGGGTTGTTCTCCATTTCTCTGGAATCGAAGAGGCCGATCGAGCTTGGTCTGGCTCCGTGCCGGTAACGACCACAGCCCGCACTCTCACCGACTGTGCGGACGCTCGAGTTGCTCCCGAATTCGTGCGCGATGCCTTCGAGGAAGCCACCGAACGCGGGATCGTCGATCGCGACTCCCTGCCCGGCGTAATCTCCCATCTCAGGCAGTTTTTCTCGGTTTCTCGCAGCAAATTCGGACCTCGATTTCGTTCAGCCTCCACGAGGTCACGGAGGAGGAAGAAGTGACTCCGCGAACCTACAACACTCCGATGGCCTTCAAGCAAGCCCTGGAGCAGCATCTCAAGAACGCGTCCGTGAGCGGCGCGGATTTCTCGCGAAGGCGGCAGCTCCTCGTGTTCGACCGTTTCTTGGCGCGCGTTGTCCACGTGCTCGGAGATTCGGTCATTTTGAAAGGTGGCCTCGTTCTGGAGCTGCGCCTCGAGCGCGCGCGAACGACCAAGGACGTCGACCTCCGCCTCATCGGCTCGCCGAAAAGCGCCCTTGAACAACTCCAAGAAGCCGGGCGACTCGACCTCGGAGATTTCATGTTGTTCGAGGTTCGCCCTGATCCCAGGCACCCGGACATTCGAAACGAAGGTATGCCGTATAACGGCTACCGCTATCGCGCAGAGGCAAAATTGGCCGGGAAACCGTTCGGTCAGCCGTTCGGTGTCGATGTGGCGTTCGCGGATGCGATTGCCCACGTGTGGTTCTTCTTCGAGCAGCCAGTCCTCGCAAATGTCGCGAGAAAGATGGGATGTTTCCTCATTACCGAGACGATGGCCCATCGCCATCAGCTCCACATGGAATCATACGATCGCCTCTTTCCGAACCAGGACACAATGCCCGATGGTGGATTTGGCAATCTGATCGCGCTGCCGTTGCAGAAAGAGGCCAGAGAACTCGGCAATACCGTCTTTTTAGACGGCAACCTCAGACCGATACCAAACGAGGAACAATGGTCTTGTCTCGCGTCGATTCAGCGGCTCGCTCCTCCCGTCGTAGAAGGTATCGCTAATGAGGCCTTGCGTCAGGGAAAGGTAATCGGCATTCGGTTGGCCGAAGTGTATGAGGAAGAAGATATCGAACCTTGGACGAGGCGTCCATCGAGAAAAACTCGACCCAAACGCATTGAAGGACCGCTGCCGAGTCGAGTACAAGCCGTTCTTGCGGGGCGGCTTTTCGTTGAAAAAGCAGGATTGCCTTCACCTCTGCTCAATCAGATCAAACGGCTCGCAGCTTTCCAGAACCCGGAATTCTACAAGAGACAGAACATGCGGCTTTCGACCGCCATTTCACCGAGAGTGATCTTCTGCTTCAAGGATTCTCCCTTGCATATTGAGTTGCCGCGAGGTTGTCTCAGAGGACTTGAAGCACTTCTTGAAGAGAACGGTGTTTCCCTTGAGGTCGACGACAAACGCGTTGGAGGTGCAAAGCTCGACGTGACATTCTCCGGCACCCTCTTGGATTTGCAGCAAGAAGCCGTGACCGCGATGCTGGAACACGACATTGGTGTATTTGTCGCACCTCCGGGTATCGGTAAAACCGTCGTTGGTGTGAATCTAATCGCGACTCGAGGTGTGAGCACCCTCGTTCTCGTTCATCGGAAGCCACTACTTGATCAGTGGCGAAATCAATTGGCGATGTTTCTGGGTTTGGATCTCAAGGAGATCGGTCAAATCCGTGGGGGAAAGCGCAAGCCGAACGGTCAACTCGACGTAGCGATGTTCCAAAGTCTTGTACGCAAGGATGAGGTAGCCGATATTGTCGCCGACTACGGACATGTGGTTGTAGATGAGTGCCATCACGTTCCTTCCGTCTCCTTTGAACGAGTGCTTTCAGAAGTCAGGGCGCGATACATCACCGGCCTTACCGCAACACCAAAGCGTCGCGACGGTCGTCATCCCATCTCGGAGATGCAGCTCGGACCGGTTAGATACAACATCGATTCGAAGGCTCAGACCGCTCAGCAACCGTTCGAGCACAAGTTGATCATCCGCGACACAACGTTTCACTTGCATGAGGAGGATCTTTCCATCCAGGAGATCTATAGGCGCCTCACGGCCGACGCCAAACGAAACGATCTCATTTTGAACGACGTGATTGCCGCGTTGGAGGAAAAACGTTCCCCAATCCTGCTCACAGAACGACGAGATCATCTAGAGTTCTTCGAGAAAAATCTTCGCCAGTTCACTCGAAACCTCATCGTTCTGCGGGGTGGAATGAAAGCAAAGGAACGCAAGGACGCCGCAAAGCAATTCGCCGAGATCCCTGACGATGAAGAGCGACTTATCGTCGCCACAGGTAAATATATCGGTGAAGGTTTCGACGATGCCAGGCTCGATACCCTCTTCCTGGCTCTGCCCATCTCCTGGAAAGGCACACTGATCCAGTACACCGGCCGATTGCACCGCATACATCCGGGAAAGACCGAGGTCAGAATCTACGACTATGTCGACCGCAGTGTTCAAGAACTCGCTCGGATGTTCGAAAGACGCATGATGGGATACCGCGCCATCGGCTACTCCACAGCAGATGAAGAGCCCGAGAAGCAGCGAGAGTCGAACCTCGAAGAACCGGTCATCGAATGGGACGAAGAAGCGCTTTGTTCCCTGGATGAAGATTGGATGTGAATCTGATGTCAAAGCAACCGAACCGATGCCAAGAATGCGCTAGAAACAATGGCACGCCTGCCCATACAAGCTGCCGCGTATGTGCGGACACCGAGTTCGACGAGACGATTCTTTGCGAGTTGAATCGTTCGGTCCAACAAGAAGCTGACGAATTCGAGTGCCATGCATTTCAACCGATGCTCGAAGTGATCGGCTCAAAAAAACGGACCGATTCCAAAGCAAATAACCGCGGTGGTCCTAATGCGTTGGCTGAGCGGCTGGCCGTCCTGAAGCTCATGAATTCCGATAAGATCCAGTATCAAAAAGCGTGGGCTCTTCAGCAGATGGAAAGAGATCCGGATGCGATAATTGTCGATCTGAAATACCACTACGCCTGGAATGTAAAAGGACGCCGATGTCTTTTCGCCAAGAGCGCAGAGTATTTCGATCAACTTTACAGTGCTTTTCTGAAAATATCTCTACCATCAGTACTTCGCACACAGCTTTTGTGGTTGGCCCCTGACCACGTTCACGTATACTGCGAAGCAGACGGAGAAAGATCCGCGGAGGATATCGTGTTCGATCTGAAAGATATTTTTGAGGAAAATATCACAAAGCAACTTCCTGATCTCTTCGAAGGGATCAATCCCGACGAAAGTCCGTGGGATGAAGGCTATTTTGTTGAGACGATTGGTTAGTTGTGAATGGCATGGCCAAAAAGAAACGCATTAATGACAAGTTCCAAATTTGGATCGACGCCCGCAAGCGGCATCGGCTCTCGCACGCGCAGGTCCAGATGGCCCGAGAACTCGGCATGAACCCGAGGCGGCTCGGTAAAAAGGACAACCACAAGCAGGAGCCGTGGAAGATGCCGCTGCCCGAATTCATTGAGCATCTGTACTGTAAGAGGTTCGGCAGGGAGCGGCCCGAGGTCGTGATGTCCATCAAGGACTACGCCAGGCAGGAGGAGAAAAAGAAGGCCGCCAGGCGGGAGGCCAGGCGAAAGAAGAGGGAGCAGGCCAAGCATGAGTGAGTATTGGCGAGGCTGCGGCCTGCTTTGCAGGCCTTGCTCCTGCTGCAAGACTTGAACTTGCGACCTAGTGGTTAACAGCCACCCGCTCTACCAACTGAGCTAAGCAGGAATACCATCAGCGGGGAATAGTAGACTTCGGACTTCGACTGTCAAGTTGAAATGACCTTTTAGAACCTATCTCAAGAGCTTGCGCGCTATACTCGCTATTGCATGGTGGGAATAGACCAGAGCATCATCGACTTCCTGTCCGCCGGGCAGAGCGCCGCGGGTCTGGCGGTGCTTTTCGTTTCGGCGGCGGTGGAGTACATTTTTCCTCCGTTCCCCGGAGATTCGGTCACCCTTTTCGGCGCCTTCCTCGCGGCCACGAAGGGGTGGAGCGTGCCGTTGGTGTTCACGGTCGTGACCCTGGGATCCCTGGTGGGAGCGGCGCTTGACTACGCGCTCGGGCGGAGGCTGGCAGAAATACCCCAGGACCGGCTTTCCGGCAGAAGGCGCGCGTTGATGGAAAGGGCGCAGTCGATCGTGGATCGGTTCGAGCGACACGGGGCGGTGTATATTGCGGTCAACCGGTTCCTTCCGGGAATCCGCGCGCTGTTCTTCGTGGCGGCGGGGATGGCGAGGTTGCCGGTGGGAAAGGTGATCCTGTGGGGAGCGGTATCGGCGGCGGCGTGGAACGCGCTGATAATCGGCGCGGGGTTCGCGGTGGGCAAAAACTGGGATCGACTATTGGAACTTCTGCGAACCTACACACTGGTCGCGTGGGTTGTTGTCGGGGTCGTTGTCGCAGCGTTGATCGTTCGGTGGTTGGTAAAGAAGAACAATCGGACTGGCTAGGCAGAGGCGTTACTCCAGGCTTTCGCAACGCCTCTACCTGCCGCGTCCTCTTTTACTTATCTACCCACCCACCCGCAACAGCACAGACAGACTTCCCTCCCCTCACGGGGGAGGGCCAGGGAGGGGGTTACCGCATCGCGGCTTCCACGTCCTCGATGGTTTTGGGAATCCCGTCACCTAAAACGCGGCAGCCGTTCTCGGTGATGAGCACGTCGTCCTCGATTCGCACCCCGCCGAACCCGATGTACTTCTCCACCTCGTTGAAGTTGATGAAATCGGCGTTCTTTCCTTCACTCTTCCAGTGCTCTATCAACGCGGGGACGAAATAGATGCCCGGCTCCACTGTGATGACGAACCCGGGTCGCAGTTTCTTGGCCAGGCGCAGGAAGGACAGGCCGAACTGCCTGGATCGTTGCTCGCCCCTGGGGTAGCCGACCAGATCGCCCAGATCTTCCATGTCGTGCACGTCGCCGCCGATCATGTGGCCCAGGCCGTGCGGGAAAAACAGAGCATGGGCGCCCGCATCAACCGCCTGGTCAACATCGCCCTTCATCAGGCCCAGGCCCTTCAGGCCCTCGACCGCCGTACGCGCGGCAATGAGATGGATGTCCCGGTTGGAGACCTCGGGACTCGCCGCGGCGATCGCATCGATCTGCATATCGAGAACTATCCGGTAGATGCCCTTCTGTTTGTCCGTGTACACGCCCGAGACAGGGAACGTGCGGGTTATGTCGGACGCGTAGAAACCTGGGGGCGCCTCCACCCCGCTGTCCACCAGAAGGAGGTCTCCATCCTTGAGAACGTTGGTGTACGTGTTGTTGTGCAACACCTCGCCGCGCACGGAGACAATGGGAAGGAAGGACTGGGGCATGTCGTGACCAAGGGCGATACCCTGCATGGCGCCAGCCACGTCCGCTTCCAGGATCCCCGGCTTGATCATGCCGAGCGCCTGGGCGTACATCTCCTTGCTCACGGCGTGGGCGCGTTCCATCTCGGCCACTTCCTCGTCCGTCTTTATGGAGCGTTGTTCGGCCACCGCCATGGCCAGGTCTAGGCACGCGCCACCGGCCAGCTCGAACCAGGGAACGCCCAGGAGAACGGTCAGCTTGAGGATCGTCTCGGCGCGGTACGGGGGCAGGTAATGTATGGTCACACCCTGTTTCTTCAGGTTCGCCAGCGTCTCATCAAGGGCGCCGAACTCGGCGGTTCTCGCTACTCCGGCGGCCCGCGCGTGGTCCTCGAGCACCGGGTGGGGGCCGTGCCAGATGAGATCGTCGGGATCGTCGCCGGGGCCGTACATGGTCACCTCTCCGTCCGGGAAGATGAGGATCGCCATGCCCGGAAGGTTGGTTCCAACGTAGTACAGAAAATGAGAGTCCTGCCTGAAGGGATACGGGTTTGCCCGGTAATTTCTCGGTGCTTCGTCCTGTCCGATGAACAGGATAGCGCCGTCTCCAATCACTGCTCGCAGTTGGTCGCGGCGTGACGAATACGTGCTCGCGTTCATGTCTTTCCTCCTGGTGCCTTCTTAAGATGATATCTTTATGCCAGCAAGTCGATATTTGGAGTCTCATCCGATATACAAAAAGACATGAGGAGTTTCCACAGTATGGCGGTGGTGACGGCGGCTGCATTTGTGGCGGCCGGTTGCTTCACCACAGGGGGTTCGCCTCCCTCGGGAGATGAGCCTTCTGAAGCGGTGTCCGCCTGCCTCGGGGAGAACAACCGACCGCCGATGGCGGATACGGGCAAGGCCTCCGTCAAGAAGGGCGGAACGATCGCCATACGCATCGAATCCGAGCCGGGCACCCTTTTGTCCATGTACTCTCTGAACCCGGTCGTCAGGCACATCGCCGATCACGACGTGCTCGAGGCCCTCGTATCCATGGACTCGCTCACGGGACAAGTGGTTCCGGAACTCGCAAAGAGCTGGGAGGTGGACTCAAAGGAGGGCATCTACATTTTCCACCTGACGCCGGACGCCCGCTGGCACGACGGCAAACCGGTGGTTTCGAGGGACGTAAAATTCACGTTCGATAGGTTGCTCGACCCGGTGGGCGGCGCAGTCCTTCGGGGAGATTATCTGGACATCATGCGGGTGGAGACACCGGACGATCTCACGGTCTCCATACATCTGGACAGGCCCCGCCCGGGATTTCTCGAATCCCTGTCGAGGCTCCCCATCCTTCCGTCCCACGTCTTCAAGAACGAGGTCGTTCCCAGCCACGCGACTGCCCGGGCGCCCGTCGGCTCCGGTCCTTTCAAGTTCGGATCCTGGAAGACCGGCAACTTCATAGAGATCGTCAGGAACCCCGATTGGCGCAATGAGCCCCCGGCGCTGGATCGGATAATCTACAGGGTGGTTCCAGACAACAGGGTCGCCATCGGCCTGTTCCGCGGGGGAGATCTCGATATGGTGACCAATGCGGGTTACGTCGATCCCGAGAAGATCGAGGGCGGGTGGGTCATGACATATCCCCTCTCGCGCTTCGAGGCATGGGTATACAACGTGTCCAGACCCGTCTTCTCCGACAGGCTGACGCGCCGCGCCGTGGGAAGCCTCATCGACAGGGAAACCATAAGGCGGTCGGTGTTCAGATGCTTGTCCGAGATCGTGGACTCTCCCTGGCCGCACACGGAGATTCGTGACGACGAAGAGATTTCTCCTGTGGCCTATGATCCGGCGGGGGCTCGCGCAATGCTGGCATCGGCTGGATGGGCCGATGACGATGGAGACGGTGTCCTCGAGCGTGGCGGTGTTGCGCTGGAGTTCACATTGCTGCTCACGGATACCGACCGCGACACGAGGCGTGCGGTCATGGTGATACAACAGGATCTGACGCGCGCCGGGATCGACATGCGAATCCTGACCGTCAGCCCGGGGGGGTACTCCGAGCGACTGAGAGAGCATCGATTCGATGCCACAGTGGTGACGAATTCCAACCGTCGACCGTTCGATCCGACCCCCATGTTTCACAGTTCGGGGATATCAACTGGAACCAACATGGGGCTCTTCAGCGACGGCGAGATCGACACGTTGCTGGAATCCATCGCGGCACAACGCGATCCGGACGAGCGTCGCGCCCTGATGCGCAAGTTCGATGCGAAGCTCGCGATCGAGCAACCCGTGACCTTTACCTTCCGTCCCGTCCGGCTGGTAATCGTCCGCGACGGGATATCGGGGGTTAGAATAAGGGACGAGTGGATTGACGAGGGGGCGCTCGCGTTCATCGACCCCTTGCGAGGTTCCCCGTGATCCGTTTCCTCATCCGCAGGCTGGCGACGCTGCTGCCGTCTGTTTTTGGAATCAGCCTGGTCACCTTCGTGCTGGTGAACCTGGCCATGGGCAATCCGGACGCTGCCGATTCGGGCGTCGTCTCTGCGACGGGGACTCTGGGCAGGGAGACGGCACAGGATCTGGGAAGGGCGTACGGACTGCATCTTCCGCTGTTCATAAACTTCTCGATAGAGGATGCCCGCACCCGCGCAAAACGAGATATTCGGCGTCTCGCCGATCCCGCAAAGAAAGGACAGGCCGTCCGTTCTCTCGCCGGTTCAGGCGGAGCGGCGCTTCCGTACCTGGCCGCAGCCCTTTCCGGTCTCAAAGGAGAGCAAAAGGACGCAGCCCTTTTTGCCCTCGAGAAAATCGCCGTGAGAATCGGAATCGCGCAGGCGGTGGAGAACTCCCAGGATCCCGCTGCCTTCTGGACTCGCTACTGGAGTATCTACGGATCCGACTTCACGCCGGTCCGGTCGGCCCGTCTGGTCCGACGACTGATCCGCCGCGAGGATCAACTGGCCCTAGTGGAGTTGCGGAGCTTGGACACGTTCTGCATGCCCGAAATCATGGATGCCCTGGACATCGATCTCCCCCCCGAGGCACAGGCTCGTCTGGTCGATCTCGCCATGGAGTTCACGAGCAGAGACGATCCCCTCGATCCGTCGGATACCAGAGTCGATCGAGAGATCGTCATCAATCGATGGATGGAATGGTGGAACCAGCGATACGATCTGTACACAACCTTCGAGGGGTGGCGAACCGTGACAGGCGCCATCACCGAGACGCGGTATTTCCGCTGGTTGAGCCGTTTCGCGACCTTCGACTTCGGGGTCTCCGTGCGGGACGGCAGATCGGTTCGCGCGAAGATCGCCGAGCGCTTGCCCGTGACACTCCTCCTGTCCTTCCTGGCTCTCGTGGCCGCGTACGCAATAGCCATCCCCCTCGGCGTGATCTCGGCCGTACGCCACGGCGGCGCTTTTGATCGCGTGACAACCGTCATCCTCTTCGTGCTCTACTCCCTTCCCGCCTTCTGGGTGGCGATGCTGTTGTTGAGATACGTGGGTAGTTCCGGTCACCTGGACTGGTTCCCCTCCCAGGGGCTCTCCAGCTCGGGATCCGAGAACTGGTCCCTGCTGCGGCGGATCGGTGACATGGCTCATCACCTGGTGTTGCCGGTTCTTTGCCTGTCGTTCGTCTCAATGGCGATGCTCGCTCGCTACCAGAGGGTGGGGATGCTACAGGTCATCGAGAAGGACTTCATGCGGACGGCGCGCGCAAAGGGGCTCTCCAAAACCCAGGTCATATTGCGCCACGGTTTGCGCAACGGAGTCATCCCGGTGATCACCATGATGGGGCTGCAGCTCCCGTACCTGGTGAGCGGCTCGGTGGTGGTGGAGCGGATCTTCGGTATCCCAGGCATGGGTCTCGAGACATTCGAAGCTATTCGCGCGGGCGATCACGCGTGGCTCATGGCCGTTGTCACGGTCACCGCCGTGCTGACCATGTTGGGCATAGTCCTGTCCGATCTCATCTACGCCGTCGTCGATCCCCGGATAGTCCCGGGTCGTCGCCTGGAGAGGCAACCATGATCGTCGAGACGGTAAAGAAACGGGGCGGGTGGATTGTCAGGTACATCCGGCGTTACGCCAGGCGCCCGATGGCCATGATCGCTCTGATCTTCATGGCCGTCGTCGTGCTTTGCGCGCTTCTGGCAGATGTCCTCGCATCGGACAAGCCGATTCTCTTGCACCTCGACGGGAAGCTCTACATCCTGCCGGCCATCTTCGACGACAAGGATCTGGTGGATCACGACAACCAGACCATCGTTGCTGCTATCTCGGAGCGCGGGGGCTGGGCGGTGCTTCCTCCGGTACCGTACGGACCCAACCAGACGAAGGTGGACGGGCGGGTGGATTGGCTTCAGGCGCCCCACGGGGGTCACCTTCTGGGCACCGATGACAGCGGCAGGGACGTGCTGGCGCGGATCATCCACGGGGCGCGATCCTCTCAGCTCGTGGGGGTGGGGTCCATCGCCCTGTGCATGTTGTTCGGGGTCCTGATCGGGGCCTTCGCCGCGTACTTCGGCGGCTTGCCCGATCGCACGGCCCTCATTCTCATAGAGACGCTCACAGCCTTTCCCACGTTCTTCCTGATCCTGGCCATACAGGGGTTGCTTGGCGCCGGAAGCTTGCTCCAGCTGGTGATAATCATCGGCGCCACGCGGTGGACGGATGTGGCTCGCGTCACGCGGGCCGAAGTGCTCAGGGTCGTCAACGAGGATTATGTGGACGCCGCGCGCGCGCTCGGCCTGGGGCATCTCAGGATCCTGTTCCTGCATGTGTTGCCGGGCGCCATCGGGCCGGTGGTGGTGTCCGCCACCTTCGGGGTGGCCGGCGCCATCCTCATCGAATCGACACTTTCGTTCCTCGGTTACGGCGCGCCGCCTCCGACCGCGAGTTGGGGACAGCTCCTCACGGACGCATTCAACAACGAGGGCTGCTACTGGTTGACGATCTTTCCTGGCCTGGCCTTGTCCCTTACTGTACTTTCCATCAACCTCGTGGGCGAGGGACTGCGCGAGGCGGTCGATCCGGCCGATTGAGGAGTTAATGTGGGTTTCCAACAACTTCCCCTTCCCCTCGCAGGGGAAGGCCGGGATGGGGTTAACGCGGGTTTCCAACAACTTCCCCTTCCCCTTGAACGGGAAGCCTGCCCGCCGTAGCCTTGGCGAAGGAGGGGCCGGGATGGGGTCAAAGAAATGGAAGAGATCTGGACCGTAAAGAAGATCCTCGATTGGGCGATCGGTGATTTTGGGGAAAAGGGAATGGATTCTCCGAGACTGGAGGCCGAGCTCCTGCTCTCCAGCGTGCTTAATTGCGATCGCATCTCGTTGTACACGGAATTCGATCGCCCCCTCGAGGGAGGGGAGCTCGAGTCCTTCAGGGGTTTCGTCATCCGTCGTAGAAAAGGTGAGCCCGCGGCGTACATCCTCGAGCACAAGGAGTTCTGGTCACTGGATCTCAAGGTATCGAAGGAGGTCCTGGTGCCGCGTCCCGATACGGAGACCCTGGTGCAGGCCGCGCTGGATCTGGTGGGAGATTCGGTTTGCCGCGTGCTCGATCTCGGCACCGGATCGGGCTGCGTGGCGATAGCGATGGCAAAGGAGCGGGAGCGGCTGGAGATCGACGCCGTGGATATCTCCACAGGAACGTGCGAGATAGCGCGGCAAAACGTGTCGAGGCACGGCCTGGATGATCGCGTTCGAGTGTACGAGGGGGATCTTTTCACCGCGCTGCCTAAAGGCGAACGTTACGGAATGATCGTAACCAATCCGCCTTACGTCATCGATGTCGAAATCGACGAGCTCGAGCAGGAGGTCAGGCTGGAGCCCCGCATCGCCCTCGCCGGGGGCGAGGACGGCCTCGACGTGGTTCGAAGGATCCTCGACGGTGCGCCGAGATACCTGGAACCTGGCGGGTGGTTGCTCGTGGAGATCGATCCGAGACAGGCGGCGACTGTCGCTCTGGAAATCGGCCCGACGAAGCTGGGAGTAGAGGGCCGGATCGTTCAAGATCTCGCCGGCAGGGATAGAGTCGTCATTTTTCAGAGCAAATAGTCTGCAATCATGCATTTGGAATGCATAATTGTAAGGATATGATGCAAGGTATTGAGAAAACTTGGAAAGGTGACTGATGGTACCATTCTGAGTGGGTTGAGGAGCGGGCCTCCGTCGCGAGTTACATCAACATCGACACGAATTCCACAGAAGTGTTAAGATACGCCGCAATGGAAAAGAAGAATGGAGAAAACGGGGGATTCGTCCGCCCGTCAAACCTGGACGGCTACATTGACTCCTGGAAATATCTGGCACCACCCTTAAGAAAACGACGATATTTCTATTTATTGATCCAACCTAACACAAATTGGAGGTTTATCATGACAGGGCACTCTTGCTTGTTGCCGCTTGGCTTGGTCATCACGATATTAGGATTGACTATCTCTGGCTGTGTAGCGAAGGATACAATCGTTCGACCAACAATGATAAAGACAGAAAACGTTACCACTGAAGATCCCGACGCGTGGCAGCCTCAAATGGGGATTGATTTAACACATGATCATTTCCTTTTTGAATTCTCAAAACAAAAAATGTGTGTCAAAGAACGTATTGATACCGTCGAAAACACGTATGTCGAGCATAGGCGGTTGAAAACTGATTCGATGTCGTGGGCAGTATTGACCAGCCTTGCTGCTGGCCTAATCGCTGGGGCAATTATAGAGACAAATGTCAATAGTGACAAGTATGAAGAGAAAATCTTTAGCGTAAATGCTTTGTATAGCCCATTGACCCTCGGTATTGGTTTCGGTGCTCCCATCATTCCACTTGGCGTAGCTGGATTGGCTCAGATTGACAGAACAAAAGAAGATCCGCGTGTTATTAAGAAACGTATTATTGAGGATAAACCTATTGCATGCGGTTTGGAATCGATGTCTGGCCAAGAAGCTATCATAATGATTGGTAACGACAGGCGCCAGTGCATAATAGACGAATCGGGCATATGCAGCGTCGAGCTTGATGAAGTGCTAAAAACGGCAGTAGCGCAAAATCCGTCTATTGAAATAACTGCATCGGTAGATAACAAGAAATCTTCTGGGACAGTTCCCAACAATGATGTTGTGGAAGGCTTACGATTAGAACATGACGTGTTTGTGAAAGAACAGACACTTGATCCTATTATAGAAAATTCAGATAAGCTGATAGGCGCATGCCGTGAAAAAAAACCAGATTACAACCAAATATTGAATCACTTCGCAACACTGTGGAATAGTGCAGATGAGCAAAAGGGAGAATATGAACGGGAAATATTAGAGCAAAAAGATCGTGTGCGTAAGAACTGCGAATATTTGGTTGCAAAGCTAATTAAATTTAGCAGAAAAAGCAGACAAGGTGGCAAGGTAGAGAAAGCAGACATGTCAAGATTGTTTGCGATATGGTTAAATGAAGAAATTGCGTTTGCAGAAATGCATAGAGCGGAGGACGTGGTTACGGTTTGGAATACAGATCTTTTGCATCATGAAGATGAGTATGAAAGAGAGAGCGTTAATTTGTTCTTACATTTTGAGAATCTGACAAATCGTAGAGTTGTAGGCGTGCAGACCAGGGTCAGTATATTTAATTCTTTTGGCAAACTTGTACATAAAAACACTTATGACAATGAGGTTTCTTTGCCTCCATTCGCTAGAGAACAAAACAATGTGGCATGGGTATTCTCCAATAATCAATTCATTCGGGGAGAGCTATATGACAAACTCTGGAAAATGGCCGTTGACAGTACGGGCCGCATTGAAGTGACTGTTGTCAAAGTTGTTTTCGAAGATGGAACGATTCTCACTAATAAGAAAAAGAGACGTTAGAGTGAGCTTATTACATGAACACCAAAACCTCGAGAAATGACTCCCCTCGCAAGGGGCACACCATCACCACTGAGGAAGAGTACAACATCGCCGTGCAACGCGTCGTCGATCTGGCGCGCGACTTGCCATGCCTTGCCGACGCGCCGGGCATCGATCCGTTCGAGCCGAGCGTGCTCGACGATTGGGTCGCCGAGAAGGAGCGCACAAAGATGCAGCTGCACTGCGGGCTGCTGGTGCTAGCGGCATACCACCCGTTCCACAACTGGCGGCGTGGCATGTTCGACCTGGACGTGGCCTGCTGGGTCTGGGACGAAGCCCACAGCGACGCGTTCACTCGCTGGGCCAGGGATCCGGTCTTCGTCTGGGACTCGATGGTGCCGGCCGACCTGTGGAGAGAGCCGCCAAGTCTCAATGATACAGCGTCGCGGTGCGACAAGTCGCTTGCGAATATCGAGGCCGAGTTCGCCGCAATCCGTAAAAAACTCGGCGCGCGCAACCAGCGCGAATTGACGCGGATCTTGAAGGTAACGGCGATGCTCAGTCGCGGGGGCGACGACTCCGAGGGGCACGCCTGAACCTTGTGCAGAGGTTCCTGACTCATTTGGAGAGGTACCGGCCGAACTTTCGTGCGCCTTTCCTTGACTTTACCACACCGCTTTCCTAGGCTTTTCGCTCCCGTCCGAAGGGGGCGGAGAAAGGAGACATTGATATGGTAAAAGAAAGTGAAACCAGGCGTTCGGTCGAGGACCACCGGAAGGTGGTCGAGAAGGTCCTGCCGATCGCCTCGGCCCTGCCGACCGATGCGGTAAAGGAGCCGGACATACCGGTCGACGTATTTCTTCGGGAGGCAAAGACCGCGAATATGGGATGCGTCGAGCACAAGGACGCGCTGACCGCCGTGGGCGCGACCCAGGAGATGTTCGACACCGCCGTCGTGTACGTCGATGCCCTGGACTCGGCCGAGACGATCTGGCAGGCGGAGCGAAAGGGCGCGGCGCGTCGCGAGAAGTTTTCGTCGATCATCGAAGAGGCCGAGGGCGTACGCACAGATGCCCTGGACGCGGGCGAACTGGCGTTGAGAAAGAGCCAGGAGGGCCTGGAGCGGATGTCGCGTATTCGCGAAGACGACGGCCTCGAAGACCTGGCCTCCGATATGGGCGACGTCGCCGCGTTGCTAGTCGACGCGCGGCATCTGTTCGAGGCTATCAATTACCCGGTGGACGAAACGTCGACCAGGGCAGCGGAACTTCGCGACCTTATCCGGAAG
>SDBV01004455.1_pt1 | contig 20154 bp, 45 predicted proteins | sample 2277081 | NCBI WGS metagenome assembly SDBV01 (sample SAMN10402039, study PRJNA504765) | marine sediment metagenome | isolation source: marine sediment core GS10_PC15, 223 cmbsf | place: Arctic Ocean: Southern Knipovich Ridge | collected 2010 | reverse complement strand
TATGGAAATAGCCATGTGCGTTTTGGCGGTGTCTTGGTTTAACGCAGTTGACGGAAGGAAATGGAGATGGAAACAGTAATTGAGTTTACACCGTAGAAGCGTAGAGGCCAAAAGAAGGTAAGTATTGTGGCTGTTCATTTCTACAAAGATTTCAAATGCAAGGCGACGAGCCGAAGAGGACGTTTGGAGACCGAGTGCTGATAACGTGATCACCTCCCGACCGTCTTTGGTAACGCCGTGGACCTGTTCGGCACGAGGCGGTACCCGCTGGTGGGGTCGAACCAATTCGGTCCGTCTTGCCTGGCGACCTCCCGCGTACGCTGCGCGGCCTCCCGCTCACGCCGCGCGGTCTGGCAGCGGGGGCATTGGCAGCCCCCGGTCACGTAGACCTCGTCCTCTAGGGGCTCGTCTGGCGGACAGACGGATTCTGGGTAGGCCTGGCGAACGGCACCGGACTGGCCGGCAGTCACACGCGGCCAGGCAATGTCGATCAGTTCGTCAGCGTCAACGTCGTCAACGTCGTCAACGTCGCCCTGATCGGCATCTTCCCAGCACTTCGCAAGTTCCGTACCACGGTTACCAGCCTTACGACGCCAGTAATCCAACAGGTCGGTGTCATCGAGCATTTCGCACAAAGCGGGCCAATGCCTGCGGATGTTACCACCGAGCTTCTCGTCAAGTTCGTCGTACGTCATACTCTTCACCGCATCCATGAATCTGGCATGAATCGCAACCCAGTTACAAATCTCACGGGCGTTAAGACTGCCACCATACAGGCGAACCTCAAAGCTGCCATGACGGAGGTAAGCCCTCCAGTTGACAAACTCGAATCTGTCGCGACTCTCGGCAAAGTCCTCAATATGCTCGGAGGCCCGGATGTCGTCGCAGGTGTACTGGGGGCTACCACACATAGAATTGTCGCCGCGGTTAGAGGTGACAAATTTCTTCCAAAGCGTATACGTCTTACGGTACGCATAAGCGATGCGCAAACACTCTTCGGACGAATCCTCAGAGATGTCGAGATGGATATGAAGCCCACAACTGCTATTAACATTCCAGTCCTTCTCGTCGGCAATGTCGCAAAAGTCGCGAATAGCTGCGAACCCGTTGTCACCCCGCAAAATCGGAGAGACGAATTCTTTACCTGGGGTGCTACATTCATGCACGCAGCCCCATTCGGTTTTACCATGTAGATGCGTGTAACCCCCGCAATCGCAAGTTTCAAGCTCGACGCCGAACCGGCGCTTAGAGCCTATTTTATCGAACGTTCCCGGCTCACCGCTCCAAGGCTGCGTTTTCCACGTTTCCGCACGACCGAAGCATCGCTCACAGAAGGGATCACCGGCCCAGCCGCTATGCTCCCCGCGAATGATAGCCGTATGACATTGGCCACAAACCACATAAATCTCTTCAAAGCACTCGCCGCACAAAAGCTCGTCACTGTCACTACACATAGAATCCCTACGCTCGTGAATCTCCTCGCACACGACACAGGTGAACCAGTAGTCATGCCAGCATCGGTTGCAGACGGGGGTGTTGTCAATCGGGTGGGTGTGGCAGTCGTCGTCAGTCCGACTGGTAGTGCGCCCGCATTGGGCGCAAACCTGGTAGACAGACTCGTGACACGCGCGGCAGCGTACAAGGCCGTCTGGCCCCCCAACAATTCCACTAGATTCACGGTGTCGATTCAATCGAACAACCGCGCTGCAATCGGAACAGGTGACGTATTGATCGTCGTGACACCGGCGGCAGACGTACCCGCGGTCGGGCTCATGGAACATCTGGGTTAGTGTTTCCTCGCGGCCGCAACCGCCGACGCATACGGAGGTCGCAGTGGGGTCGTGCGCGGCTGGCAGCGGTTCTCCGTCGAACAGGTCGCGTTGTAGTTCAGTAGTTGTGGGCATGGGCAAGCCTTAGGCGTCGGTGTGTGGATTAGGGGCTGACTGCTACCAGTCCCATGATGACTACGGTGGCTGCGAAGGTAATGACAAAGGCGGCCTCAGCCAGGCCAATCGCTGTGCGCTTGATTCTCATGGTAGTGTGGATTGAAACGATAGAAGCGAGTGCGCCAACAACTGTGGACACACAGAATACACTGGCAGCAACGATCATTGCGGTTGCCATAGTTAGCAATGCCTCGCGACGGTATAAACTATTAACAGTGGCCAACCAACCGCCGCGCCGGCGCCCAAGATGATAAGACACCAATTTTCAATCTTGCCCGCCTCCCGCCGGAGTTCTACATCGGTGCAGACTTCGGCAACGGTGCTGGTAATCGCCAGTATAATGGCGACAATTAGGCCTATACTGAATATAACTAGAAGTACGGTTGCCATGTTTCAAAGCTCCTCAATGGTAATGCGGTAACGTTTGCCCCAGGTCAGGAAATCCTCAAGACCCTCAAAATCGGGGTTCCGGGCATCGTCCGTCATAACATCCCACTTGTCCATGACGGTGGCTTTTTTACGGGTGTCTGGCCCATCAAACAGGTCAAGCTCGCGCTCAAACGTCCGAGCCGGGGGCTCGACGCCGTCGGCGGCAAGGTCGGCAAGGGCGTGTTTGCTCATTGCAGGCCCGCTTTCGCCGGTCGAGTAGTCTCGCAGACGGTGCAGCGGTACTCAATCGGGCTCGTGCCGCTCGCGGCACACTCGTTGTGAACGCGCTTACCGTCGCCATACTTTTCATCCTGAAACTTGGCACCAGCGCCCGTATTGGTAGAACATCGAAAACATGAAAGAATCATGCAAGTCTCCTAATTGTCAAGGGTCAGATGAATGGTATGCTCGGACAAAAGGTTACCATCCTTAGCAAGCAGTTGAATGCGGCCGCCGTCAAAATTGACAAGAATGACAGGAACCAACTCACCGACCTTAAATGCGCCAATCGGCACTTTCAGGGTGCAGCCAGTAAACTTAAACGTCCCTACATCCGGTTGATCCCACCCACACCAGTCAAACAGTTTACGTTCCATAGTCGTTTCCTTCGTTGTTGTTGTTGTTACAAGGACGCCCCGCCCGGTCGCTACTTCCGGGCAAGGCACTACGCCTTGTGCTATCCGGCGTAATTGCTATTCTGAAATTCTTCGTCAGACAAGGTGTGTGCGCTGCCCCCGCCATTTTCTTCATCGCAGTAAGTGCCCCAGGCGTCGGCCCATTCCTGATCGTAGTCGTGAACCGCACCACTCTCCGTGTCGGTGGAGGAGGTGCCGCTCTTGTTATCCTCCCACCACAGGCGGGCGGTCTTGCGACCCCGTCCGACACCGCGTCCGCCAACTTTGCGGCCGTAGTTGCCGGTGGTGCCTTCGTTGTAATAAGCGTTACTAGAGCGACCGGTGGTGCTGTAGTAACCCCACTTACTGCCGGAGGAAACGAACGGCTTGACGCCGGAATCCGCATCGGCGGACGATCCGACAAGACCGTCAGCATTGAACTTCCAGACCTCACCCTCGCCGAACGTGTGACAGTCACCGCCGGTGCAGGCGTCAAGATGCTTCCAGCTAGACGAATAGTACCAGACCCCCTCAAGCTCGACAACGGCAATCTCGCCACTGTGGGACATGAGGTAGAAATCCTCCCCATCGAACCAACTCAGACCCCAGTAACCGCCGATTTCACCGAGCGCTTTGTTGTAATCTCCACGTTTCTTATTGAGCGCCCAGAACAGATATTCGGAGTCAACTTGAAACTTGTTGGGGGCGTCACACATGCCGTTGTGGCTACCGATGATACGCCCGTAGCGGAATGGGTGGCTGTTGCGACGATTAACCTTGCCGCGGGTGGCAAATCGGGTATGGCCAGCGATGAACCACGAGCTATCGCGGGACGCTTTCAGCCACTTCGATACCTTAGCGTCAAGCAGAACCTTTTGGGGGTCGCCAGCTCGCTTGGTCATTTTGCCGGTTGAATTGAAATAGCCACAAGAGTCCGTACCTCTTTCTCTGTTGGCCCACGTCAGAGCGCGGATGATGCCTAAATTGATCTGTGTGCCCTTGGGCGCGATTGCTCCGAAAATTCCGCAGATAGGATTGTCCTCAGCCACAACAGTAGGAAAACATATCGACCGCTACGTCACGGCCATTGACAATGTCGGGTGGGAAGTTGCAGCGTTTCCCGTCCCTCTCACATTACAAGTATACATTATTTGGGGGCGAAGTCAAGCGAAACGGGCCGAAACCTGGCCACAACTCCAGATTCCAGCCCGTTGTCGCCGGGTTGTATTAGCTGCGCACTCTGGCGGGTCTGTTGCCGAACTCGGCGTCCCGTGATTCCAGCCAGTCGATAAGCTCGGCGTCACCGATAAGATCGGCAAGAGTGGCAAGATTGTCCTCATGGCAATCATTGAAAATTTCGTCAAGTTCGTCAAAGGACATATCCTTGACAGCATCCATAAAACGGCACTGAATGGTAACCCACTTACAGATCGTATCAGGGTCAACAGTCCCCTCAAGCATACGAACCTCAAAGGTGTTGTGATCCCAATACGCGGCAAAGTTTATCATTTCGTACCGGTCGAGCCCCAGGCCACGAACAGCGTCGGAAAGGTTTTCGGCTCTGGGGTGCCTGCCCACAGCATCACGCAGGTCGGAGGGGCCCCACCCGGGTAGGTTGCTGTAAGAGCCGCTAGCACGGTGGCCGGGCACAAAACGTGCCCACATGGCCACACACTTGCTGTGGGCATACATGATACTGAGAAGTTGATCCTTACTTTCATCACGCATGTCATAATGGGTGTGACACCCACAATACTCGTCAGCAGTCCAATCGTGGTCACTGCCAAAGGCCAGAATTTCCTCGACTTGCTCAAAACCCTCATCGCCGTACAGAATCGGAGAGTCGAACTCTTTGCCCCCAATGGTGCAATCCGATTTGGCACCCCAATGTGTGTGGCCGAACAATTCCGGGTAACTGTCACAAGTGGCAGTCTCGATCTCAATGCCGAACTTGCGCTTGGAGCCGATCCGTTCGTAACTGGCGACGGAGACATTGAGAGCGGTGGGCCGCCAACAGCGGTCATTACTGCGACCGCCAGTGCAACGGCTACACAATACCTGCCCGAGATGGTAATGGGCTCTTTGATGGGTGCTGCGGGTGGTTCCCCTGCCGTGGTGGTAGACAATCATCCCGCACTCTTCGCAGATTCCATACATCCGGTCAAAGCATTCCAAGCAGATTGAGGTCGCTACCGAAAACTGGTGAATCGGCTTGCGTGTGTTGCACCGGCAACAGTTGTGGGTTTTGACCCTGGGCCGGGCTTCCGCCTGGACTTCCGACATTGCTTCGGCTAGGTCTGTAACTTCGGCTGTGGTTGTGGGCACGTCGTTACTCCGGTTAATGTGAATTGTTTTCCTTGACACTACAAGTATACACCACCAGAGGCGGAAAGTCAAATAAAATCACCTGAATTCAGGATAAACCATCTGGGACGGTTGACGGGGTCCGGCTAAAGTCGCCAATGTTGATTGCACCGCGCTGCGTGTTTTCGTAATCAACCGTCGCCCGCATGGACCTGTACAGGTGACGATCTCCAGAATTTTCTTTTCGCTCACGGTGTGAACACTCTCTCACGAGTTGTTTGGATGGTTCCGATGTTGACACCCGATGCGGTAATTCGTTGGTATAGTTGAGTGGCGGCGAAGTCAAACTTGGCGTAGACTGCCACGTCCTTCGCTTGATGCAGCCGGTCCGTGTAGTAGGCTACTCGGTCCGCGGGTCCCCGGTAGCCGTGACGCTCCAACGCCTGAACCCTCTCTTCGATGTCGCCTTCGATGGCGGCCAGCAGTTGATGGCGATTAGGCTCGAAGGTAAAGGTCGCCTTCCACGATCCGTGATTCAACGTCACTATGGAGACTTTCCACGCAATTGCTTCTTTCATGCCGCTACCCTTTCAAGACTTGCCGAACGGGGCCGCGTGTTGCCGCACGCGGCCCGTCAGACTCTCGTTGTGTTGTGCGGGGCCTATTGGAAGTAGACCCCGCTGGTTTTGACGACTGACGACTGTTTGCGGTCGTGACACCCAGCCTTACCGGGGACGCGCTACCGACTTACGAACCTTCAAGCCTCACGAGCAGACCAATCGGCCCAGTCAGGACCATTGACATAGTTTGCAGAGTCGTGGGGTTAGGCACCATTGGCATCAGTCACATTGTCGTCTTAACATTTAGAAGCTACCGTACTGGCACAGACGTGGTACTCGTCATGGCCGGAATGGGCAGCAGAACTAATTCAACCCAATTTTCCGTAGGCTTTCAGTTGTGCGCGGGAGTTCTCCACCCGGGTCGTATCCTCGGGCTCATCAAAAGTAATGTCAATGACCGGACCGTCGACAAGATAGTCAAGCATGTCAAATTCGCCAGCCTTGTTATCAGCCACAAGCTCGTCACGAACGAACTCCACGGCATAATCGGCGGCGTCACGGTAATCCTCCGCACCGGCAAGGTTGACACGGGCCACACATTTGGTGTAGCGCGGCCCACTCGCCGCTGCATACCGGACGACAACGCCCCACCGCTCGTAAGGATAGGCGGCGCTGAAGTCCAATTCTTCGGGGGAGGTGGCCGTAGACAGCACAGACCCGTCACACGCTAATACTAGATCAAACGTCATCGCACGCCCTCCATGCGGGGGTCGTCGTCCCCAGCGTCAAGGGCGGCGTTACGCTCTCGAATCAGCCGCCCAACCTCTGCGTCCGCGGCATCATGGGCGGGAATGGTCGGTGTTGGGTCAAACATCATTGCGTCTCGGTAACAATCGAACATTCTTGTCTCCGGTGGTGTGGCGTCTCTGAACATTACAAGTATAGCACACCGTTGGCAAAAGTCAAGTCAAATTCTTAGCGTTTGCCTCAGCGTTTGCCGCAGCGGCGTCGGCCGCCTGCATAGCAATAGTACAAGCCTCGTGAGCAGAGGCAGCCGCAAATCCAGGGGTGCAATCGTTACTCTCTAAGTATGCAGCGTCAGCAAACTTGGTAGCGTCCATACTTTCGAGCATGGCAGCCTTAGCTGCCCGAATAGCCCGAATAGCGTCCCGTGCTATCGCGTCAACCTCGCGGGGTGATCGCGCGGCCCAGCGGGCGTTGTCGATTGCGTCGGCGGCATGGGCCCACGCAGCGGCGGTGGCAATAGCGGCACGGCGGAAGTTCTCGGTATGGATGCTCACTGTCGTGTCCTTAGGTTGTCGGCTGCCCAGTCGGCTAGACTAGCAGTTACGGCGGCATCGGAAGCCGCCAAGGCGGCTTTTGAGGCGACGATTTCGGCCGCAGTGGCGGCAGCGGCGTCGTTAAAAGTATCACTCATTAGCTTTCTCCAGTAAAGTGGCGACATGCTTGGCAGCGGCGCGGGCCACGTCATCGGCACTTATGGCGGAGGCGCAGGCAGAGACGGTGACCGCGTACGTGTCCGAATTGTCGGAGCGGGAGGCGGCTTCACAAAGGCGGTCGGCATCCCGGAAGGCTTCCATTGCTTGATTGGCATGAATCTCGGACGACTTAGCAATGATCGCGATGTTCTTAGGGTTTTTCAGGGTCCCCGCCAGGATTGCATTTTGTATCGCATAGTTGGTGTACCGCCAAGCAGCCTCAGCACAGCGGGCGGCTTGGGCTGCGTTTTCAGTGTAATCCATGCTTCACCTCTAGGTGTTTTGGCGGCGAGCGGGGGAGTCGAACGCCCCACGACACGGGCACCTTAGGTCCAAGTACGTTGCTAACCTATCCCTTAGGCGGCAACTCCCGTGCGGTCCAACCTCGCCATATATCTCAAGTATACCCTAAGCGCGTCTGGTCAATCGTCGCCATCCGTGGAGTCAACTTGACCCTTCCGTATCCTCTGACCCATTTGATACTTCGTGATGGCGATGTAGGTGGAAAAGTCTACTGCGGACGCCAGGTAGCTGACCAACGCCTGCCCTTCCAACACGGTCATACCGTCAGCAAACAGTTTTGCGTAGAGCTTCGCTGTGATCTCCCGAATGTCGCGCGCGGCGTCGGACGCCTGCACGTTAGTTAGGTTTCCGTTTTTGTCGTATACGCTCATTGTTTCGCTTCCTTCTTTTGTGGTTTTGGTGGTGGCACATTCTCCAACACCACCATCGCAAGTGCCTCTGAACATTACAAGTATACACCACTGGGGCCAAAAGTCAAGGAGAAATCCACCACTACCTGGGTGAATCACTGCGCGTGCTTGATCTTGTAGGCGGCAAGAATTCCACCTCTCATTGCGGTATCCTCCGCCCAGGCTAGAACTTCAATACGATCCGACGAGTACGCGGAGGTTTTCATTTGGGATTCATAACCCTCAAAAACTCCCGCACAGAAGCGGGAAGCCTTGTGCGAAAGAAACGGGCCGCTATTCATATTAGCGGGCCGGTGTGTATGGACGTATATAAACCAACCCCACACTTCATCGACTTCGAGCCCTTGCTGTATATCGTCGTGCGCGTCATACGGGGGGTCAGTCTTGAAATCGTGCCACAGGTTAGCGTTTGTTATCATTTCACACCCATTCTGGTTGCCGTATTAGCAAGTGCCTCTGAACATTACAAGTATACAACATTGGGGTAGAGAAGTCAAGAAGAAATCCGCCGATCATGCGGGAATACCCGGCGCTGCGGCGATAAAATAGGGAAGCCCCCTCCAACTGTCAACACCCTCGGGACACTCCGAGTCATAGAAACGCCCGCCATACTCGATGAAACAGTGCGCAAAGGTGACGGCCTCAACTTCGGTACAATCGGGCATCTCGTCATGCCAGAACATACTGTTAGAATCCAACCCCATAGCCTCAAGAACGTCAAGAGCGAAATCTTCGCACTGACCGCAATTGATGTGCCAAGCGTCAACATCGTGCTTATCGGCGTAGACCGCAAGCATCTTGTGTATTACTTCGGTTATTCCCACTATGCTATCTCGACGCAACTGCTTGGGATAGTGACGGTGTACCCTTTTTTATAACGTCCGTAGTTTTTGTCGAATTTTACCTCCAGCTTGGTTCTACGCTTTCCAATGACTTCGGCGGTCGCACCCATCAGGTACTTCGGTCTGATGTTTATGAACCGGACGGTATCGCCGACTTTGACGGCAGCCATAATCATAGCTGTGGCGGCCCCTTGGAGTAGCTTGCGGCGCTGGCGACAGGCAGTCGCAAGGTCGTTCAAAACGTGGTCATACTCGCCTCCGAGGATTTCAGCGGTGTCGATCATCGAATTGTTTCCTTGTTGGATTGTCGGTACTCTTGTATCTCGTCCCCCACCTCCTCTACAGCACGGGATACCCATGCTTCGACACGCTGACGGAGGGTTTGCCCGTTGTGACGGAAGTCATCACCTACGTGGGGGGCGAACAGCGTCAGTAGGGCTTCAACTGCTTGCGTTTCTGGTTGCATCGAATTGTTTCCTTGTTGGATTGTCGGTACTCTCAAGTATACAACATACGGGGCAAAAGTCAAATAGAAATCCTCACCCCGACGGCGCTTAGCGCTTAGCGCTTATCGCTTAGCGTCTGGCGGTTATTATGGTACGATCCATGCGGCCACGTCTTCTACTGAAAGCGGCGTAGTCGGCCCAAACGTTGTAAGCACTACACGCATTGGCAGGTTGTCCAGGTCGTTGAACTTCCCGTTCTGGTGCATGACACTTAGCCGGTCGACGACAAGCTCGGCCGGGCAGCGGGTCGCGCCGACAAGACGGTATATACCGTCAGCTTCGGAAGAAATGCGCCAAGTCTTAGCGCCCGACAGTGGGCCTACATCCGCCACCACCCCTGCAATCGACCGCGCGCCATCCTGCTTGATACGACCGATAGCAATCTTGAAACCGGCGTAGGCGTCAAGTTGCTTAGTGCGTAGGAAGCTCGGCTTGATAGCTCGGTCAATCACTCGGTCGTTCTGAATCAGGATAAACAATTTCACCCGCACTCTCCACACAAGCGGGGGAACCTTTTCGTACCCACATTCGCCGACGTTGCTGGCGAATGTCGCCGCTGCCGCCTCTGCCATCAAATATGCGTCAATGGCGCGACTTGACCACCCGCCGTTAGTCCAGTAGTATTTAACCCCGCTATCATTTGCGGCGTGATAGTATGCTCGAAACATTCGCATTCTCCGGAAATACCTATAGGGGTGGGTCAAATTCGCTCTTCCAGTCGCTAGGCGCGCCCAGGTTTTCCCTCAAGTCGGCGCTTAGTACCTATATACATAAGGCCAAAAGCCGAAACCAAAAAAGCCGGCGAAATACAGCAACTCCGCTTACGTGCGTAGGGGCTACCTAATCGCCCCGCACCCACCCCACAATTATCTCGATGGAGGGCACCAGGAGTACACCCGTCACAACCCCTAGCACGTATAGTATCGTTAAGTCCAACATAATCGTACCTCGCAGTGCTATCGCTACCGCTCACGCAATCGGAACAATTCGATTGGTGTGGGTTGCGTGTCTTTTTCTCTCTACCACAAGTATACCACAAATTCGGGCTAAGTCAAGGTGAACCAGTAAAATGACGTGCCCCGATCCTCGGGGTCCTGCGGGTTGTGGCGTCTGCCCGGCTACGCCCTTGCCAGCCCGCTGCACCGCTGCCTGCCCACCCGCTGCCTGCCCGCTGCACCGCACCTCCCCCGGACCGCCTCCGCACCTCCCCGAGCCTGTGGCCCGGTGGCCCCCACCCCTCCCCAAGCCTATGGCCCCGGTGGCCGCGCACCCCTGGCGTCCGACCGCAAGCCACCCCGGTAGACCTGGACAACGCTCGGACGGCCGCACGACCCCCAGGCGCTCGTCTCACGGCGTTTCTGCCCAGGCCCGCGGCTTGTGGTTGACGGCCGGGTTGGTTTGAACCCTACCTGGAGGGATTATAGTAATAATAGCGCTAGCGCTAGCGCTTAGACGGAATGGTTTCGGAGTTAGCCACCGGGGAATGGTTTGTATGTCTTATGCCGAATGATCCGAATGATCCAAGTATGCCGGTTATCGGGGTCATAACGATTGTATCGGTTGTATCGGTTGTATCGGTTACCGGGGTCCGGGCGGTCACGCGGGCCGCACGACCGGTGTGACCCCGTCAACTGGTGTAATAGGGTTTTCGGTTAAAAACCTGGTAAGCGCACTTATTGACATCTTCGGTAACGCTTGCACAAGTGGCACTGGCGGCTTGAAGCATATCGGCCACATCAAGCACAATATCCCAACTCGCGGTCGAACCATCGCACGCCCTACAGGCGGCATCAAGCGCAATAGCCGCCCGTTTCATTGCGTCCAGCGCATCCAGCGTGGCCGGTAATTGTGCAAGTATCGGCAGTATCTCACTTTTCATTGCGTGCATGGTAATCCTTTCAATTGTTGTTTAGTACGTAATCCGGGCTTCCCGCACATCCCGCTTGTCTATGCCAGCCCGCTCAATCGCCAGACCGCACGCCCCCATCACATACGGCAGGGGCATATCAAACTTGACAATCCGAACCTCCCCGTTATTCATCGTGAGTCGCGCTTCAGCTTCAATCAGCATAGGCACCCCCTTCGGATGTATTCATCACGGTCGATACCTTCGGAACCATTGTAAACCTCGGTCCAGTCGGTGCCAAACTCACTCTCGGCATAATCGGCCGCAGACGACATATCCGTCAGCTCCCTCCCATCTGCGTCATACATATCGAACGAATAAAACGATCCAGACAGTCGGACTAAAAAAGGTCGCATAATCGGAATCTCCGGTTGGTGGTGATGGTGGTCTACTTCGCCCCTGCCGCCTGCCGCCTGCCGCGTGCCGCCTGCCGCCTGCCGCCTGCCGCCTGCCGCCTGCCGCCTGCCGCCTGCCTGCTCCTTAGGGAACCGGCTACCTAGATCGGGCGACGCCGGCCGGCGGCGTCAATGGCACGTTGCACCCAAGCGCCCCCGCCCGACCCTTACGACCCGGACACTTCCCCGAAGTTGGGAAGCCGGCATGCGCGGAGGAGTCGGTCTCGATCAAACCTATCGTTACGATCTGCATAGACGTTAGCAATGCCTCGGCTGACGTATTCGAGAACATCGACAAAGTCGGCAAGGTCGTCACCATCGAACTGGAGCCGCGCTTGCCGTAAAAGTTCCGCAATCGCTACAAAGTCGCGTTTCAGCATAACCGGCCTCCTTGGTCAGTTCGTTGTAGGCCATTTTTCCAGTAGATGCGCCCCCAGTTGCATGGACCCCAGTACAGCCAGTACATTCGGCCAAAGCCCTTCATTTACCACTGCAAAGACGACCCAACAAGTCGCAATAACTACGCCAAACGTCAGATGCTTAATAACCGGCCACATCCGCTTTACTGTCTTAATCGTCATAGTCGTTCTCCTAGTGATTGTTGGCCTTTTTGGCATAATAGTCGCGAAGCTCATCATCCTGCCAAGCCTCACGAGCGATAAGATCGAACAGACCCTCAGCATCCAGACCACTGAGCGCGTCCCTAACACCCTTGAGACCCTTACCGCTGGCCCAATCCGAAAATCTGATATGAGCCTTTACCCAGTTAATAACGGCCTCACCGTCACAAGTCCCCTCATGCAACCGAATCTCAAACGTGGTAAATTTGCGATAAGCCTCAAGATTGATCCACAGATAGCGGTCGTTCTTACGTGCCCAACTGCTAAAGGGGCGATCATCGGCAACGGCGGGAACATCGGCACAGTCCCAACGGCACCTACGACTATAGGAACCGTTAATACGGCGCCTATCGACAAACGTGAGCCAGACCTCTTGAGTGGCACGATACGCATAAGCGATAGCGTACAACGAATCGTCAGATTCGTTACGCATATCAATATGCAGATGATAGCCAGCATCGTCAGAAGCGGACCAACCATTACTGTCTGCAAGTTTGGCCCACTCCCTAACAGCGTCAAGACCCGCATCACCGCTAAGAATGGCAGAATAGAATTCCTTGCCATTAACGGTAGGATCGTTCTTTGCGCCCCAAGCCGCCGAATCTTGCAAATCCTCATAACCGTCGCATTCGTCAGTTTCCAGTTCGATGCCATAACATCTGGCAGAACCGGCCTCAGTCACACAGCCGGAACGATTGGAAAAACCAGTAGGTCGGAAGTCTTCGCCGTTATGACCCCCGCAATCGTTACAATAGCATCCGTAGTCACCACGAGCCATATCCTCGCAGTGATAAACTTCACAACATTCCTCACAAGTGAACCAATCGTCCTCAAAGCAAGATATGCAAATACTGCTACCGCCGGCCGTACTGATAGCATCGGCATCACTGTGGATACCGCCACAATCGTCACAATGGAATGCGCTCTGGTTTACGCAGGTTTCGCACCAGTATTGCGAATTCGGGTCGGTATACCTGGGGGGGCGGGCGGAAACTTCGCTAAGATCGTCTTGCCACACCTCATTGTCACAACGCTCACAAGTGCAACAAGCCTCACTCATGCAATCATTGCACCAGAGGTCACCACTAGGATTTTCCCCACAATCGCAGCTATGGTGCGGGTCGTTGCAATTGCCACAGACGACATAACCTGCATCATCGAAGCAACCGGCGCAGATTTCGTCGCCGTCAGGATTTTCCTTACAGCCGTCACGTTCGACAACTCCGGCGCAGTCGGGGCAGACCATAAGGGCGAGATCATCGAAGCAATCGTCACAGAGCGGCTTACCCTCAGTATTCTCATAAACCTTACCAGTGACGTGGTCGCCACATTCCGCACAATTGGGTTGAACCGCATAATCCTTGCCAAACAGGCCAGTCTGAATAAGCGTCGCAATCGTCATGCTCGTAACCTTGCGTATTGTGTTAAACGCGGGGGGTTCGGAAACCGAACGCCAGAAAACCTAGAATAAACAGACCGAACATAACACACTGCCCAATTTCTAGAATCAGCATAGTCGTAACCTTACGTGTTGTGGTATTTGTCCTACAACCCAAGTATACCACACTGGGCGCAGGAGTCAAGGTAAAATCCCCAGAATTCAGAATGTTTCGTTTGTGCCGGTTATCGGGGTCCGTGGCTGGTGGCTGGTGGCTGGTGGCTGGTGGCTGGTGGCAGGCGCTAACCTCCGCGACGCGCGCACGTAGCAAACGCCGCGCCAATTGTGCTTATTCCGTTTGGTCTAGTTGTCGGGGTCCGGCTCGGGCGGGGCGAGTGGGGCCGCACGACCGGTGCGACCCCGTCAGCCCGCTCATTCGTTTAGGTACTTGCAAGGGCCCCGACCGAGAATACCCAAACGATCCTTACGCTTGGCAAGACTCTGATCGACCCGGGCAAGCTGCCTGATCGCTTTATCCCGCACGGGCCCGTTGGCCACTACAGTCAGCATTGACTGCATAGTGTGCGCAAGCATCTCAAGTATCTGAATCGCTTTGTTGTGTGCCGCCACTAGCTTCGGGTCCATAGGTTTGACCCTCCCTTATGTTAGAATTGGTACGACCGTTATCATCCGACCCGGCAGCGCGTGCTGCTGGAATAATCGGATTAGGCGGCACCGCACGGTTGGAACGATATGACTGTGTGAATCCAAATAACTCCTATTATCCTCCCCACGGGTGTTGACGACATACCCGGTCCCATCCTCCCAATTGACGCAGGCGATAGTCTCGTCGCCATCGCCAAAATCGACACGAACCTTCCAATCCATACGACGTGTCAGCACGGAGAAATCGAGACGCTCGATACAATCTGCAGATTCCACCACCTTGTCACCCTGAATCAGTTTAACTCGCATGATCGTCGCCTCCGGGTTAGTCGTCACAGGCCACGCCGCCCTTAAAAGTGGTATGATCGGGCGTGTCGTCCATAAGCTGCAAAGCCGCTACAATCGACAGAAGCGAATCCGACACCTCGGCGACAGTATGTCCGGCATAATTGCCCATAATCGTGCCACAAGCAAAACTGATGTAAAACACAGGATCGCTAGGTTCGGCCTCAATGATAGGTTCAGCCTCAATGATAGGTTTGGGAAGTTCGGCACGAATCAACTCTTCGACACTATCCAACTCATCGGCAATGTCGATACGACCATACTCTTCGGCCTTACCCGACAAGTCCGTTAAATCCGTCACGACCTCTTCGATCGCATTGACTGACATATCCGGCAGTATCCAAGCACACGTCTCAACTATCCCCCTCGCTACGCACGGCACAATCGCGCCTGGCCGGTTATCCAGCACGGCCAGCAGACGCATCCTAATCGGTGTAAACGGATCATTCGACATTGTTGTTCTCCCTGATACTATCGGCAATGGTATGCACATCCGGCATGATCGTCTCCTTCGGACTAACTGTTAGATTCAATCAAATCAAGCGCACGCCGCACGCTATCCAACTTTTCCGCAGAATCGGTGTCACCGCCATAACTGGCTGTAATCCACTCACGGGCTACAAGCTGTGTAACCGTGTCGATTGTCTCAGCCGTCATGGGCCATTCAAGCAGATTGACCGCCTCAGTCAGGCCATGCCGGTAATTCTCTTTAGACGCCACGTCCCAGAGAACCACCTTAATCATCGCAATCGTCTTAGGTTGTTTCATCGTCACTAGCCTCACAGGTGTCAAGGACTGCACGTAACTTACAGACGGCTTGTTTCAACTTTTCCGCAGATTCGGTATCATGGTAATTGGCGGCGGTGGCCCATACATCATCTACAATGTCCAAAATCGCGCCAACCTCTTTCGCCGAGATACCCGGCACCAGCCGGTCATACGCTGTAATCAGCCCGACCCGATAAAACTTGTTGGGCGTCAGGTCCCATAAAATTGTACGAATCTCAAGGGTGTATTGAACCGCAAGGGCCGCTTCCTCAAGACTGGCCAACTCACAGGCAAGAGCGCCCCAACCATACGCAGCCGCCAGGGTCCGCGATTCCTGCAACTCCACCCGAACCAGTGCAACCTCTTGATACAACATAACCGGCTTAATCCGGTCAATCGCCATCTGCATCTCATGCCGCACAACCGGGGTAGCCCCCAAAGCCTCCCCAGCCAGCAAACTCTGCAAATGTGCCTTAATCGGCGCGACCTGCTCAGGCGTTGTTTCCATTTGATACGGGCGGCCCGTCATATCCGGCTCAGTCGGCTTATCCGTACAAACGACAACCTCTACAGAACCGGCATCCTGCCCGTCGTCGATACCGTAGAATAAATCCGCAAGAGCGGCAGGACTGATATCTTCGATAGGAAACTCAGAACTGATCTTAATCGTCACAGTGTGCATGGTCGCTCCGATCGTTTACTTTGTAACTAGGCGCACTTCCCGAACTTCTGTCATAGTCAGACCAACCGCAAGAGCCGCTTTCCTCACGGCGACCTTCATATCCAGTCGAGGTAGTTCGACCGTCGTAATCTCCACGTCCCCACTCACCGCCGTAACCTGCATTTTCAGTTTCATCGTCAAATCCTCGGGTGGTGATGTTGTCGGTAGTTTCTCCCTACACCTAAGTATACCCGCGCCGGCGCGGAAGTCAAGTGAAAACCAGTCAAAATGATTGTTCTGGTTACCGGGGTCATGCCGACTACGCCGGCCGCGGGCCGCCAGACCCGTCAACCGGAACATTCGGCACTACGCGAACGTATGTGGTAGGCGCGCAATCATCGGCGCGACCGCCCCGCCAGGCACAGACGGCGCAAGCCGCACAGGGCGCTCAAGCGACGCCTCAGACAAAATCCGATCAACCGACATAATCGCGCACCTCAGCCTAGCCCCACCGACCCCACTGTCTACTACATCCTGGAGCATCCATTTGACCGCATAGAGCGACACAACCGGCCCCATCGTATCGACATTGTAAACCTGTATTTCCGTTTCCATCGTCAAAATCCTCATAGATGGTGGTGGTAGTATTCGGGCTACACTCTAGTATACCCGCGCCGGCGCAGGAGTCAAGGTAAAATCCCCAGAATTCAGGATGTTTCGTTTGTGCCGGTTATCGGGGTCCAGCGTCCAGCGTCCAGCGTCCAGCGTCCAGCGTCCAGCGTCCAGCGTCCAGCGTCCAGCGTCCAGCGTCCAGCGTCCAGCGTCCAGCGTCCAGCGTCAGGCGTCAGGCGTCAGGCGTCAGGCGTCAGGCGGGGGTGGGGTGGGTCTATGCGCACCCGCCAAGCCGCAGCCCGGGGTGGGATTCGGCCAATTGAAGCGCTTAGCGTTTCTCTAGGTCATGCCGGTTGCGCCGGTTAACGGGGTCATGCCAGTGACGCCGAAAGTTCCGGTCGCGGGGGTCGCGAGCGCGGACGCGCCGGACCCCGTCAACCGGAATTGTCGCCCCTCCCGCGAGCGCTAGATTTGCACCACAGTCGGCGCGACCCCGCCACCCCATACAACTGGTGTAAGACGCATAGGCGGTAGCGTTTGCCCGATCCCTACAAGCTCACTAACCAGTTCAATCGCCGTCTGTATTGCCGGATGCTTGAGCGCGCTATCCGGCAGTTGCCGAAGAACCTGCCGAATCGCATCAATTGGTACGACCGGTCCAAACCCTTCGATGTTGTAAATCTGCACAGTCCGCGTCATCGGAATCTCCCTTTTAATTGTTGTGTTCTATACAAGCCCCCGCCACGCCATAACCCCCACCTGCCTGGTAATTGGCATAACCGATTCAGCCATCTTTATCTGCTGATCCAGCACAAGCGACATAGCCCTCGCAGCCTGATGCGCGTTAACGCACTGAACCTTCAAGACCTTATAAAGGTCAAAATCGGCAGTGCAGGGAAAACAGCTGTGGGGCCTACGAGCCACATAGTCGAAACAAAGCATCCGCCAGACATAATTGGCAGAAGCCTTGAACATGGCATCATCGGCATCCACGTCGATTTTGCGGAATGGTTTGGTTGCACGGAGTTTGGCGCTTGTGCCATCTGATGCGCGAAATGCCGCCCGAATTATCCGCGCATTGTTAGACGGCAAGTTAAGAACCATCTCTTCAATCGGCAGAGTCGGCATACTAGACATAATCGTCACCTCTGGGGGAATCGTTAGGAACCAGAGAAAGCTGGCAAACTTCACAATCGTCAAGGCCCGTCACAGGACCGATATAACCGGCATAGACCAACAAGGGCATGGCATCCGGCGCATCCTGCAAAAGCGTCCTGAGGTGGCCAACCGTTTCAATACGCATTGTCGTCTCCCGCGGAAGAACACTTAGAATTGGTACATTCGCAACAACAGTGTCCGCCGTAACAGCCGGCATTGTTCGCGACAAGTCGCGCGGCCATCACACGTAGCGCGAATTGTGCAACCTGCGAATCCCGCACCATCGGCAGCGATTGCATATCCTTCGCAACCGTTAGAATGAAATTACTGTCCATAAATACACTAACCCTTTCTACCCGTAGGCATGAGAGAACCACCCCAATCCTCGCGATCGTCAAGGCCGGTCGTTTCGTCCCTCTCGGCATAGAAGTCGGAGAACGTACAACACCAACGATCCACCCGTTTGATAACACCGCCCGCAATCAGCGCGTCCCGCATAGCCGCCACAGCCTCCCCATCCGGTCCCCACTGGAGACGCGGATTGTTGATGACCATCAAAATCCGCACGACCGCTTCCATCGACACAGTCGCTACAGTCGGACGCTTACTCATTTTCGTACCTCGCGTAATAACGCATGTAATTGTCCCCATTGATACTAATCGCCCAATCCCACGAAAAGTCAGAATCGTCGACAAGGTGAGAATACATCCATGCCTCCCACTCCTCACAAGCGGCCCAAGCCGCATCGGCGCTCAGGCCCTCAAAATCGGGAATATCCAACTTGTTGAACAACATCGGCATAACCCTATCCTTCAGTAATGTGGTCACGAAGCGCGTTGGCGGCATCATAGAGCCAATCGGCACAGTCGTCATCGTCGTACTGATCGGCATAGTCTGCCAAATCCCGTAGCATCGCGACAACCCACCGCATCGTTCTGGCCGGCATGTCCGGGTCAAGGTACACAATCGCTGCACTCATTGCAACCCGGATACGGTCACTCACCGATGTATCCCGGACAAGCCTACATGCCCGTTCAATCTCTTGAATCGTCATAATCGTTTCCTTACCTACAGGCCCTAGCAATGGAATGACTGTCATAAGCCCGACCTCGACGCATATCGTCAAAGTCCATGTGACCCTTACCACCGCACCGAGCGCAAGGAGCGGAGTGAGCCATACGACCGTTGACACAGGCACCCCAGGAATAGGTCCCCGTACCCCTACAACGCTCACACTTGCACGTAACCTGCTTGACCGCCAGAATCCACGCGGCCGGGAAAACACGGGACGCGCCAACCAACCATAGCCGAATGTCAGAATCGGCACGATCCTTGCCCATTGTATAACGGACAATATCGCGCAACTCGACAAAAACCGCACGTTGCGTATCAATGTCAAGATCGGCATAACCGGCGCAGTCCATATCAAGGTAGCCTTTCGGCAAACGTGTCTTAACCGTCATAATCGTTTCCTTCCTATTGGCACGCGCGGGCGATGGCATGGGCGTCATAAGCCCTACCACGCCGCATATCGTCAAAGTCCATGTGACCCTTACCACCGCATCGAGCGCAAGAAGTGGAATGAGTCATACGACCGTTGATACAGGCACCCCAGGAATAAGTCCCCGTACCCGTACAACGCTCACAGACACACGTAACCTGCTTGACCGCCAGAATCCAATCGACCTGGGGGAAGTAGTCAACGGTAGGAGGCGCGTAAGCGTGCGAAATGGCAGAATCGGCACAATCCTTACCCGTCGTATACCGGACAATCTCGCGCAATTCGGCAAAGACGGCACGAGCCGTCTTAACGTCAAGGGCGGCATATTCGTCACGACCCATATCAAGGTAGCCTTTCGGCAAACGTGTCTTTACCGTCATAATCGGCCTCCTCGCTAAGAACCGCATCAAGCACATAAGCGGAGCCATACAGGCCCTCGCCAAGATCGAAATTTCCCGCACAACTGGCGCGGCCCGCTAAATCCCGCAGCATCGGCACCATCCACCGAATCGTTACGAGCAGCATATCCGGCACAATCCCTTCGATCGCTGCCGACAGCATACCCCGCGTAAACGATTCTGGCAGTCCAAGCTGCAAATCCCGTAGATTCGCACGGGCCGATGCAAGTTTTTCAATCCGCATAGTCGGTCCTTTGTGTGTATGGTATTCGGGCTACACTCTAGTATACCCGCGCCGGCGCAGGAGTCAAGGTAAAATCCCCAGAATTCAG
>SDBV01004454.1_pt1 | contig 20155 bp, 22 predicted proteins | sample 2277081 | NCBI WGS metagenome assembly SDBV01 (sample SAMN10402039, study PRJNA504765) | marine sediment metagenome | isolation source: marine sediment core GS10_PC15, 223 cmbsf | place: Arctic Ocean: Southern Knipovich Ridge | collected 2010 | reverse complement strand
CAAATACATCGAAATCGACTGCTTGAACTTTTTGCCATTGGGCGATAGACTTGTTGACAGGGATGGTAATCCCTCCAATTCCACCGTTATACCGCAGGCCGTCACCGTGGTGGAATCTAACCATACGTCCATTGATTTCGCAAACATTATGATACCCTTCTCCGATGATCCAAGTTACTTTGGAATTGTTTTTGTAGTACTTCGCCATGGTCATGTAAAGCAACCACTCGAACGAGTTCTTGTGCGAAGTCTTGATTCTCTTTTTGGCGGTCGTCCTGCCATGATTCCCGCAACAAGTAGGAATGAAGATCGGAAGATCGGTTTCCTTTAGAAGGAAGTCAATCCCGGAACACACCATCTCCTGCACAAATACGCAAGCTTCTACCGGTGACAAAGTGTTCGTCTCCATTAACTCTTCGTGTATGTAGCCGCTTATCAGGTCACCAAGCAAAGGATGCCATAATTCAGATACCCTCTTTCTGTAATTTTGATGTTCGATCTCCTCGACGATGCCTGAATAAAACCGCTTAATCCTGGCTTCGGCTACTTTTAGATCGAAGCGATTCTTCCCATTTACGGCCTTTTCGAAAACTTGCTCCTCAACGTGCCAGTCGGTTGCCGGCGCGACGGCGGCAACTGTACCGGCGCTAGATTTCTTGGACCTCTTGAAGCTCTGTACCGGGAAGTCAGCACTGACCCCAGCTAAAGCGTCGAACCGCTCCTCCATAGCGAGGAGAGCCCTGGTGGTTTGGCCGTAAAGACGTTTGTATTTTGCGACCGTAGCCTTAATCCTCTCTTTTTCGAGATTGCTTTCCGCTTCCTTTGTTTCAGTGACTACTTCAATTGGTTTTTTTCGTGGCATTTTCTTTCTTTCACTAATCTTTTGAGTAATCTAACAACGCTGATTTCATTCACATTTAATTCAAGATCAAGCACAATACTTGACGCCACTGTGTAATACGATGGATCTGATACGGCAGCAAGACAGATCGCAATCTCCTGTACCCAAATTTTGTCATCATCGCTAATCTTCTGGAACCACCCGACGTTTCCACGAAGATTAGCAACGTCGCTAGGCTTCATTCTCTTTTTGCTCATTCTCTTCACTCTCTTCGCTTTCTAAGATCCTTTTTTTGATTTGGCCAGCTTCCCTGGCGATCGCCCCGAAAATCGGGCTGGCAACAATACAAAGGCTGTCCAAGCCTACGATATCACAAATGACTCCGAACATTGGTCTAGCTTCAAACTCGATATTGCCATTAGTAGCTATGTCAACGTTGAAGCATGGTGCGTCATTAAGCACATCAATATCTGTTTTGCAAGCCAGGCATAGGGGAGCAGGTGATCTTGACGATTTCTTCTTTGATCTAAGGTAGTAAAATCGACCTACTGCTGATACGATTTCTTTGTCTATTTTCATTGTATTAGCAATTTTTTCATGCGTATATCCGCCGCATAATTTCGCAATCACCTGTTCCTTCAGCAAGTCGTCAATATATCCGACCAATGTCATAGTCTTTCGGATACTCCTTACTGTTGCACACGATGAGTTAGTTGATTTTGCGATCGACTGATCTGCGCCGCCTTCTATAATGAGTTTCCTGATTTTTTCTTCCGTTAGAAAGTTGAGCATTGTATTCCTCCTGGAAGTCTCGTCAGGGTCATTTCGACTCGCGGTGATTTGTCATCAAATAGCAATTCCGGCATTCTCCTGACCATGTTGGTTTTGTCGTCATTCGCAACTAAGCCAGAATCAACAATTCCATCGTAATAAGACTTGAGCGAACCTATGGCATTGTCTTCGTCCCGTATTCGCTTCGTGCGATAAAAGATCCGCACGTCGACTGATACGCAACCCCATGGCGAAGTTTCGATTTCAGAGTCTTCTACAGCCTCACAAGCAAGTTTCCTGTGTCTTTTTATGGCCGATGCTTTCATAAACCTGCCGCCGATTGTGCCTATTGTGCAATTTGGGGAAAGTACCCTTACTGGTATAGGTAGAGATATTCTAAAGGATTCAAAATTAGTCATTATCGACACTGCCGTCGGGAATTGCCGGGCTGGCATTAAGGCAGTCATCGCAGATTATTTGGTCAATAAACATCAGTTGCCTTTGTTGCTTTAGATTTTTAACCTTGGTAAAACTATGAGACCCAATGCGTTTCTTCCCCATCCACAAGCTTCGTAACGATTCTGCCGGACTCGCGCAGGTCCTCCAGCAAGTCAATACGCTCTTTCTTTGAAGACCATCCGCTAGATATGGCAAGTTGTTTTTTATTACAACCGGCTGCCCCTCTTTTTCTGATCGAATCCCAGATTCTATTCTTCTTCTCTTCGTATGGATTCGATGACAGTTGCCCAGCCATATTATATCCGAAATCACGTAAGAGGTAGGACGCGAGTTGACAGCCGTAGTTTGCGCTTGCTGCGTCTATTACTGGATTATCATAGTCTACTGAAGCTGCCTTTATTAGGGCAAATTTTCTTGCGTTTTCTTCAGCTTTAGACCATAAGCAAGCAAGCGAGGGACTCTCTTCTCCAATAGTCCTTGAAATTAAGTCAAAATTTCGTAGTATCTCCTCTGCCTCGTGTATAGTCTTGATTTCAATCTGTAGCGGATCGGCAGCTACGCATTCATTGCCGGTATGCTTTTGCCAGGATTCGACCGTGTATTTATCTTCCGGCTCAATTACTCTGTTTGCCCACGCGCTAACGAAATCGCAAATATCTCTTGGGGGAGTGCGATCTTTTCGCACTCTACTCTTGAATGGAAACGTGCTGGTATGAAAAACAAGACACCTCGACAGCCAACCGTCATCCAGTTCTGCCGTCGACATGCCCTCGATAAATCTAGAAGGCGTAGAGGTACCGTAAATGCTCAAGCAAGGCTGAATGACTTCGACTTCGTTATCGTCATCGGCATAAGCCTTCGGTATGTACGAATCTTTAGCTGAAGACCAAATTCTCATGAGAGTCGAAATAATTTTCTCAGTACAAGAAGTTGGTCTTGATTTAAGGTGCATCAAGATATGGCCGATTTCATCGAGTAAGAAAACGACAGACTTTTTTCTGTATATCGTGTTTTCAATAGCGATGTCGCTCGCAAAATCGCACGCCCCCAAGAGTTGCTTACAGCCAACCTTACTGACCACTTTTCTTATGCAACTTTGCACATGTTGTTTGCCGGCAGATGATCTACCTACCCCCATGCAATATATATTAGTCCTGGTGTCCAATTCGTCTTTGACTTTGCGACCGAAAAGCGCCCCAAAAAAAGCTAACGTTCCACCGAGTGTTAGTATCGGTTGCGATCGCATCGAATTTTCATTTACCCACGAACAAAACTTACCAAGATAACCAAACGGATTAGTAATAAATTCAAATTCTTTTTTCGTGGGTTTTGAGACCGCATATTTTATTCCTTTTACAACGGCAGGCGAAGTAACATTACGAACACTTTTCTTTTCCTTGGAAGATTCCTTTACTTGAACGGTAGCCAAGAGTGACTTGATAGAAGCTTTCAGACGAGGGCTAGCTTCCTCGTGATCATCTTCCGCACTTGATGCCAGTAACCATCCCCTTGGGTGCTTTGAAGGGTTCTTGCGGGCCTCAGAGATTTTGCGACAGAAATCTTTATGATCCTTGCCACTTGTCATATCCCAAGGCGGAATGCACCTTGGATTGTACTCCAAAGCAAGTATATTGAAAGCTTCCTTATCAGAAAGCAGGAAGCCATGAATCATACACGAAGCAGCCCATAAGAGCTTATTATGCCCGCAGTGGTCTTGCTCGGCTGCATCTACTTTCGCTAGATACGCGCTCGCCCGGCGCAACCTATCGCCCTGAGCGATCGGCGTTACGGCCGGAGTTACCAACAGCGGTGGCGGTACGGGCTTCGGCGCTGGCCGCAGGAAGTCTGGGTACTCGGCGAGCCCAGCTTCCCACGGGGCGCAACCGAGTGCCCAGGTGTATTGCTTACCGTTTGGATGAATACTCGGGGCTAGCAGTACATAGCCACCAGTACTCCTTATATCGACGCCAGAGAAAAGATTGACGTGATTGCCTATTTTTATGTTGGTCTTGAAAAATATATGGCAGCCACCAGATGGAGTACTTTGAGAAATAGTTTGAGGAAGGCTGCCGAGGTTTCTAATTGTTTCGTAACCATTTTTGCCGTTTTTTACATCGAGATCGACAACAACGATTTTATTCTCTCCTCCGCAAGCGAACCCGATATTGTAGTTCGGATTTGTTGCCCACCATTTCTCGATCCTCGCAGGATCGGTAATTGCGTCCTTGACGCCATGTGCTGTCGCTGGTTCCTTTCGACCTTGGCCGCAAGGAAAGACTGGCCACCCCACACTAGCATACCAGATCGCATATTCCTTTAGTGCGCTCATTTAGCTTGCAACGCCTCGTTGTACTCAACTATTCTTTTGTATTTACCGTCTCTCTTCACGGTGATTGTTTTCGTGTAATCGGCAATGATTTGACTTGTCAACATATTCTCGAGAGCATCGTCTACAGTAGGCTGGAAATCACGTACATTAAACCTCCTACCCCACCACTGAATCGCTTTTGTTCTCGCGAAGCCAACTGGATGATCTAAACAGATCCACTCCTTGTAAAATTTCATTCCGCATCTATATTGAACGAGAAGGCTGTCGTTGGCCCCAGTTTTTTTGTGCCGACTTACGTATATTTCGTCAACGCCGTAAATCTCCGGCGTATCGGACAATATAGAACGTTCGGATATTCGGTCAGAGTGCATTCTCTTGACTGCATCAACTGATTCGAGTCGTTCGATTTCGATCTTAGGCAAGTTCCACCCGCAAGCTGGGCATATTCCCACGGCACGGCTAAATGATTCTCGACACTCCACACAAACGGCCATTTTAACTTCGTCGTCGCCAAGCATGTCAATTGGCCCGTGCTCTTCGATACAGCCGGCGAAATCAAGGACAAGACAATCGGTTTTTCCTCTATGCAATCGAAGTCCTCGTCCAACCATTTGAGAAAAGAGTCCGGGTGATAACGTAGGCCGCAGTAGCACAATACAATCAACACATTGCGCATTAAACCCTTCGGTGTAAACATTGACGTTGCAAATTGCACGGTATTTTCCAGCTTTGAAATCATTTGCAACTCTCTCTCTGACCTTTGGCTTTGTTTTATTAGTAACAGATGGAGCGCTGATACCATGTCTCCAAAGGGCCTTAGATACCATTTCGCAATGCTCAACATCTACGCAAAAGAACACCGCGTGCTTTCTACCTTCCGCATTCATTATGCGGACTGCTTCACTAACTGCTTCGTTTACGACCTTATCTACGTTTGTTCTTTTCGCTAGGGCAGAAGTGGTATACTCACCTGCGGTCTTTTTAACATTACTAAGGTCTGGTTGATGTGCACCAACCTTTGATCTGAGTCTGCATAAGTAACCGTCATGGATAAGACTAGTAACGCTGACTTCGTAGCAAATTTCGTGCAACAAATGGTCCTCATGGCAAATTGATCCGATACCCATTCGGTATGGAGTTGCTGTGTAACCGATAACAACGAGCCTTGGATTGTTTTGTCGGCAACCTTGAAGAAAAGTTCGATACTTTCCCTCTCCCTTAATAGGAATTCGATGAGCTTCATCGACCATGGCAACGTCAAAAGGTGCGAACTCTCCTGATCTTTTGAAAACGGAGTCGATTGAAGCGAACAAGATATCGGCGTCGTAATCTCTTTTTCCAAGGCCGGCAGAGAAAATCCCGAATTGAAATCCCGGACGCATTGATTGAAGTTCTTCTGCGTTTTGTTTGACAAGCTCTTTCCTGTGAGCAAGGATAATGACTCTGACTTGCGGGGCATCAGTTTTCCATTTCAAAATCTGCCAAGCGATTAACGCACTCTTACCACCACCTGTAGGAATGACAGTGCAAGGATTCGTCGTCTTCTCGCAAATATGAGCGTGAAGTGCGTCAATCGCTTCTTGTTGATAAGGGCGAGGGATCATTTAATCGAACTTCCGATAAGCTCAGAAATTATTTTCCCAATGGTGCGAAACTTTTTTTCAATAGCATTGATATCGTATTCTCTGAGAGATTTTGATACCATATTTTTCATTACATATCTGCGGAATATTTCAAGCTTTTCACCTGTTGATAATGGAATCTCTTCCTCAAAATCTCCAAAGGTAATCTCTCGTCCGCATCCATCCCAAACTTTACCGATGCTAACCGGAACAGTCTCGAATAAACCGTAATTCCACCAATACGGAATAGCATATTCAATATGGATTATTTCGTTACTCATTTGTCGGTACCTTTTCGAAGGAACTCAATAGGTGGCCTTCTCGTCTTTATTGGGATAACAAATCCATACTGGTTTCGCCGATATTTGCTTATCGAAGCACAGTGGAATTAACCAACGAAGATTCGGTAAGACATTCGCAGGGAGGCGATCTATTCTTACAACGAGAACATTCTCGCTAGTGACAGACATTGCTTGATGGACTGGACCGTAAGCGTAGAAGACATGAACAATCCAGTCTTGGCCGAGCATTACGGCTGATTTGAACCAATCCAAGATTTTAAGCCCAGCCTCTTCAGCGAATTCACGCACCATGGCTTCATTCGGAGTCTCCCCTACTTCGATATGTCCGCCTATGCCATTAAGTTTACCAGCTTGCCAAGCTGGTCTATTCTTTTTTATGAGAAGAATTTTATCATTCTCTCTTAGGAATCCAACAACATAAGCGTTCATTCTACGTCCTCCCTAAATAGCATGTATGCATTAGCTAATTCCACGAACATTTTTGTATACGCTAAATCTGCTGCGCACACGGGCATACTTGGTGTTTGGCCACCTTCTTTTACGGTAATCGTGGCTACATGTCGACCGTCAACTGTATAAATTTTACAACAACCTGCCGGCATCAATGTTCTAAAATTCAAAGGAAAATCAGAAGTCGGCAATTCAAAATCGTGAAGAATTTCAACATACGATTTCAGGAATTCTTTTAATTTTTTTTCCGTCATTGTACTCCCTCTCTGATTTCTGCGCCATAGCCTGAAGTGATAAAAACCAACAACCTTCCGCCGGAGAACTCAGCAACATCACGATCGTTCTCTATCGAACTAAATGCAATCGGTTCGAGTTTCTGAACGTCTTCGCCGTACCTTTTCTCCCATTCACTAAATGCCTCGGTTCTGTGACCAGACCATACCACCCTAGTGCTGGATTCCGGGTATCTAGAAAGAATGTCATCGACAACCTGAACGTCAATATCGCCCATCAATTCCTTGGCTTTTAGAATTGTCTCGTTTGTTAGATCACGTCTCCTGACGGAGGTTAATTCTTTTGACGAAAAGCTGCTGGGGTGATCTCCCACGTACCACAATTCACTACTACTCTCCATATAGCCAGCGAATACGATATAGTCATCCCCATTAATACTCTTTCCAGTGCCGCATGGAGACGCGAATGAGATCATTCCAGGCAGAATCAGGTGGTCGTTGCAGGCCAAGTCTTGATCCTGCGGTGATAGGCTCCTGTTATGCTTGTCGCACGTCCACCTGGCGAATCCATCAAGCTGAGGCGTGGCGTGGCAGCATTGGCGGCACGAGAGGGATTTGATCGGCAACACAGGGCAGTCTCCACCGTGACACAGATCTATCGCTTCGCAATACCTGCAACCGTAAAAGTCGGGTCGGTCTGATATCCTGGCCGGTGGTTGCGCTGAGAAGATGATTCGACGCGCCTTTTCCATCAACGCAAGACAGTATACTTCGTCATACTCGATCCGCTCTGCGTACAAGCTGTCATCGTTTTTGTTTACCGCTAAATACAATGCACGCTTCATACCCGTACGGTGCATATAGATTTGCATCTGCGCATAATGAAGCGGATTAGACAGCTTCACGCCCCGCTTCTTTAGATCTTTGAATGATTTGTCGTTGTGCGTTTTGAATTCGAGGACGTGCCAAGTTTTTTCTGCGCCAGGGATATTCCTACCGGCCCCGTCCATGTGCCCACAAAAGTGCCCGCCAAAAGCGACTACTTCAAATTGCTTCCCATCTTCGCCTACTTCGTGAATCTCGCAACCGATGATTCGCAAATCCTTAACCATGCGAATCTCTTCAAGATCGCCAGTCTCGAAAAGCCTCAAGATCCTACCGGGAAACTTCGCCTCAGAAGCATGTCTAAAGCCAAACCAAAGCCTTCTTTCGCACTCCTCACCAATAGCTGAAGCGCCTAAGTATCGCCTCTTACTTTCTGAATCGTTCTTTTTTTGATAAGAAGCGTAGATCTTTTCTGCAATCTCGTCCTTCTTTGGGAGGTAACTTTGAATGTTTTGATTAACTTCGGCCATCGGGTTTGCTTCCAAAATGAGGAATAGTTACGCTTGTCTTGGCCGGCTTTACTTGAACGTGCTTCGCAAGTAACGAATAAAAATCCGGATATTGCGTTCGGTAGAATTCATAAGCTTCTATGTCTAATACCGTCTTGGTCGACATTTTCAATGGTACATGAACTTTAGCATTGTTTTCATTACAGAAATCGTCACATGTTTGTTTGATCGCCGCAGCATCACAATGGTAAATGATAGATCTCTTCACCACTATCTTTGTCCCATCCGATAACTCTCGGGTGACTTGGCCTTTTTCCGGTCCTACAATTGCAGCTGAGAGAGCATTCTCCGCAACGATTCGTGTTGCTTTTGCTTGTGCTTCGGCTGATTTTGCCAGAACAAGCTTGGACGCATGTGATCGTAATCGCTTCTCTTCTGGGTTCATTTCCATTTCCTTTAAGGCTGTAGTAAATCATCAACGAAACCCACGTAAGGTTGACCGAGGTACAAAATAACCCAAGCCAAAATGACGCAATCGCTCCAACTGATGGATAGAAGAATAGATTCCATACCCCCCAGCAAACCATGAAGATTACCGGAGCAAGAGATACTCCCTTGAATTGTTTATCGCGACGTATCTGTCTGACATTCAACATCAGAAGCAGGCCAGCAACAAGCTCAAAACAAGCGTTAATGTGGTCTGGTAACATGCGATTCTTTTTCCGAGAGAAAAGACCTAGCGAGCTACTCTAGCGCAGCTGCCACCTGCGAGCCTGAGATTTCCGCTCGCTAAGTCTCAAGATTGAACTACTGCTGAGGCTGCTGCCAGACTGGCACACTCGCTATAGCAGGAGGTGCTGTAGCAGGCTCCACGGCAGGAGGCACAGCAGGGGCCGGAGGAGCGACAGGAGTCACTTGCACGGCCGGTACACTGCCGTATACCGGGGCTGCTCCAGCCGGAGGCCCGACAGTCTGAGGTACAGTATATCCAGGTGCTGCTAATGCAGGAGGAAGAGTAGAAGTCGGCGGGGGAACTGGACCGGCAGCAGGAGGATACGCGGCAGTTGCTGATTGCTGCTCAGATACGGGCTTATATGTACGAACATTATTGCCTGAGTCGTTTTTCGTCACGACAGCAACAACAATTTGATTGAGAAGCTGCTCGGGAAGCTTGATCTCCCAAATATTAGTCGCGCGACCAAGAGCAGAAAGCGATTTTGCAGCCAACCGTTCTGCGATTGGATTCGGATTCTGAATATTGATGTAGTCGTAAATCTTACGATCTTTACTTTCTCCTTCTTGTACTACTTGCATTACGAGCGCAAGATAGTACCCTGTTTGCTTCCTGTTCGGCTGTATTGAAGATTCCACGATTTGAACCGTGTAATCACCAGGCTTCAAAAAATCATCAGTTGGATCGACAGTTTTACAATCGAATCCTTGTGGCCCAAAAATTTCGGCGAAAGTAGACAATACAATACCCTCCTAGGTTTGAGTTGCGGCAGCTTGAATAGCAGCCTGATAGTGACTCCAATAGAGTTGAATTTTGTCTGGCAGTCTACCATAAACTCCCCGTCCTCCGCCCGGGTGAGCCGGTGTTTTTTGCGTAAAAATGAAACGTTGACCCTTCGTTATGTCGATACCTTTTCCGCTCTTCTTTCCGAAACCGGCATCTTTGGTTTCGACTAATGTCTCCGAATTGCAAAACAGAATCGCATCAGCCCACTTACAAAGAAGGCTAGCCGCTTTATGATTTACGTCCGAAATGTAATGATCATAATCAGGCCCTTCTGGATTATTAAACGTTTTGATTGTTACATGACCAATTACAATTGACGCCATATTTTGATGGCTTCGTAGAGCGTCAAGAAAGCATGTAATCTCGCGCCAATACTTCAGAGCCCCAGTATAGCCTTTTCCCCAACCGCCACCATTGCCACCGGCCATCTCGATAGCATTAACTCCATCATCCCTACAAACTTGATCCCAAATAATAGGCTCAAGAGTACTTGCGGAATCAATAATCACAGTTTGCCTATCATGCCCACCATTCAATAAGGTTTGTAGCGCAGATCTTACATCATCGAGATTTTTAGATGGAGGAAATTGTGGTACTTGAATAGGCGCACCACGTTCGTCGCGAATGTCATCCAAGCCTTCTTCGCCGAAAATAGGAATGAAACACGGGTTATTGGAGCCGGCAGCAAACGATGATTTCCCAATTTTCTCGATGCCAAGTAAGAAAATACGAGGTGGGCGAATACCGAAGCCTGTTGTAATTGACGAAAGATCAAATGCCATTTTGTTGTGCCTACCTGATTTGGATTCTAACCCGCTTAGCCTCATACTCGAAGTCGTCGAAAACCATCCCTTCAACAATTCCTCTGATTACGGAATTTGCAGTATGAGTACCAAAAACACTGTTTTCCGTTAGAACGTCTTCAGTTGTACCAATAAGGTACTCGTCACTTTCCGTGACTAAGAAAACTCTTCTTCTCATCTCTCTTCTCTCGTTAAAACAAACAGGCGGCTGCCATCTACGTTTACGAGGCAGCCGCCTGTTTCGGCCAGCTTACGGGTTTCCACCGCACTTAGATACCATAGAGTCAATAGTCTCTACGAGCTTCCATACAGTCTCTCGATGTGCATCGCGCTCTTCTTTGAGCGCCTTCAGGTACGCTTTCATCGCATCATTGCGAGACTTTTCCTGTACTGGATATACTCTCGCAAGGACGTACCAGGCCATGAAACCTAGAACTGAAATTGCACCGCTTTCGAGATATTTATCCGGCGACATTATGGACACACCGGATGCGAAGAGGGAGCCAAGTAACATTCCGTAAGCAGCAAGTCGCATTATTCCGTTTCCTTATTGTTTCCTGACAACGCTAGCCTGTTTGCGAGTCACCAACAGATTCCGTTTTGCGATTAGGACTATTCTCTGGACCACGAGGCTCATCAGTCGCACGAACCTGGGCAACATCGACACGATTCTCATCACCGCCGAAAGTCTCCAGATAAGCAAGAATCTGCTGATACTCACCGTAAATTCGCATCGAGTCTTCGGCTGTAATGAACCGGGAACGGCCTCGACTATTCAGCCTAGTCCACGAAACGATAGCAACATCAAGAGCGCCGAGAAGGATTTTCCCATTCTGGCCAGTCATCTTGATCTTGGAATTGAGCGGAATATCTTCGTCAGAACCATCTAGTGCCCACGGAACCTGATGAAGCCCGCGAGAACCTCCTTGGATATCGTCGCCGCCAAACGGATTATCGGCATCAACGATTTCCTCTTCAGTATCAATTGCAGTGGCAATTTTATCCCCGAGATCGTATGCTCCATCCGGATTATGAGTAACGCGCCGACGCCACTTATCACAATTTTGAAGCAGACTAATGAAGTGAACTTGCGTAGGCGTATCCATTCCACCTCTGTCTTGTAAATCATCGTTAGTAACGACTTCTTCTCGAAAGAGCATCAACGGAGCAATCGCCGCTGAAATGTGCAGATTGCGATACTCAACAATCGCATTTCTAAATTGTTCTTGTCCTGGGGCACCAATTGGCATGTTAAAGCTCCTGTACTATCTTCGATTGATTGAATTAGCGATGAAGATCGAAGAACCAGTCATCGCTACACCGACAAAAAACCACACAATACACTCCACAACTAGACCATTCATTCTTTCTTCTCCACTGAAACGGGTGCTATTTCATTAAATCTCCCTATGAGCTTTTCTTTGAATTGGATAGCGAAATCTTTCTCAGGTCGATTACCGTCGATAGCGTCGTCGAGTTCATCGAGCGCAAGTCTTCCGATAAGCGCATCGAATAACGGTGAACGTCCTTCGAGTTCTGAAAGTTGTAAAAGTTGCTTTGCCTCTTTTGATTCTCTTTGTAGTGTCGAAAAGCTATCGGCCGGTGAATCAGCCGACCTCCAGTTCTTCTTGTTAATTTTACGATACGCAGACAGAGCCATCCTGAGAGCTACCCAACCGCCCCATCCAACGCCTCCAGTCAATCCCACGCCTGCGATTGCGGCTGCAACTTGGAGACCGACAGATAAAGCGGCTGGTGTAACACTCAGTTCAGGCAGGCCAAAGGCGGTGCCTGTCGCTGTGTTCGCTTGAGGGGTTTCATGATTCTCCCTTTTTTCAAGCAGGGGCTGAATTTCAAACATTGAACGAAGTCGCTTAATAACATCCGCATTTGCATCATCTGCTACGCCGGCTGCCCCCGCTTCCACTGCGGGCGGGGCGACCCGTTGGGTAACAGGAAGCAGGGGCAGCTTATCAGTATCTTTTTCCTTAGCAGAGAAGGATGTTTGTTTGATCTTGCGGGCGATAGCCCTATCCACAATGACTTTGATTCTAGCGGCCCAGGTTCCATGTGTGCCAGATTGATCATCGCTACACGACATAACGGCAACGACTTCGCACCTGCTATTTACCATTGGGCCGCCAGAATCACCGTCTCGAATTTGAAATGAACATTTGAGTGTATTTGCCACTCTCTGCCCTTTGAATATGGAGTAACCAATGGCTACTCCATTTATTCGGGCATACTGCTTCCCTACCCAACCGTACCCGTATGCAGATATTTTGTCACCACGAACTGGTGCCTTAGTGGCAAGCCTCATGGCAGGTATATTTGAACCTTCCACTCTGACAACAGCCACGTCCCAAACATGATCTAATTCCAAGATCTCACCTTTGAATATCCTTCCGTCTGGAAGGTAAATTCTCGTCTCCCCTGGACCGTCAAAACAATGTGCCGCCGTAACGAGGATATTAGTCCTAAGTCCGTTTGGCGCAACAATAAAGAACCCAGTGAAGTACCCACGTCCTTTGTAGTCATCGTGTTCCAGCCTGGCGACGGCAGGATTCTTCTGACTCTCAACAGTACCGGCTGGTGCGAAACGAACCTGACTCTGCGGCGAAGCGTTAGCCCGATCGCACTTTCCGTCAGCGCACTCTTGACCGTAGCACGCAACAGCAAAGACAAGAAAATAAATCAAAAGTATCGCGATTATGGAAAAAAAGAAATACTCAATTCCAGGACTATACCAACCGTTTCTTTTCATCATTATTCCCCGGCTACTTCAAGAACTTTGTTATGGAATTTGAGATTGTCATCCATATACTGGTGAGAACATTTACACCAGGTTGGCGCGAGTATGACAGGCATATCAAAGCCAATAGCGTCTCGATCTACTGTAATATCGTGACCGCTAAGCTTCCCAAATTTGCTTTTTTGTCTAAACCACCATACTACATTGACATTGCTTGGTACCGCTATCCTGAAGCACTGAACGAAAGCCCTCCAGTTTCCAAGCCAATACGAATGACGATAAACCGCGTCAGACAAAACCATCGCTTGAATTATCAACCCTCGCTTTTTCAGCGCCTTAGCCAGCTTCATAGCGGCGACACCGCCCCAAGAGTATGCATAAACCTTAATGATTGGTCTGTCATCAGCCATTCGCCAAATGAACTCAGCTAGCGAATCCATATTGTCGTTCCAGGTTTTCATCATTACGAGCGTATCTCCACACGCGTGCTCGCGATAAAGATCGCCCCAGAGACGAACCATACCATTAGGCTTGCCTTCGTTCTGGAGAAAGCCAGAAATAACGATATGAAATTTCTGAAATCGTTGTGTGTATCTGATCATTTGAAAGTTTATCCCTCATTGCCCCGCTGAATACAATCACGTAATTCAGACACGGACATTGCTGCTAGATCAGTGCGTTTAACTTGCACGTTATTAGAATGCAGTATTGCATGTCGCCGAAAAGTTAATTTATCACTAGGCGTAGGATTACCCAGCCCTTTACATTGCTCCGCACGAGTCTTCATCTTCAGAAGCTGTTCGTCTGTATGTCTGACCATTTACTCGTCTCCGTAGTGTGATAACTCACTGCTAAAAGAATCAAGTCTACCGATATTGTTCATAACAATCCATCCTACCACGGAACTACTGGGTTTGTAAAGCCCTTTTTTTGCTATCTTCCAAATTGCCCTTACTAAGTCGAAATAAGACTGACTTTCTTTGGGCAAATTCTTGGGGATTTGCAGTTCTGACCTTTGACCAGAAGGCGTCTGTATAGATTTTTTTGAAGTAGACTTCAGAAAGTATCGACTTCTTATCTCTTACTGATATGCCAGAATCGGTTAGTATCCGAGAGACTTCATCAGGGCTTTTTAGTAATCTTGAAGCAGCACCAGAAACCTCAGACATTTCATCAAAAATAACCTTCCTAGCAGTCGTCGATGAATCGTAAGCTTCAGCTATTTCCTTATCACTAACTTTCCCTCCGCGAGTCATCACATCGTTAAGAATATCTTCCGCTTTCATTTTCCTTTTAGTAAGCTTTCCTAAAACAAATGGAAAGGAATCCCTAACGCTTCTGTCGCTCACTCGCTGGCCAAGGAAGGCAGCACCAGCTTCCACTGCGGCACTATAAGTCTGTCCGCGTTCGCTCACGTAACCCGTCAAGCCTTTAACTCCCCGTTCGGCTGAGGTGACAGTTCCAGGTTCAAAAGCATTCCATACATGAGCTACAATATCACCAACGATAGGGCCAAGATTATCTTCTTCGTTGTAGATCTCACCGCCAGTTTTCTTTTGGTTTCTACTCACATCGATCAGCTTTGCAAATAGAATTTCATCACTAATGAATGGTTCAAAGAGTTCTTTGAGAGCTCCTAAAGTTGCATCCCCAAGATTTTCGCCGGACATAAAAGCATTCCACATTTGACGAAATGATCCATGGGGATCAACGTACGTCAAATCAATAATGCCGAACTCACCATCAATGTTTCCCGACGTGTGAGCAAGTGTACTGTTCTTTTGGTAGTCAGGTAACGCAACGAGCCGAAGATCTTCCTCGTCCTGCTTCGACACTTTATAGAACAGCCTCAGCGCGTTAGCCAGTGACGGTATTGCGTAAGCCGCAGCGCTCATTCCTGCAAATCTCGTATATCCTATATTTCTTGTTTCAGGATTAGAAATCTCTTTGCGAGTTAATAAGAGCATCTTATATGAAGTGCGAATCATCTCAGAACGAAAACTCACGAATGACCCAACAATAGGAAGTTTGCGAATTTGCTTCACGCCTTCTGGAATTAAGGAGTAGTTCGGAAAAGTATTCCTAACAACCTCAGCAGCCTTTTGCTTAATCTCAGCACCAGTAGCGTTAGGATACGCTTTTTTGTATCTAGCTCTTTCATTTAACCATGCATATAACTTAAAAAAATCATCCCCAGCCTGATAGGCTCTCGCAGCGATACGAAGCCCTCCTCTGAGAGCTTTCTTAACTATAGACGCTCTCTTTGCTTCATAGGAATATACATGACTTTCGATATCAACAGAATTCGCTGCATCATTAACGAGATCCGCAAGCTCCCCAGCCCTTACGTCTTGACCAACTACTTGGTATTCCACCGCGCTTTCAATAAGATTCTGCGAACCCTTACTTCCTTTTCCAACGAAGTTAGCCCACGTAGCTTTCCATGCTGGCTTAATCATCCCAAGCCTCCAATGACCGTTTGCCACTGATAGTAGGATATTTGCTTCAATGTTACGAACCTGCGCCTGTTGCGACAAGAGTGTCTTTGATATTTTTACTGCCGCATTAGCTTTCATGTAATGCCTGAGCCAGGCCGGTAAAGAATCGCGTTGGTATTCACGGTCCAACGCGGCCTTTAATTCTGGAGTAGTATAAAACGTCTCGTTAGCTAGTTCAATTTCAGCAATCATATCGCCCTTATTAGTTCCTGAAATTGCAGCCTTAGAGAAATACTTCCCGCCGTTAGCATCTCTTATATCCATCTGAAACTGATGATTCGCGATCAGACTGCCAAGTTTAGTAACGCTCATGGCGTAATTCAAAATCGGATCTTCTTCTTCTCCTAACAGAGCCTTGAGTTCATCAGGTAAATCTTTTTTGCGAGTTAGTATCGACACATCTTTAGCGCCTAGCTGAGCTTTTTTAGCCATGGCCATTGGCGAACCTGATTGCTCTGCATCATACAGAATCTTGTCTATTATTCCGTTTATCTCTTCGTTCGTTTTGTTTGGAAATTCTTTCCTAACAAAATCAGCATAGGCATTTTTTATTTCTTGAGGCACATCCTCTGCCCATTTCGGTCCCTGAAATGCTCTATACGTAGTCGTAAGATATGTACCCTCATTACCCTCGACGACAGCGGCAAGATCGCCAGCAATAACTCCCATAGATCGTAATTGCGCAGAAAGAGCATCTACCTGTTTCCTTATCTCGCCAATTATAGGATGGATTTTCGGATCAAGGATACCCATGGCAACCTCACTTCCTTGCAGTGCAAGCCTGACGGTTGCCGTATCTTTTCCATTCATTCCGTCCTCTCCGAATACTTTCTTTTCTATTTTACGGAATTTATTTACTGCAAATCTGAGCCGTGTTTCGATCTTTGCCTCGAACCCTTCTGTTCTTGTTTTTGCTTCAAAGATTGATTGAGGTAATTCCCCGCGACTCAAAACAAGCCGCTGTCCAATACCTTTTGCCTTTTTGAGTCCGCGTCCTACTTTTTCAACATCTATCCCAATTCGACCAGCAGAATCTTGAATAAAGTTGCCAATTGCGCTATCAGTCTTTTTCACTGAATCAGTAATATCAACTTCGTCAGTCTGTATAGTGGGGGATTCAGATACCTCTTCCGCATCTAACATAGCACGCTGCGCCTCTTCGTTTGAATTGAACGATTCAATCCGACTCCATTTACCTTGAATCTTAATGAACAGATGATTGCCCCGAACCATGTATTTATCTGTTATCCTGGTCTCCGGAGCCTCAACAGGCTCCGCAATAACTTGTTCTGAAGTCTGCACAGACTCAGCAGCCTTACTCATACTAGGGGGTTCGGATACCTCAGTTGTACTAACCGGAGGTACTTGCTGAGCCCCTATGGACAATTCCTCGGTCTCAGGTGCCACCTGAACCGTCTCAGTCGCAACAGGGGCCGATTGGAGAGCGTCAAGAGCCTCAGTCTGACTCGGAACACCCTCCAAGGCTTCGGGAGCCTTAGAGGGCTCCTGTTCGGCTTGAATGGCCGCATAGCCCTCACGGAACCGCTCAAATAGATGTTCGCGGCGACTCTCCTCGGTAGCCCCCTCTTTTGGATCGAATCCCCAGTCTTTCCATTGTTGTTCTGTCGGGGTGACCCTATCGACAATAGTCTGAGCCTGAGCGGACTGCTGAAGTCTCCTAGCTATCGCCTTAACTCCAGTCTTGCGAGTCTTCTGGCTATGCCCTTCAACATCGAAAGCACCCCACTTGGACCATTGCGTCCTAGTTGGCGTTTCACCCGATTCAGCAAACCGCATAATTTCCTTTTCGACCTTGGCCTGTTGGAGCCCTTTAGCTTTTCTTTTGAATCTACTTGCTTGCTCGCCAGTCCCCACAACAGCACCACCGCCACCTAGCGCTAAGATCCCTGGTCCAGCTTCTACCATTGCCTCGACGGCCCTTGTTCCTATATCGGAAACATCACGTTCGGCTATAGCTTCATCTCTGGCTGCGAGATTGAATTTAACCGCTTCATCGAGGGCAGCCTGACCGCCTTCCTCAATAGTCTCGCCAGCAGCACGGCCAAGAGCACCAGCGACTTGACCGGCTGCTCTTTTGGCTATCGGATGCTTCAGCTTCTTTAATCCAATCTTACCTATTCCTCGCTGAACCTCTTTCGATAGCCCGCGAATCGCAGCGCCAGCAATCCCTTTATTCTTCAGCAGGCCAATTGGATCGGGAACGAATTGTTCGATCGCACCAGTTCCAGCCGCGATCCCAGCGCCAATAGAAAGAGCTTGCTTATCGCTTGCACCCATTTCCTTTAGATCTTCGTAGCTATCCGAAAATTGACGTGCGGCCCAGAATCCAGCAGCAACGCCACGCCCACCAAGCTTTAATGCTGCCGTGCCAGGAATCATATCAGGAGCCATAGAGGCAACAGTTTCCTTTGCTACTTCAACACCACGAGCTACCTTCCCAACAACACCGGAAGTATCAATCAATGAAGATTCAAGATCTTCACCTCGTCTTACCGATTCAAGTGCACGCTCAAACTGTACGTCCTCTCTTGATTTCCTTTTGCCACCCAATGCGCCACCCAAACGAGCGAATGATCGCCCAGTTCTAGATACTGCCTCTCCGGCGGTTTTACCCGCTTTGCTTAGGTCAATAGCTGCACGACCGACATACCCCGCAGAAGCCCTCTCTTGACGCTCAAGAGCTTGAGCTACCTTTCCGTAAACTGCAACCTTTTCAATTAGCTTCTTTCTGTATACTGGATTTTTCAATTCAGGATCAGCAAGAGCCTTCCTTTGGCCGGCGAATCGTTGCGATGCAATAGGACTAATCAAATCTTGAATGTAAGATCCGGTAAACTTTTCAACTTGCAGTTCATCTTCCTTGGCCCACTGTTGAGATAAATCCCTTGCTTGCTCAAGCAGCGAAGGATCGAGTGCCGGCTTCGGCTGACCAAATAAACTCTGATCAATTGGCATAGTTCCCTATTCTTAAAAGAGTCCCGTCATACTACTTAATTCAAAAGGTTCTTTTTTCTTCAACCCCTTTATTCTCGGTTCCTCCCTGACTGCAAATTCTTCAATACCAGAATCTGGATCGTAATTTCTGATACGAATGAGTAATGCCTGGAGATCATTCTCTTCATCCGGAGTTCTGTTAGGCTTATTTATTAGCTGCCTGGCAGTAGCTTGAATCGGTCCCATTACTGGGCCGAGATCAACATCCATTTGCTGAATATCAACGCCTTTAGAAATGCTTTGCTGAACCCAATCTGCCGCGCCAGATTCAATCAATTCTTGTAATTGTTGCTTTTCGGCCCTCATTTTTTCAAGTTCCTCTTTTGCACTCTCTGCTACGAAGATTGCCTTAGCAATTTCATTAGGTTCTCTGGTTCGTTTACCACCTTCTCCATCGTCAACCATCTCAGTAGACAAATCGACAATCCATTTATCTTCTGTTTCTTGTCGATCATAATCCTGCTGAGCCTTAATGCCTGCCGCTGTCTCGTCAGGCTTCAATAAGAGACGTTCCTGCCCATCCTTATCACGATATGAAACACCTCCATGTTCATTTTCCCAAGAGTCCCCCATTCTTTTGCCCTCTGGAAACTTTTCTTTTTCGGCTGGAATTACTGATTTTTCAACTCCAGCCCTTTGTAACTCAACAGATCTTCTAGCAGTAATCTTTTCTTCTTCGGAAAGCTCATTACTAGCATTTATCATCTGTAATGAGTTGTTAAATGTGGCAAATTCCTGTTTCGCTTTCGCTGTATATTCGTAATCGAATCCCTGTTCTTTTAGTCCTTGCTCGTACTCAGCTTGTTGGTTTTCTATCTCAGCTTTTTGCTCCAAGAGGCGGCTTTCGTTATACGCCGCCCATTCCCCAGAAGCAGTAGAAGAGCCTCCACCTCTCCTGCTGCCGCCACGTCCGCCGCCTCCGCCTCCGCCGCTACCTCTTGCGGCCCGAAGGGCGGCGGCTGCTGCCTCCGCTCGGATACGCATAGCAGTTTGCGCCATCGCCGGAAGGCCGGGTGACACCTGCGCCCCATATTCAACTCTAATAGGCATTTCTTCTCCAAGTGCTTAAAGTCCGTAACCTCTGCCAATTTTTAATAACCTCTGCCGCGTTTCATTCTGTCCATAAAGGAGGCTCCCGCGTTATCTTGCGAACGACCATACCCCCCTCCAGCCGTACCAAGTAACTGAGCCAATGCAACGTAAGACCCTAAATCAGGCGCTGCATCT
>SDBV01004453.1_pt1 | contig 20159 bp, 13 predicted proteins | sample 2277081 | NCBI WGS metagenome assembly SDBV01 (sample SAMN10402039, study PRJNA504765) | marine sediment metagenome | isolation source: marine sediment core GS10_PC15, 223 cmbsf | place: Arctic Ocean: Southern Knipovich Ridge | collected 2010 | reverse complement strand
ACACACGCCTCGGATACCGTCATGTCCAGGACATCGGCGATGGATTTTCCCTCGCCAGCCGGGGTGTGACCGAGGGGCAGCAACCTGACCTCCAGAACCTCGTTCCTGTACCGTCTTCCATCGCAATCAGGACAGCGCAGGTACACGTCACTCAGGAACTGCATCTCGATGCGCTCGAATCCGTTTCCTCCGCACGTGGGACAGCGCCCCTTTCCGGAATTGAAGCTGAACGTCCCGGAGGTGTAGCCACGCTGAATCGCCAGCGGTTCTGCCGTAAAGAGCTTGCGAATCCCATCGAGGGCGCCGACGTAGCTGGCGGGATTCGAACGTGTGGTTTTTCCGATAGAGGATTGGTCTACCAGGACGACATCGTCGATTGCGTCGTAGCCCTGAATCCCGCGATGAATCCCCGGGGTCTGAGCCGGGCGGTTCTTCAGCTTACGAAGGGCGTTGTAGAGCACATCCTGCACCAGAGTCGACTTCCCCGATCCGCTGACACCGGTAATACAGACGAGTTGCCCCAGTGGAATCTCGACATCGATGTCCTTGAGGTTGTGCTCGGCCGCCCCCAGGATTTTGAGGCTGCCCTTCGCGCCATCGGAGCGCACTCCGGCGGAGTCATCTCCAAGGGAGCAACCCCTGGAGGAGCGACCTCCGGAGGAGCGACCGTTGGTCCGCTGTTCGGAGGATCCGCCGCGTTGCCTGTCGTGATCGTTCACAACGCGCTTCCGACCACTCAGATACTGAGCCGTTAAAGACTGTTTAGCAGCAGAATGGTTCGGCTGCAACAGCTCTTCCAACTCCCCGAAAAACACCACCTCGCCGCCCTTCTCCCCCGGTCCGGGACCCATGTCCAATACCAGGTCAGCCGCGCGGATGACCTCGGGATCGTGTTCTACAACGATCAGGGTGTTTCCCGCATCCCGCAGGCGATGCAGGACACTGATCAGTCTTCTGATATCCCGCGAATGCAGGCCGATACTCGGCTCGTCCAAAACAAAAAGAGTGTTTACCAGAGAGGTACCCAATGCGGTTGTGAGGTTGATCCGCTGCACCTCGCCCCCGCTCAAAGTCCGCGACTGCCGGTCCAGCGTAAGGTAGCCGAGGCCCACGTCAACCAGGTATCCCAAACGTCCGCGGATCTCGCCCAGAAGCATCTCTGTCGCCTCATCCAGGGGATGGGGAAGCACGAGGGTGTCGAAGAATTCATAACAGCGGTCGATGGGCAGCAGCATCACCTCGTGCACCGTAAGCCCACTGCCTTTCCTGAGAGGCTTGCTGTCCCTTCCGAGGCGCCACAGGAGGGCTTCGGGTTTGAGTCGTGCGCCCCGGCAGTCGGGACAGGTACGGTAGGCCCTGTATTTGGAGAGAAGCACCCGGATATGCATCTTGTAGCTCTTCGTCTCGAGCCATTTGAAGAATTGCCTGACCCCGTACCACTTGCCGTCTTCCCGCTTCCCCTCACCTTCCAATACCCATCGCCTGTGCTTCTCAGCAAGACTCTTCCATGGCACGTGCAGCGGTATGCCCCGTCTTCGAGCAAAGGACTGCAGATCCCGCTGGCACTCCCGGTAGCTTTTCGACTGCCAGGGCTTCACCACTCCCTCTTCCAGGGACTTGGAATCATCGGGTACCACGAGATCGTAGTCGATATCGATGATGCGTCCGAATCCCCGACAGGTCTCGCATGCCCCCAGGGGAGAATTGAAGGAGAAGAGATTGGGAACGGGATCCCTGTAATGTATATCGCAGTCGGGGCAGTGAAGGTCTGTGGAGAATCGGAGGGGGGACAACGGATCTGCCCCCTCGTCAAGCGGATAGATCACCACGTTGCTCCGGCCGAATTTTACGGCCGCCTCGATATCCTCCACGATCCGGGACCGATTCTCCTTTGAAAGTCGGACACGGTCCTGAATCACCTCCAGCACCCTGCCCTTCCTTCGGTGAAAACGACGGTAACCCTGGCCAGCCAGGAGCTCCTTCACCTCCTTCACAGTAAAGTTATGCGGGATCGTAACGGGAAAGGTGATGAGGATTCTCAGCTCTCCGGTCTGCTGCGATACATTCAGCGCGGAGCATAGTCGATCGCAGATACTCTCTGCAGTATCCCTCTGCACCGGATTACCGCATTTCCTGCAGTAGAGGCGTGTCGCCCGGGCAAAGAGCAGTTTGATGTGATCGTTGAGCTCGGTCATGGTTCCCACCGTTGAGCGGGAGGTGCGTACCGGGTTGGTCTGGTCGATGGCAATGGCCGGGGGTATGCCCTCGATCCGGTCGACCCGGGGTTTGTCCATGCGATCGAGGAACTGCCTCGTGTAGGCGGAAAAGGTTTCGACATACCGCCTCTGTCCCTCCGAGTAGATAGTATCGAAGGCCAGAGAGGACTTGCCCGATCCGCTGACACCGGTAACAACGATCAGCCTGTTGAGCGGCAGGCGGAGGTCGAAGCCTTTGAGATTGTTCTGCCTGGCTCCCTGTATAAGAATACTATTAAGACTACCGTCCTCGAGCTTCATGAGAGCAACTCTATGCGATTGAAAATATCCTCCAGCGGAGCGCTCCTGAGGGTGAGCTTGAAGTAGTCGCTGCCGTCGAGTTGTTCAGGAAAATAGTCCCCGTCCCGGCTGTATCTCCGGCTTTTCGCGATATCGAACCAGTGGATGAGTGAGATCGCGCCGCCACAGATTTCTATGCACGTTATACCCCGCTTACCGATGCCGCATCCCGAGTTGAAGAGAACCGGAATGATGATGTCTTCGCTGTATACGCTGCTGCTCAGGCTGAACTGAGTTTTAGCGCTACAGATCTGTCTGAGTGTTTGGGTCTGCTCTTTGAGGGAGGCCCGAATCGCCTCTCTCTCCACAGCTGAGGCAGTCTTATACTGGCGAAGAAGATCCTCTATCCTGAATTTTATCGTATCCACCTTTGACAGGGATTCGAAAAGCGGCCTGTGAGTGTGCCCGATGATGGACAGTGTCTTCTCGCGGGCGGCAAACCGATACACCCTCTTTTCGATTCCGTACCTTTTCTGGTTGCTCCGGGAGATCGAATAGTTCTGTATTCCGAGGGGATTGGCGACGTATCGGAGAAAGATTCGGCGTATAAAATTATACTTCTCATAATAAACAGAAGCTTGGTGTCCATGAAAAACAAATACGCTCTTCCCGCCGTACACCAGTCCGATAGACTCGAGCAAGTTTCCATCGATGCCCCTGCGGGGCAGTGTTAGAAGCTCCAAATCATGGTTGCCCACTGTCTTGATCAGTCTCTCCTCTCTGTAAAAGACATCGAGCAGGGAGTAGAGATCCGCTCACTTCTTTCTGATGGAATTGAGATTGAATCTCTGAAGCTCCTCTATATCTCCATTGAGAATCAGTAGGTAACTGTCCTTGAGATAGTAGTCTTCGATGATTTGTTTGAACAGCTCGGAGTTTTTTCTGAAGTCATCCCGCTTCCCTCTGTTCCCGATGTGCAGATCGCTGAAAATGACAAGCTTTGTTTCATTCGTTATCTGCCTTTTGGGTGCAATCTCCAACAACCGGCATAACCGTTCGGTTGTGTACTGTTCGAACATCTTTCCCTGGTTCATTTCGTGACTATAAGATACCTCTTCCTGCTGCAAATTGTCATCACGAAGTCACCAAGTTACACAGTCACTAAGTTTGAAGAAGCGGCTACTGATCCCTGTTATCCTGCTCTCAATACGTGCTAACCAAAGGTTGTTTGCAACTTGTAAAGATTGGCAGACCTCCTCCGGTGTTGGGCGAGATTGTAATCAGCCACTTTCTCCCCAACGAAACGGGGAGGAAACGATGATTAGAAAGATTCATGGGATCGATCAGCAAGTATCGTGGTGTACGGGGGGATGTTCTTGGCAAACGCGAAATCTCGTTGGGTGTCGGGCTAGACTGATCTTTCCGCTACTCCCAACGTGTGGGCGATATTGATCATCGCATCTGAAGCGACGTTGAGACCGGCCATCTTCATCCCGATCAGGGCCCGTTTTCCGCCTCAGGCAGCGGCCGTCGTTACATCCAGGGCACCTTTGGCAATCGTCGCGTTTCCCAGCACAAGTCTTAGCATCGTCTGCTTCTCCTGCTTAAGGTCTTTTATCGTGGCAAGGCGGCGAATGCCGCTTCCGCCGATTCGAGATCAAGAACCTCGAGCGTCAATTCCTTTGCTTCATCGAATCGTATTGCGGAGATCCGGCTTTTGACTGCCGGAATCGACATCGGATTCATGCTCAATGCGTCGAGTTCCAAACCTACCAGAAGTGGCACTGCTTCAGGAAACCCCGCCAGTTCGCCGCACAAACCCACGCGAATGCCGGCTCTGTGGCCGGCATTAACCGTGTCCCGAACCAGGCGGAGTAGCGCCGGGTGAAAGCTGTCGTACTTCCCGCTGACATCAGGATCGGTGCGATCGATGGCCAACGTATACTGGCAGAGATCGTTGGTGCCGATACTGAAAAAATCACTCTCCTTGGCCAGCTGATCGGCCAGAGCAACTGCAGAGGGCAACTCGATCATAATTCCCAGTGCAACCGATCTAGAGATCTGCTTTCCCTCAGAGCCCAGCTCTTCTCGTGTTTTGTTCAGAACTTTTTTGACAAAGCGGATTTCATCGCAGGTGGAAACCATGGGCAGCATGATGGCTATTTGATGTCCCGGGCTCGCTCTCAAAATGGCCCGCAGCTGGGTTTTCAGCAGATCAGGGTAGTCGGCATAGATGCGTGCTCCCCGCTGTCCGAGAAAAGGGTTGGCGCCGCTGCGGATTGGAAGATAGGGGAGTTGTTTATCTCCGCCGATATCGAAGGTGCGGATCGTAAGCGGGCGTTGTCCTATGCTCTCGGCGATCTCCGAGTAGGCCCGATACTGCTCCTCTTCATCCGGTTCGACAGAGCGTTGCAGATAGAGAAACTCGGTACGCATAACCCCAATTCCATCCGCCCCATACTCCAGGGCAATCCGGGCATCGGTCACGCCGATGATATTTGCCTCCACCTGCAGATGTCGGCCGTCCTGAGTGAGAGCGGCCTTTTGACCGAACTTCTGTTCTGTACGGCGGGTTCTGAGCCATACAGAGCGTTTTATTGATATCTTCCGCCGGATCTCCCGAGACGGATCGATCCAGACTTCGCCGCTGGATCCTTCCAGCGCCAGCTGTTGGCCGGCGCAGTTGAGGATCACTGTTCCCAATCCTACTACCGCCGGTATACCCAGAGACCTGGCCAGGATAGCGCTGTGGGACGTGGCTCCACCCAAAGCGGTACAGAGGCCGAGAATTTTGTCCGGATCGAGTCGTATGATATCAGCGGGACTCAGTTCCGGAGCGATCAGGATGGATGCTTGCGCCAGTGACAGGGCCGTGCCCGAAAGGCCGAGGATACTACGCAGTACCTGATCACGGATGTCGGCCAAATCTGCCGCCCTCTCCCGGAGATACGGTTCGGTGAGATGCTCGTACCGGTCGATGATGCGGTTTGCCGCATTCTGCCAGGCGGATTCGGCGCTGCAACTCTGATCCTGGATCGACCGACGGGCATCCTCTAGGAGAAGCGGATCTTCCAGATACAGCAGATGGGCGTCAAAGATCTCGGTTTCGCTCCCCCCGCTGCGCAGAGATAGCTGTCGTTGCAGAGCAATCAAATTTTGGCGAACCGTGGCAATGCCCCGCTCGAGACGCTGCCATTCCTGCTGCGGATCTTCTGACCGCCTTCGGGGCAATTTCGGGACCTTGAGGCGATAGATCGCCGCAGGACCCAGTGCAAATCCCGGCGAAGCGGGTTGACCCTGATACTTTCCTGCTGTTGACGGAGCGGTATTCCGGAAGGTTCGTTCTACCGCCGTCGTTTCCTGTTCACCGAATCCGGCTTTGATCAGCTCGGTGAGTGCAGCCAGGACCTGATTAGCCTGCGGGCCGTGAGCGGAGAGGGCCAATTCGTGGCCCTGCTGAACATCGAGAATCGCAACCTCGTTGATGCTCCTGGCATTCACCCACTGAGAGTTGAGGGTCGCATTTTGTAAATACACCTCGGCGTCGAAACCCGACAATTGGGTAACCAGTTTCGCCGCCGGCCGGGCGTGAATTCCGAGACGGTTGGGGACTCGAACCCATGTATCTGCTTTTCGTGCCTCAGTGGGTCCGGCCGGCCGGATCTTTGTTGACGTCTTTTCGTCCCGTCCCCCATTCGAGGCAGCCCTGCCGGGCAGATGGGCTTCTTTAGCCGAAAGAGCATTTCGGGCTTCAGCATCAACCCGGTCGAGATCAGCCCCCGCCTGAGCGTGAATGGCTGCGACAACAGCGGCTTCTACCAGCGGTGCCGGGCAGAGACGGATCTTGTTTTTCATGTAATCGGGCAAAAACTCCAAAGCCGTTTCGGCACTCAAAACAGCGCTGCCCAGGTCCATGAGCACCAGTACGCCGTCTTCGGAGTAGACGGATTGTATTGCCTGCTGGATGCGGAGTGCATCGGTTCCGAGCGCTTGCTGCGGGTCGTCAATCCCCCCGGCTATTGCGATGGGAACTGACCCCGATGCCATCTGCAAAGCCAGTTCCTGCAGCGCCGCAGCCAACGAGGCACTGTGGGTGACGAGAACGAGACTGACCATTATCCTGATATTTCCGACAGGGTCTCGTACAACCCTTTTAGAAGCAGAAAACTTGAAGTAGCTCCGGGGTCCTGATGGCCGATGCTTCTCTCGCCGAGATAGCTGGCCCGGCCTTTCCTGGCCTGCATGGGAATCGTTGCTTTCAGGCTCTTTTCAGCCGCATCAAGCGTTGAGCTGAGGGCCTTCCTGAGGGTCGTGCCGTTCTCTGCCGCTTTTCGAAAAGCCACCGTTGCCGGGCTGAGGACGTCGACCATAGTCTTTTCGCCCGGCTGGGCCTGGCCCCGTTCCACGACGCCGTTCAGACCCGCCTCGAGCAGCAGTGCCAGGTCTCTGATGCCGAGCGCTTTTTTCCCGCTTACAGCCGTGCTGGCCCGCAGAAAGAAAGTACCGTAGAGCGGGCCGCCCGCTCCGCCCACGCCGGAAATGAGGGCCATAGCCGCCGTTTTGAGCAGCGTCGTGATATCCTGGTCCGTGTTGATCTGGCTCGAGACCTTTTTATACCCACGGTCCATGTTGATCCCGTGATCGGCATCTCCAATGGCGGCGTCCAGTTCCGTCAGCGCGTCCTTGTTCTCCGCAATCAGATCTGCTGTGCGCCTGAGCCAGGAATAAACGTGTTGTGCTTCTATCATCAGCAGCCCCACCGCAGGGCCGCGGTTTTTACCGGTTCGTCCCACAGCTCGGTCATTTCCTCATCCAGTCGCAGTAAGGTGATGGAGCATCCCTGCATCTCCAGAGAAGTGATATAGGAGCCGACCAGAGTGCGGGCAATTCGGAGTCCTTTTTTCAGACATACATCAGCCAGCTTGCGGTACACGATGTACAGTTCTATAAGCGGCGTACCGCCCATACCGTTGACAAAGGCTAAAACATTGTCTCCCCTCTGAAAGGGTTCGCTGCTGAGCTCGATGTCAATCCAGTTTTGCTTCCCGCCATCCCATTCGCGCACCGAACGGGTGTACCGGGGATCCTCGATAATGCAAAGGGCCAGCTCCTCGCTGATTTCATCGGCTGTCTTCATTGACATCCGTTCCCGGCCGGGCTCTCCATGAATGCCGATGCCGAATTCCATCTCGGTATCCCCGAGCGCGACGGTGGGGGTCCCTTTGGCCGGCAATGTGCAGGAGCTCAGCGCCATGCCCATGCTGCGCCCGTTGAGGTTGACTCTGCGACAGAGTTCCGCGATCCGCTCCAGCGGGTATTTTTTTTCCGCTGCCGCGCCGCAGATTTTCTCAGCCAGTACAGTTGTACCGACACCGCGTCGACCCTGGGTGAAGAGACTGTCTTTGACGGCGACATCATCGTCTATAAGGATATTGGCCACACGGATACCCCGACCGGCGGCCATCTCTACCGCCATCTCGAAATTCATAACATCCCCGCTGTAGTTCTTGACAATGAACAGCACACCAGCCCCACCGTCGACAACCCGAGCTGCTTCCAGCATCTGATCCGGGGTCGGTGAGGTAAAGATTTCACCGGGACAGGCGGCGTCAAGCATACCGGGGCCGACAAAACCGGCATGGAGTGGCTCATGACCGCTGCCCCCGCCGGAGATCAACGCTGTTTTGTCACCAATCGGCGCGTCGGCGCGATACACCAATGCCGGTTCAGCCTGCGCCTTAAGGAGATCCGCATGAGCGGCGGCCATGCCGGCCAAGCTTTCGGCAACCACTGCTTCGTGGCGGTTAATCAGTTTTTTCATGGAGCTACCTGCTTTTTATCGTCTATCGATCAACGCGACAAGACTACCCTTCAAGATCCGCAACTTATATAGATACCTGAATACTTGCCGAAAATTATACACTAAGTTTTCATAAACTGTCTGTCAATTGTGTCTAAAATCCTTGTGTTTAAAATCTTCTCTTGATTTTTTTAGGGTTGCTGTGCGAGAAAGTGAATGATAGGGTCATCAATCTGCAGGGAAACCGGAGTAGAAGGTCATTCGCCGTATGCTCGGCAAAAAGAAGCGCCCACAACCCAATCTTTATAGTCTATCTTATATATGCAGCCAACGATTTAGCAATTACTTCGCAATTGCATAGAGCGCCCCTTGGTCGGATGTCCTCGCTGACCGCAAGAACGTGGTCAACTCTGCTATGTCTGACTTCCTCGAAAAGGCAGATGTGCTGCGAGATGCTTTGGCTCAGGTTGAGAGAGAGGGGACATTCTCCCCCTGTGTCATGATTCCGTATCACTGCGCAGTGGGAGTTGTGTCGACGCAGGGCTGGACTGACCTTTACCGCGAGAGGAGTCGGGCGGTGCTCTCCCATCGTCGCTTTCTCTCCGCATCGCGCAGTGCGAGAACCTCTTTCCCGTCGAATCCGCAGAGCTCGGCCAGAGCCACGATAATCGCTTCATCCCTTGGAGGACAGCCCGGGGCAAAGGCAGCCCTTCTGCCTCGGGAGATGGCTCTGTCTGCCTCCGCAATTTCTGCGCCCACCCCCTGACGGCTGACCTCCCGACAGCACTTGCCCAGATAGAACACTCTATCCTGGACGATGTCTCTATCCGTGGGACAGCCCATGAGGATAGTAAGGCCCTTCAACCTGTCCTCAAATCCGGCTAATTGGATATAGGAGAGAGCACCCCCTAACTCTCCGCTGCATCCTGAGCAGGCCGCATCTCCTTCCAGGACCCTGAGCTCGGGGAACCTTTCGTGAAAGACTTCAAAGGCGTCACGAAAACCGGGCCATCCCTCCAACGATTCTCCTCGAACCGTCACCTCCGATAGGTCCAGGGAGCGTCCCACGCGGCGGGCATAGTATTCGAGGTGCATCACACGCTTCGGATGGAAGCCCATAACACGGGTGCCAACGATATCTGCGGCGATTGGGTCGGCGCCGGCCATGATGAGCCCCAGAGGGACGGAATCCTCAGGGTAATTCCACGTGCCCTCCAGACCGACAACGCCGTCTGCCACGACGAAACGCGGTGTACAGGCGAAAACCAGATCGGCGATGCCCAGGTCCAGCCCCAGACGGTGGGTCTTTCTCTTCTCTGCCCCGGGCATAACCCCTTTCATGTTCTTCAGGCTCAGCGTTACCACGGTGCGCTTGTGGGTCTTGAAAACAGGAACGCTGATGATCAGATCGCTGTCGTAGGCGGTCCTGGCGATCTTTACCGTGTCCATCACATAGCCCTGATCCACGGGCACTTTAACAGGGGTATCGGCATTGAGGTTTCGTAGCTCCACCTTGAGGTCCCGTGCAACCTCTTGCGTACCCGAGATGCGGAAGCACTCCTCGGTGCTGTGGGATCCGGAAAAATCGTAGCCAGCTCCGGCTCCCTCCCCGATTACAACAGACCGGGCGCCGCACTCAAGAGCGAACCTGGCAACTGCCCCTGTGACGCGGGCGTCTGTAACACATCCCGAGCCGGATGGGTGGGGACCGCAGAGGTTAGGCTTGACGAGGACGCGGCTGTCCGGCTTGATCTGCTCTTCCAGGCCGCCCGCGGTCCGAATAGCTTCGTAGACAGCTCTGTCGATGTCCTGATTTTCGACTTTGACAAGAGATACAACAGGCTTCATTGCATACACCACCCTTCCCTCTTCACTGCAGTTTCAAAGCCACCGCTTCGGCGAACCGTGGCTATACCGGTGGGACTCTATGAGCCGAACAGTTTGACCGCCTGTTCCATTTTTTCGATGACCGATACATCAAAGGGACACCGGGTCTCGCACACACTACAGGCGGTGCAAGCCGAAGCCTTAACCGATAGTTCTTCGTAGGAATCTCTGATCTCTTGCGAATCCTTGTCTCCAGCCGAGTCCAAAAGCATCAGAGTCTCGCCGATGTTGATTTCAACCGGACAGGGAAGGCAGTGGTTGCAGTACACACAGTCTCCCTTTCCCGCTGTCAGAATCTGCTCGGCGTAGCGGGCGAACTCCGCCGGGTCCGGTGCGGTATCGATTCCCTCGATCGCCTGCTCCATCTCGCGCTGGCTTTTAACGCCCGGAATCACCGTCGACACCCGTGAGTCGAGGAGTGGGTATCCGATGAGCCTGCTCGGATTGGTGCCCAGAGAGTCTGCGTAGCGGAAGATCCTGCCTCCCCCAAAGGGCTTCATAGCGACGACGCCAACGCGGTTTTGCTCGCAGAAAGTGAGAAAATCGTCCCTAGGGATGGGCGAGAGAATGATGCCCAGCGGGTACATGATCACGTCGAATCCATCGGATCGAGCCGCCTCTTCGGCTAGCGCATATTCATGAATGCTGATCCCGATGTGCCGAGCCTTGCCCTCCCGACAGAGCCGTTCAGCAAGCTCGTAGAGTCCCCCGGAACTCATGATTCTCTCGTAATCCTTTGCGGTATCCACAAACTGGACCATCACAATCTCCACACGATCGGTGCCCAGCCGTTGGAGAAGATCCTCGAAGAGGGTCTCACATTCGTCGATGTCCCGGGTTTTCCTGTACTGGCCGTTGGTTTCAGCGCATCCTATGTGGCCGGTTACAACGAAGCTCTCACGGATTCCACGCATCGCCGCACCGAGTCTATCACGATAATCGGTGTAAGAAAACAGCACGTCGATGTAGTTCACCCCGCCATCGACCGCAGTTCTGAGAACCCTCTCATAGGTCTCCGCATCCTGACCGTTGAGGTACTCGGTTCCCAATCCGAGAATGCCCACCTCCAGTCCTGTTCTTCCGAGAGTGCGGGTCTTCAAATTTCTTCTCCTTGCTTCTCAAAGCTGAACACCTCGCCGGCTGCTCGTATCATGCCCACCCCCGGAAACGGGAAGTGATAGAGCATCACCGGTATCTCCTCATCCGCCGCTCTTTTCAGAAGGTCGATCCTGGTTCTTCGGGCCTGGTCGGGATCATGGTCGTATCGGGGCACCCAGTCCGGATGGTCCAGCTGAAACGGGGCGTGCAGTGTATCGACCAACAGCCAAAACCGCTCGCCCTCCGATAGGATCTCCAGCCCTATGTGCCCGGGAGTGTGCCCGGAAGCCTGGATCGCCCTTACTGTGGTGTCGCCGGAAGCGGCGATCTCGCCGTCGGAGTCGATCCTGTCTGTCCGATCGGAGTAAGCGGAAAACCCGGCCTTCTGCACTTGAATCGATTCCTCGCCCATGATCCGGGCTGCCTCTCCCTCCATATAGAACCGATGCTCAGCCCGGCTGATGACAAGCCTGGCCTGAGGCATCGTCGGGCGGCCCTCCTCCACGAGCCCGCTGACGTTCACGAGCCCGCTGACGTTCACGAGCCCGCTGACGTTCACGAGCCCGCCGACGTTCACGAGCCCGCCGACGTGATCGCCGTGTCCGTGGGTGATGACAACTGCTGTGATCTCTTCGGTAGAGATCCCGGCCTCGGTGATAAGCTGGAGCATACCCACGCCCTGAGCTCCGGATGTGAATCCGAAGCCCGTATCGACGAGGATGCAGTGACCGGGCAGACGAATGAGGGCGGCGTTGAAAGCCCACCCCATCGAGCCGCCCTCCTTGCCGGTGCTCAGCGATCGAAACGCCTCTTCTAACTCGACGGTTGGAACCGATGGAAAAATCTCGGCCACCTGCTCAAAGGACCGCTGGACCGTAGCGATATTCAGAGAGAAAATCTCGGCCCTTCCTGCTAAAAATTTCTTTACCATACCAGACAGAATAACAGCCAAAGCGGAGATTGTCACCCGCATATTATTGCAGCAGATTTGAATCATGATGTAAAAACCATTATTTTTATTGCACGATGAAGGGACGAGAGTTTAGAGTCGAGGGGGAGTATCGCTACAATCGTGCGACTCCCTTCCGCTGGATCCTATCCCACCTCATGCGATATCCACTCCTGCCTCTGATCACGATCATCGCTTCGATCGTGAACAACATGGGTTACAGTTATATACAGATCTTCGTGGGCCGCGCATTCGATGTCATCGCTTCCGCTGATTGGCAACTAACCGCTCTGATCGCAACCGTTATGGGGGTCATCGGTTCCGCCTCGGTTCAAGGGGTAACGGGCCTCGTTCGCAATTTCTCCATAGAGTTTCTGGCGCAGCGGATCGAACGAAACTCTCGTGACGAGCTCTACGTCAATCTGCTTGGAAAGAGCCAAACCTTCCACGGAAGACAGAAAATCGGGGATATCATGGCGCGGGCGACAAACGACGTGAGGGCGCTGAATATGATGTTCAACCCCGGACTGATGCTGATCATCGACGGAGCTCTGGCTCTCATTGTCCCTGTCATTTTAATAGGCACTTTGAACCTTCGTCTTCTCCTGGTTCCGATCCTTTTTACCGTAGCCCTGGCAGTGACCCTCGGAGATTACGCCAGAAGGCTCAAACCCGTGAGCATCTCACAACGGGAGCAGTTCGGCACCATGAATGCCGGACTTGCCGAGGCTGTTTCCGGAATCGAGGTCGTCAAGTCCAACGCCCAGGAACCTTACGAATTGAGACGATTCGTTCACAACGCCAGGCTCTTCCGGGAGCACTTCGTCAAGCAGGGCATGATTCAGGCCCGATTTTGGCCTATGCTGATTTTCAGTGCGGCTTTTGCCGGAGGATTTCTGCACAGCCTCCTTCTATGGAGAGCCGGCTTGCTCAGCATGGGAGAGGTGGTCGCCTTCATGGGGCTCATGGGAACTCTCCGCTTCGCCACGTTCATATCCATCTATTCGTTCAGCCTGGTTCAACTCGGGATGGCAAGTGCAGAGAGAATCCTCGGTATGATCAACACCGAGACAGAGCTCGATGAGAACAGGACCGGTCTCAACAAGACTGCCGAAGGCAAGGTGACATTTGAAAACGTGAGCTTCCACTACAACGGTCGGCAGGTCCTGAAGAACATCAGCTTCACCGTAGAGCCAGGCCAAACCGTAGCTATTGTAGGGCAAACTGGATCGGGGAAGACCACACTGAGCCGTCTCATAAACAGGATCTTCGAAGCCTCCGAGGGCAGGGTGACGGTCGACGATGTGGATGTGAGGGAATGGAGCCTCGAGTCCCTGCGATCGCAAATTTCCACTATCGAACAGGATGTCTTTCTCTACTCCAGAAGCGTTGCCGAGAACATCGCGTTCGGCCGCTCCGACTCCGACAGCGAGGCGGTGGTTCAGGCAGCCAGGGAGGCTCAAGCCCATGAATTCATCGTCGGGTTCAGCGACGGCTATGACACGACGGTGGGTGAACGGGGCGTGACCCTTTCCGGAGGGCAAAAACAGAGAATCGCCATAGCCAGAGCCTTCCTCTGCAACCCAAAGATACTCATCCTCGACGACAGTACCAGCGCTATTGACAGCGCAACGGAGGATCTGATCCAGAAGGCCATGCGCCGCATCAGCCGTAAGAGAACGACCTTCATCATTACCCACAGGCTCAGTCAGATACGGTGGGCTGACAGTATTCTCGTTCTTCGGCGGGGTGAGCTGATAGACTGCGGAACTCACGAGGAACTCATGGACCGATGTTCGGACTACCGCAGGATATTCGCCCGGTATGAATGAGGAGCTGTGAATGGGATTTATAACGGACGGACTCGATTCGGAGGATTACGACCGCAACTACCGCGACAGTGATCTGTTCAAACGCATTGTTGAATACTTTCGGCCCCATGCAAAGAGAATAGCGTTCGTATCTCTCGCTCTTACCTTGAACTCTATCGCCGGAACAGCCGGTCCCATCATCATCTCAAAGGCCATCGACGCCGTTTCGCAAAATCCGGCTACCGTCACAATAGTGCTTCTCAGCGCCGGAGTCCTGTTGTTCGGATCTTCGGCCTGGGTGTTCAACTTCATCAAGCAGATGCTCTCGGCCCGCGTGATCGGTGACGTGGTTCTCAAGCTCCGCGAAGATGTCTTCAACAAGACTATCGGGCACGACCTCTCGTTCTACGACGAGCATCCATCGGGAAAGATCGTAAGCCGGATCACATCGGATACCCAGGACTTCTCGAATGTCGTCACTCTGATCACAGATCTGTTGAGCCAGTTTCTGCTGGTGGGGATACTCATCGCATGGCTCTTTACGATTAATGCAGGCCTCACCCTGCTGCTTCTGGCCATGGCGCCTGTGGCAGCCATTGTAGCTCTTCAGTTCCGAAGGATAGCGCGGAAGGTGACCAGGCATGCCAGGCGGGTGACGGCGACCATCAACGCTCAGACACAGGAGTCTATCAGCGGCATCATGGTAGCCAAGACCTTTCGGCAGGAGCCTACCCTGTACAGAGGCTTCTCGGACAACAACAGGCAGGCTTACGTGGTGGGTCTCCGGAGGGGACTCGTGATCAACGTAATCTTTCCCGTTCTGGGCATGACCTCGGGATTGGGCGTGGCCCTTCTCGTTTACACGGGAGCATTGGTTGTTCACGGGGGATCAATGAGCCCTGGAGAGTGGTACCTCTTCATGCAGGCCGTGGCCTTCTTCTGGTGGCCTCTCATCGGCATCGCGTCCTTCTGGAGTCAGTTTCAGGACGGTCTCTCCGCAGCCGAGAGGGTTTTTGCCCTCATCGATGCCGATCCAAGAGTAGTCCAGACAGGGCATGAGCCTGTCAGCAATCTGGAGGGCAAGATAGAGTTCCGTGACCTCACGTTCACCTACACCGGGAAAGAGATCATACTCGACAATTTCAACCTCACCATCCGGCCAAAGGAAACCGTTGCTTTTGTAGGACACTCCGGTGCCGGAAAGAGCAGTATAGCGTGCCTCATCGCCCGATTCTATGAGTACCAGGGGGGAAGTGTGCTAATCGACGGACGGGATATTCGATCGCTCTTGTTGAACCAGTACAGACAGCACATCGGACTGGTACCTCAGGATCCTTTCCTCTTCTCCGGGAGCGCCAGGGACAACATCCGATATGGCAGAACGGAAGCCTCGGACCAGCAGGTCCTTCAGGCGGCCATGCACGTGGGTGGAGGTGACTGGATCGCGGATCTGCCCGATGGGCTGGACTCCGATGTGGGCTCCCGGGGTTCGAACCTGTCAATGGGTCAGAGGCAGCTTGTAGCCCTGGCCCGGGTTCTCCTCAAGGATCCTGAGATCTTCATACTCGACGAAGCAACGGCCAGCGTCGATCCCTTCACCGAGGCCCAGATCCAGGAGGGATTGGAAACCGTAATGCGCGATCGGACAGCTATAGTAATCGCCCATCGTCTCTCCACAGTGAAAAATGCCGACCGGATCATTGTGCTGCAGCAGGGACGCATCATCGAGGAAGGGACCCACGATGGACTGCTCGCCCAGTCAGGCCACTACGCCGAGCTGTACAACACTTACTTTCGCCATCAATCGCTGGAATACGTCGAGCGTTTCAAGGATCTTTAGATCCACAAGGATCTTTAGATCCACAAGGATCTTTAGATCCAAGGACCGATAGGTCCAGGGATCCAAGCATCAACCGATCAACGGCTGGTATATCCCCCATCGACTAAAAGCATATGTCCCGTTATAAAGCTGGACGCAGGTGAGGATAGGAAGATAACAGCGCCTCCCAGCTCTTCGGGATCCCCGGGACGCCCGATGGGCGTATTCTCACTGATAAACCGGCTCATCTTCTTATCGGCGAAGAGAGGTTCATTCATAGGGGTAACGAAGAATGATGGGGCGATGGTATTGACCGTGATGTTATAGGGCGCCCACTCTATGGCCAGTTCCTTTGTGAGTTGAGCGACTCCACCTTTGCTCGAGCAGTAAGCGGCTCGCAGAGGCAGGGCGATACGCGCCATGTGACTCGATATATTCACGACCTTTCCGTATTTTCTCTCCTTCATGACCTTCGCAACGGCCTGGGTCGTAAAAAACAGCCCTTTCAAGTTGACATCCAGGATCCTGTCCCAGTGCTCCTCGGTGACATCGAGAGCCATCTCCCGAATGTTGATACCGGCGCTGTTTACGAGGATGTCGATACGCCCGTACGCAGCCATCACCCTCTTGACCATGTGGTTGATATCATCGAGGTTGGTCACATCCATACCGACACCAAGGGTCTGCGCCCCTCCTGCTCCGATCTCCGAAGCAGCCTCCCTTGCCCCGACTTCGTTCAGATCCGCAATCACGACATGCGCTCCGAACTCGGCCAGATATCGTGCCATGGTAAAGCCAAGCCCCCGTGCGCCGCCGGTTACAATCGCCACATTATCCTTGATAGCAAAGATACCGCTCCGTTCGATGATCTCTCCTGTCATAGGATGTTTCAATCCGCCTTTGTCTGCTCCGTCACTATTCATCAAAATCCTCCTCAGTGCCTATCGTAGCGCGTAGCCCGGGCAAATATCAATCCCCGTGATTGCCTGTTCGACACGTCCATAATTGATTATCTTAGTCAGGAATAGACCATTTGTGGAATGCAATACATTATTCGTTTTGTCGACTCGTTCGCTTTAACGTGACTCGCCAAAGCGGTCGGCTCCGAGGCCGACGGCAAGGAACGAGCGTCTCCATCACAAAAAGTCAGCACAAAAGACACTGAGTTGGAGGCTCTTATGAAAGCGACCTATTTACTCATTGCATTTATTATGATCAGTGCGGCCTTCGCAGCAAGCCAACCACTGAATTCGGAAACCCAGAGACAGGTGCATAAGACTATGAAGGAATCCGATTCCAAAGGAACCGAGCTCGCCACATTCGGAGGGGGCTGCTTCTGGTGTGTAGAAGCGGTCTTCGAGAGACACGACGGTGTCAAGTCCGTAGTCTCCGGCTACGCCGGCGGTACCAAGGACAACCCAACCTATAAGGAGATCTCGAGCGGAAGCACCGGCCATGCCGAAGTTGTTCAGATAGAGTACGATTCGAAGATCATCAGTTACGAAAAGCTGCTGGAAGTTTTCTGGAAGGCCCATGATCCCACAAGTCTCAATCGTCAGGGGGCAGACGTCGGGAGCCAGTATCGATCTATCGTTCTCTATCACGATGACGATCAGAAAAAGATAGCTGAGAAGTCATTAAAAGAGAAGGACAAATCGGGGCACTTTCCAAGGCCGATCGTGACACAGATCGAACCGCTTTCAAAATTCTACCTGGCCGAGGACTACCACCAGGATTACTACAAAAAGAATCCTTTGGCCATGTACTGCACATTCGTTATACGCCCCAAGCTGCAAAAACTGGGATTGGAATAGATACCCACATACTGGTCAAAGCCGCCTTCAGTCTGATAAGATACCTGCTATCTATTCAGGGAGTGATATCAGATGCAAAAGAAGGTAGCTATGATGATGCGCCATCACGGCGTATTCCAGAAAATGTTCGATGCTCTTACGAGCCAGGGCATCCAGGTCGACGATCGAGCCATCAAAAAACATGAACCCGAAGAAGTGATTGAAAAGGCGGGAGGATATCGCGCCGTTATAGCCGGTGGGGAACATTACACGGAGGCAGTCCTTTCTGCCCTTTCTGAAAACCTCAGAGTGATCTCTCGGTTTGGCATCGGATACGAAAAAATCGATGTCGAAGCGGCAACTAAACTCGGAATCGCAGTCACCAACACACCGGGAAAAAACGCAACCGCTGTAGCAGAGTTGGCCCTCTCACTGCTGCTGTGCACGACACGGGGTGTTGCTCTGCAAGAGAGGTCGATGCGAAGCGGTGGGTGGTCTGCCGGCTATGTCGGCAGAGGCCTCGAGGGCAAAACCGTAGGCATTATCGGATTTGGTCACATCGGTCAAAAGTTGGCCCAATACCTGCAGGGCTTTCGCTGCCATATTCTGGCCTACGATCCCTATCCCAACCAACAGGCGGCGGAGGCCCTCGAGGCTCATTTCTGCTCCCTCGATGAGATTGCACGAGAATCGGACTTCGTCAGCATTCACACGCCCCTCACAGCCGAAAGTCGGGGGTTGATCGACGGGACCTTCATATCGAAGATGAAGAGAGAGGCCTACCTAATCAACACCAGCAGAGGCCCCGTGGTCAACGAGCAGGACCTCATCGAGGCCCTGCAGGAGGGCAAGATTGCAGGAGCCGGACTGGATGTCTTTGAAATCGAACCCATTGCAGCGGAGAATGCTCTCTTGAAGATGGACAATGTGGTTCTCTCGCCCCACGTGGGCTCGTCTACCCAGGAGAGCATCGATGAGGTCGGCCTCTGCGTGGCAGAGAACATTGCAGCGGTTCTCGACCGGAGGGAACCGCCCAACCCCGTGAATCCCGATTACGTGAAATACAAGCATGCGTAGCATGCAGCGTACATAGCATGCAGGATACTTAGTATTCAGCATACATCGCCCCATAGAGTGGGGCCAGCTCACACAGGGAGGCAACTGTTGTCTGTCATTACCGACATCTCCGCTGCTACCGTAACCGTACCCTTGGACATCGAGACCTCGATCGCAAAGAGGGCCATAACCGAACGGCACTACACACTGGTGAGGATTAAAGACGATCAGGGCCTGACCGGCACGGGATTCTGCTATGGAGGATCGCTGGCAGGGCATATCGTCACAATCGTTGTCAGAGATCTGCTCAAGGACAAGGTGCTGGGGAAGGATCCCCATCAGGTGGAGGCTATCTGGGAGGATATGTTCCAGGAGTCACTTCTGCACGGGCGTCGTGGATCCGTGCTGCGAGCCATAAGCGCCATCGACATCGCCCTATGGGACCTCATGGGGCATGAGGCCGGTTTGCCCCTCCACAGCCTGCTCGGTTCATACAGATCAGAAACCGTACCTGCCTACGCAAGCGGAGGGTACTTCCTGCCGGGTAAAACAGCGGCGGATCTGGCAGACGAGGTAAAAGCATACGTGGATATGGGATTCCCTGCGGTCAAGATAAAGGTCGGACGGGTAAACGTTCAGGAAGATGTGGAACGTATTAAGGCCTGCCGAGACGTATTGGGACCGGATATCCCTCTCTACGTGGATGCGAACAACGCCTGGCATGACGCCCCTTCCGCAATTCACGCCATTAAATGCTTTGAGCAATGGGGCATCGACTGGGTGGAGGAACCCGTTTACCCTGATGATATCGATGCCAGCGCCGCCATCGCACGGGCCGTGGACGTCCCTATCGCCACCGGAGAAATTGAAGCCACCCGGTGGGGTTTTCAGGCGCTCATCAGGGCAGAGGCTGCATCGATTCTTCAGCCCGACGCCGCGGTTTGCGGGGGGATCACGGAGTGGAGGCGCGTCGCTGCCTTAGCTGCAGCCAGCAATATCCCGGTCGCCCCCCACTGGTTTGCCGATCTGCACGTCCACCTCGTTGCTGCCACCCCTAATGCGACCTGGGTGGAGTACTTCACCGATACGTCGATTTTCAATTTCATGAAGCTGCTCAAGAGCTCCCTCGAGATTCGCGACGGCGAGCTGGTCTTACCCCAGGGAACGGGGCTTTGTTTGGAGTGGGATGAGAAGGCCATCAAAAAATGGTCTCGCGACGGATGGGCTTGAGGAGCAACACATGAAGATCGACCGAGTGGAAACCGCCTGGATAGAGATCGATTGTCCGGAGCCTCAAGGGCTCTCCGGTTCGGATATCACCCGCAGCACCGACGCCCTCTGCAGAATCACAACAAGTGACGGGCTTCGGGGAATCGGTGAAGGACGGGGGGCGCCCTCTGTGCCGTGGACCTCGCCCTGTGGGACATCAAGGCCAAAGCGGCCAACGTGTC
>SDBV01004452.1_pt1 | contig 20164 bp, 29 predicted proteins | sample 2277081 | NCBI WGS metagenome assembly SDBV01 (sample SAMN10402039, study PRJNA504765) | marine sediment metagenome | isolation source: marine sediment core GS10_PC15, 223 cmbsf | place: Arctic Ocean: Southern Knipovich Ridge | collected 2010 | reverse complement strand
CCAGTTCCACCGCCACCGCCACCACCACCAGCGATACATTCTGCGATAACGATTGTGGTGCCGGATGGCTTGATCCAAACATCGGAGCTTGTGAAGCGTTGAAAGTCGGGAACAGCACTGACAAAAGTGCAATCAGTACGTGTGTCTGTTGCGTTGTCGATACACGTTGAATCAGCGCCTATGAAGTTTAGGATCGTTCGCTCTGTTAGCGCGGTTCCTTCTTCTTGAATAACTTGATAGGGATCGGAACTAATCGTGTAAGTAACTTGATCGTTGAAAGGATCATGGACGGCAGCAACATCAACAGAGCCCGTGGCATTGATGTTGATACCTTCTTGTGACGCTATAAATGTGTCATTTGCACTTAGGTTGAAGAACACTGTCGGTGAAAACAGCGTCAACAATAGAATGGCCAGGATGGTAACGATGCCGATCTGCGCGCCTGCTTTCATGTTATGACTCGTATCTTATGGTACGCCCGCGACGACCCAAAATTGCGGTGACGGCGCCCATATCTATTGTTTGTTGGGTGGGTCGTGTAGGCCCTCTTTTGAGGATGGTTAATGATTCACGCGGAGTTCCGGTATCAGGAAGACCGGCAGGCGGATCGTCCATCACGGTTTGCTTTCCCGTTGTCAGGTCTTTCGTGTACCAGAAAAGTCCCTGTCTAAAAGCTACCACATTGACCGGCAGAGCGCGAGATTCCTTGCTGATATCTCGTACTGGTTGCTGGTCAACGCCATCGCCTGCCGCTGGCACGAACCGCCGCGCGGGCTTACCGTTGCCAGGCTTCGAAGGTTCAGGGGTAGGCCCGGTGGAAGGCGTAGGCGGCGGCGAGACGGGACGAGGGCCACCACCCGTCCCTGGTCCCGGTGTGGGCTTCGGTCCTGGCGAGGGCGTAGGGGTGGGCGTAGGCACGGGTCCGGGCGTAGCGTCTTCCCTAGGCCCGCCTGACGGTCCAGACCGAGGCGCGGGTACGGGGGCAGGCTTCCGGGTGGGCGCTGCGCGTGCGGGTTCCTTGGCGGGTTTGCTGATGATTCGGGGAAGACCTGTCGGCTTTGGTTTTGCAGTAGTTTTTGTGCGGGGCTTTGCTCTGGGTCCAACAACTGGCCTCACCCGTGTTTTTACGACGGGGCGAGCGCGCGGTCGCGCCGTAACTTGACGTGCTTCTTTTTCACGAACTAGTTCACGTTCACGCACACGCCGACGTTCCCGAGTTGCGCGGATACGCCGATCAGCAGCTTCACGTCGTGTTCGTTCTGTGGACAATCGCTCTTGCCTTCGCTTTGATTCGAATTCTTTTCTGATCTGTTGTGACCGTTCTCGCTGTGCAAGTTCTCTGCTAGAGCGTTGGATCGTTGCGGCACGTTCACGTTCAAAGCGCCTAGCTTCCTCTGCGCCCTTTCCCGGTACTTCACGACGTGTGGCACGTACATCGCGTTTTAGAACTTCTTCCAACTCAGAAGGCACAGCTTCTTTCGTGATTACTTTGACTTGTGTACGACGCGCACGCTCACGCAACGCTTTCAATTCTTCTGGCGTTGTCTTTTTAGGCAATTGCGCTGCGCGTGCTTGACGACGTGTACGGAATGGGGATTGTTCTGGTAGCTTTTCCGTTGCTTTTTCAAATGCCTTTGCAGCGCGTTTCTCTTGACTGGCTTCAACTTTAGCTGATGCCTTTTTCAAGATGCTTTCCAATCCGGCCCTTCGACTTACCGCAACATCAGGACTAAGACGTGCAAACGGGTTGGTTACTTGTGTGATGTTCTTTTGAATACGATCCCCAATAGCCCTACTTGGTGTTAATTGAAAACGTTCAATACTTCGCTGCTGATTAACGATGATACGAGCAAAATCATCAGCTTCACGAGAAAGCGTAGCAAACCGACTAGCAGGTTGTTCCAACCCTATCGAACGTAATTCACGTTGAAGTATTGAAGCAGACTCACTGATCGTTTTTGCGTTGCCAGTGCGTACCGCATCATTCAAACGATTGAATTGAAAATCGATGTTTCTTTGCGTTGCCGCCTGTCGGGAAGATAATGCAGCACGTTGTGCTGGTGGAAGATCAGGAACGGGCAATGCCTTGATGGTATCCCTAACTGACGTACGTACAGCAGCGCGAGAGCCCTTGATGATCCGACTACCTATGGTCCCGATCACCGGAACAAGAAAGAGGGCATCTAGCCCGATGTTAAGCACCCTTTCTTTAGTAGAAAGTTTATCCCAATTGCGTGCCCAAAGACCAGGCACCAACGCATCAGCCACAAACATGCCTGTTTCTTTCAGCGTTTCTTTAAGGGTGTTTGCGGTTGCTAATGCTTCCGTCTTTAATGGTTCAGGACTTCGTCCCGCCCGGATATCACGTTGCTGTAACTGTTGAGTAATGCGGTCTATCTGGGCATTGCGAGCACGTATCTGTGCTACCGCGCCAATGGGTTCCCGAAGGCCGAATTGTTCAAGATGTTTAGGGTCTTCTTGCCCGAATTGCACCTTACGAACTTCACCCAAAAATTGGGTAGCCTGCGCCTTCGTGATCTGGCCAGCACGAAGATTCTCCATAACACGTGCGCGGGCTTGTGACGCAGCGCGGACCGAAGCAGGAGTTGTCTGACGGCTGATTACTTGTTGCGTCATTTCAAACCTCTACCTTCCACGTAAGAATGAAAGTGGATTTACCGCGCGTACGATGTTGCCCGCAGCACCCGCGAAATTGATGAAAACAGGCAACAAATTATTGTAGAGATAAAAGATCATTATGCCAATGGTTGGCACGCCGAAGAAAAATCTTACCCAAAAGGTCGGGTCCGTTTCAAAGAACCAGAAATTCCAAGCAGCCAGATTCCATAAACTCGTAAAGTAGTCGAAGTTAGGTATAGGAAAAGTAACGCCTAGAAACTCTTTTGCCTGTACCAGTTCGAACGAAAAGATAACATCGATATCTGATGTAGTACCAACCAGATTGTTTATCACCCAATCGCTGAAAGCGAAGGTTAACCACGAGATGCTTATCCAAGCAAAGATTTTTGCGCTCATTCAGTTATCTTCCTTGATGCACTATGAGGGCCATCCCGATTGATCCAAGCCCAATGAACGCAACGTTCCAAAGAAGGAATTCGCCGCCAGCAAGTCCTGACAGGATTCCGAAACCTATCGTGAAGATTGTGGCCATTACATATTCGCTTAATATCCGACCAATGAATCCCGCGATAAAGGTAAGCCCCCAAAACCCGAATATAAGCCAGAAAACAGCTTCTTGAATCAGATTGGAATCAGGAGCTTCTAGCTTACCGGGTAGCTCTGCTTCGACTGTGGGGATAGGGGTATGAAGCGGATTTATGTCGGCCCCTGCAATGATGCCTGCCAATACCTGCGGCGTGGATTGCGGCGTTGGCGTGGGAAGCACACCTAATGCGCCGGTTTCAATGTTGATATTGGTTGTGTCAGCAGTGATGAAATATTGAGCATCGTTCGTGCTTACTGAATCGTCGGTTATCGTGCCTTTCCAAAGCCAACTATTTGCAAGTTCCCCTTCTTGAAATTGCGTGATCTTAAAGGGATGGTAGTCAAGGTTCAATACTTCTGTTACGCCTGTCTCGATCTGGGTGAATGAAACATGACCATTGAAATAGCGGCCAATCTGTACGTCACTGGTGTTTGTTCCGATGGCACCAACGCCTAGCACTTTTGCGCCGACGTTGAGGGCATTCACGAAGATATCTATGGTGGGGCTACTGTAGGTGATGCGGATCGTTGGTGTGTCTGTTCCGTTCCATACTTCCGGGTCCGATTCGAAAGTTTCATTATTGATACGTGCGATGAATGAAGTAAGTTGTGTACTGTCCGCGATATAGGAAATCGCAGCATTATTTGTGAAGCTAGGTGGAAAAGTTCTGAATGATCCGTAAACAGTGTGCGTGACTAAACCTTCAATGCTGAAAGTTCCTACTGCGCCCACCTGACTTTGGGTGGTGGTACTACCGGCACAAACACTACTACAGTCGTAAAGGAAACGATGCTTGATTCCACTTTCAAGAAAGACAGGATGATCGAAGTAGTGCATGCGATAATTCGCTGCGGTTATGTTAGCCCTAAGTGGAAAAATGCTAACAGTATCGAATGCTAAATCGTTAAGTAAATCTCCCTTTATCACACGAAGATTTTGCATCACTGATACCGTATTGTTCATGTATCCCTGAATACCACAGATATACATATCAAAATCGGGTGTGAAGTCCCAATACTGTTCGGTGACGTTGGTGAAGCTACTCGGCGTAAACCCAGACGCTTCCGATCTTTGTCCAAACGAGTAGAGGGCATATCCAGTGCTCGCGGCATCGGTTTCAACATCATCAGTTTTATCTATCAACACACCACAGAAATCATCGATGTTCTCAAACTCAGCATCGATATGAATGTCTAAATCAACAATGATTCGAAGTGTGGCGCTATCAGGTACGACGACATGAGCATCATTCCTGGTGGGATTATTTACTGGAAAGCCATCAGGATTATCAGGTCCACCGACGAAAAGATTATTCGTGGTTGTGGCATTATTCAGAACGACGACACGCGACCACCAATTAACCGAATTATCCGTTAAATCTTGAACGAATCCCTGTACCGTATTTTTGCTTGTGTCGGTAAACAAATAATCATTTGTTGCTGTTGCGATGATACCCAAATCAATAAGGGCCTGCGAATTAACCGCAATAGGTAGCATCATATCTACGTTTGATCCTGACAGATTTTCAAATTCTAACGGGATCACGTAGGCATAATCTGGCGGTGATTGTGCAAAAGATGGAAGGACAAGCAAAAGCGTAAATATGATGACAATACATACGCTTAAAATAATGTTGATTCGTTGCGTCTTCATTGAATAGTTTTATCCTGGTATGTGCCGACTGACAAACATGCCCGTTCCGATGATAAAGATTATGTCTACGTAAACGATGAAAACATCGAAGCCAATTGCTCCAATGTAGGCATCGATTAAAAGCATTGGAATAGTTGCAAAATAAATCGCCTTATGATTGAAAACTTTGGAAAACTTTCTTGCAACAAGTGCAAAGATTGCTAAAATGATCCCATTAATGATGAGAACCGTAGTCGTGTAGCCAGTACCAATTAGCTTGCCGTACGTGCGTAATCCTGTTGCAAAATACGTTGCTCGTCCAGCAGCTTGTAAAGCCTGAATCGCAGCAGGAACCCCGACCGAATCGAGTACGGCCACTACGCTTATAGTAGGAAGCGCAAAAGCAGCAGAAACCAGTATCGTTAATTGATCAAAAGCTTCTTCAACATAAATCCGGCCTTCATCGGTTATCCCACCACCTGTAATCAATGTTTCAAGAGGAATCGTTTCGTCTTGAAACTCTATGCGAAAGATGATTTCCCATAATGATTGTGTAAGCAAATCTTGCGTATCAAAAGAAGCCGTAGAAGGGTTGAACACAATATCTATATGCGTGCTTTCATCAGGCGTAGGAAAAAAGGATGGATTTTGAGTAAGGTAAGCATCAACCGTAGTTGAGCTAAAAGTGGGGACCGTAAGGTCACTGCCGTTGAAGTAAATTCCGGCAAGCCCTACACCCAAACGCGGAATGTTTGCAATCTCAACTGGTGCGCCATCTTCTTCGATCACCAAAAGTACGCCAGCGATACCTAGATCATCAGAAGATGAAGCATGCGTTAATTCGATGATCTCGAAACGACAAAGATAAAGCTGATCGTTTGCTTCCAAAACAAACTGAAAAGCTTGGCACTCATTCAGGTCTAATGTTTCGTGTCCATGGCCCGCCGACGCCGTTCCAATATAGAGGAAGCTAATGATCCCCGCGAGCGTGATTGCAATTGTTCCGATTGCCGCTGTTCGCATATAGCCATTAACCTTTCGAACGTTTCCATTTTGCTACCGCGTAGATAGCTCAGATAGATCAGTTGTGTAAGGTGATATCCCGTAAGGAATTTTTGGCCCTTGAAAACAAGATAGAGATTAGGGCGCTCGATCCCGATCTCCCGTGCTAACTGTCGGGTCGAGAGCTTATACGCCTGCTGAACCTCATGCAGCAAATCTACAACCGCTGCATGGAATTGTCTATTACGTTGCCTCGTCTCGTCATTCATACTATCTATTGTATAACAGGCAAGACCCCCGCCGCGATACAGTATCTTTAAGAAACAAGGTTGTTTTCCTTCCTTATACGCGCGTACTGTGATCGTTGCGAGGCCCCACGACCAATAAAACGATCCTGCGAAACCAGTCAAGAAAGGAAAAGGTGAAGGGATGCAACAACAGGCGGCAAAGATAGGCGTGCTGCTCTCGGCGATACTGGTCGCCATGATTGCCTTGACGGTGTTTTCGGATTCGTTGCTTAGCAATGTGACGAATCCGGTTAGTCAGGTCTTCACGGGCCGGGTGACGCAACAGCCAACCGTAACGAGTGACCTGACGTTGACGCTTACGGGCGGTATCCATTGGTTCACCAACACCACGGAATTAACCGTGACTGGTTCAACCACTGGACTCCTGACACCCACGGCAACGGTAACGCTCGATGCGACCCGAAGCGTAGTGACCATTGCCGTTCTCACGGGTGCATCAACTACCGAAGACGTTACCGTGTCCTATTTGACTGAGGATTCCGGGTCGCAAGGTACGGTCGGATGGAAGCTCGTGCCGCTATTCTTGATCCTAATCACGATGGCAGCAATCGGCGGCGCGATTTTCGTCGGGTTTGCGAGCGGAAGTCAGGGGAACATCACCGGGCTTTTGGTGGCCATCGGCCTGCTATTTGTCGGTGTGATTCTCGGCGAAGTCGTCAAGACATTCACCGACGACGCGATAACGCTCTATGCGTTGCAACCGGACTACACCGGAGTTGGTTCACTGCTGCCAATCGTTGATCTGGGTTACGTCTTCGCGGTTTTTGGCATCGCGATTGGTGGTGTGATAGGCTTTGCAAGGAAGCAGTTCGGGTAAGTAAAACGCGCGTTCAACGAAACGCACAAGAAAAAGGAAAGGTGAAAAGGGATGCAAGAACAAGCGGCAAAGATAGGAGTCCTGCTTGCGGCGATTTTGATCGCCATGATCGCCCTAACGGTGTTCTCGGATTCGCTGCTTACGAACGTGACCAACCCTCAAAGCGATGCGTTCACGACAGAGGATTCGACCGCCAGCATGACGCTCACGCTCACGCTTCCGCACTGGTTCACGGACACCAGTAGCTTGACGGCATCGGGTGCGACATCAGGCGGATTCACGATCAACAACACGTCCACGACCTTGGATGCAACCCGGACCCTGTTAACGCTGCAAGCGCAAGTGCCCGGCAACGCATCGGAAACCGTTACCGTCTCGTACGTGAGCGAGGATACGGCGGCGCAAGGTACGGTCGGGTGGAAGCTCGTGCCCCTATTCCTGATCCTGTTGACCATGGCCGCAATCGCGGGCGCCATCTTCACCGGCTTTAAGAGCGGAAGCCAAGGAAACATCAGCGCACTTCTGGTAGCTATCGGCCTGCTGTTTGCCGGTGTGATTCTTGGCGAAGTCGTCAAGACATTCACCGACGATGCAACAACGCTTTATGCGACACAACCCGACTACACCGGCGTTGGTTCGCTGCTGCCAATCGTTGATCTGGGCTACGTCTTCGCGATCTTCGGCCTTGCGGGCGGTGCCGCAATCGGGTTCGCACGCAAGATCTTCTAGTCGGTCCGACAACCGAATAGTCCCTAGACAGAGCCGAATAGAAAGGGTACGCTTCCAACCAAAAGGAAGCGTACCCTTTTCTTTTGACTGGAGTTAACAGCAATGATGAACAGAGTTAGCAAACGAAAAAATATCGGTATCTTGGTAACGCCGCACGGCACTCTCGAACGCCATCACCTTGATATCGAATCCACCGTTATGTGGGGAAAGAACAATCGTAAACTTGGTACGCCTGCATGGTTGACGCCGAATAGCCTCAGAAAAGGCACAAAGGTTTCTTTCACGATTCTACGATCCACCAGTATTGAACCTTTTCCCATTCCTGGTGAAGTTCCCGCCGTTGAAAGTCGGGTCAAAACACGACAAGCAATGACCGAGCAATATCACAAGCAGACTTCAATGTCTATTTCACGAGATTCTGTGGTGGTATTGATTGGTTTGCTCACCGCTCTGGTTCTCGTAATCGTGGCCTTTATGGTCATTACAGCGCCTATGGTTTGGCTTGAATGGAAGGAACAAAATGCACAAGAAAATACTGCATATCTTGATATCAATAGTGACGATTCCAACCACTATACGGCGTTGGTTAAGGAATCGTAAACCTCGCATCGGTTCGTCAAAATCCGTAAAGGCATTGTTCATCAATGATCCTCACGAACGGTTAGATGATGAACATGCATTCCGAGCTTCACGACGCTTGCCTATTCCGCGCGATGCAAGTTTCACGGAAAATGGGAAGACGAAACCGATCCTGATTTACGCCCTTGATGAAACTGATTTACCAGAAGCCGAAGGGCAGATACGTTGGGGCAAGGGACGAACGTGGTCTTCGCTAGAAACAGGATGGCGTTATCTCACGACTTATCATGTCTACCAAAATCAAGATCAAGATAGCTCGAAACTCTATGACAAGCCAATAGATTTCGTTAACGCCATCGCGGAAGGCAACGTATGGGAATCTCCCGAACGCATGGGACCGTATCAATTTGGCGCAGTTCTGATGCTGAAACCACTAAAGCGAAGGCTTACCAAAATCAAACGATTGGAAGCAGCAGTACGGCTTGAAAAAAGCGTAAAGGCCATGCTGTTTGCCGTGGTCGCCGCAGCCGTGTTCGTTCTGATCTTACAGTCGAACTAACGAAGGGGAAGAAATGAATCAATACGAAGGCTCTCAGGAAAGCGGAGAACAACAGCAGGCACCGGGCGGACCAATGCCACCAGAAGGTTTCTATGGCCAGAATAACGCCGGAGTGCTTCGTGAATTGTTGAATTCCGGCGATACGTTCGAAGACCAACTTTTGCGCGCTGGAATCTCGCAAGAAGACGCGGAAGATATCGCGTCGATGTTCCGTACGGGTATTACCTTTCAGGTACCCGAATTGGTGCTTCATGCTCAGCATTCCTTGATCGCCGCTGCGGGCGAGAATGACAAGGCTAAGCTGATCGCTCTTGCCGGTATCACGGGACGACCGCCAGGTGCGCCCCCGATAATGCAACAACGTTCGATGATCGCCCGGCGCTTCTTTGGAGCACGAGGAAAGACCGATGCCCGCTCGCTTTCTTAGAGGACGAGGATCGGGGCTTGCCCGACTGTCGGGGGCGCATTGGGCCAAACAGCGCCGTACGACCCTTACTTTAGAGTCACATGGTGTTTGGCTCTACACCGGGCCAAAAGGTGCCGGTAAGAGCCTCTTAGCGCACGCTCACTGCTATATGCTCGCCAACGGTGTCTTTCGGGACCGAGAAGGACGTTGCATCTGTCGTGATCCTAGCTGTGATGGTAAGTGGAAAGTCTTTACCATGCACGAGTCACCAACGTTGCCGGAATATGGCGCGTGGGCCTATCCGTTAGACTTAGGTGAGTTGCTTGATATTGGTGAAGTTGAAAAGCACATCGTTGTCTATATTGACGAGATAACTCAATACCTCAATTCAAGACGCGGAATGGTTAGCGAAGTAATCAAGCTTTTGAATCGCGTAACCTTCACGCGAAAAAGCAAAATCATCTTTATCGGAACCGGTATTTCCATTGACTGGATTGATGTTCGTTTGCGCGACCAGGCAACTCAGATTTTCAATTGCTGGACGCCAAACAGAGGGCAGTCAGTTTGGGCAAATGTTCATCGCCTTGCATTGGGGCACCTGCCGCCGCACCTTCGCAGGCTTCCACCCGAAACCCGTTGGTGGCCTACCGCATGGACCCATAGAAAGAATGGCGGCCTAGGCATCTACAATACGGATGAATTGGTCGATGCTGCGGCAGACTTTGCGGCAGCGAAAACCGAACCAGTCTTCTATACTCAGCAAGGCGAAATATGGGAACAGAAAACCCATACAGAAGCAGTCGCCGAAGCCATAGAAGATATCCTTATGGCCGGAACCACAACGGTAACACCTGAAATGATCGTCAATCACATCAAGGGCAAGTATTCAAATATACCGATAACGATCCATTGGGTTAAAGACTGGTTGCTGACCACGGGATTCCAGCGCGGCGAAGGGTCCGACTTCGTGATTGGAACCGCCATGTTGCAAGGCGAAGAAACACCACAATGATTGATCCCAATATGCTGGCCATGATGCGCGCTGTTAGTTACGCCTTGGCGGGCATGCTTGGAACGCGCATTGTTTTCACTATCGCATACACCATAGGCATCGGCGATTCCACCAAGATAAAGGTTGCTTTCGTTGCGTTGATGCTTATGGTAATCACATCAGCGATAATGTACGGCACGACAAGAAAGGAAGAAAAGGAATGAAGAATCACGCAGCGAATTTCATCGGTGAGCTAGCAGGAATGTTTGCCGCACTCTATCTCTCTTTTCGTATCACGGAAAAAGAGGCAGGGTTAGGTGAACTGACATTCCTCGCATGGATACTCGCGTTGGCGTTCGGTGCGCTTGCGTTTGGCACTCTGTGGGGCATCATTACTAACGACGATGGCGAAGACGAAGACGATGATGGGGAATGACCGCCAGAAACAAAGACCCAAAGAAGGGGCCACCGATGGTATCGGTGGCCCCTTCCTTTCGGTCCCGGCGTTGAAGTGCTACTTGCCCTTGTCTGCGGCCTTGCCGCCCTCGTTGGGCTTGTCGCCCTCGTCGGTGCTTGCCTCGCCGCCCTCGTCGGTGTTCGCTTCGGCAGCGGGTTCCACACCGTTGCTGCGTAGGCCGTCCCGTACGCTTCGCAGCGTGTCCAACGCGCTTTCCACGGTCACGATGGTTTCGGCGTCGGAACCCTCGTCCAGCTTCGCAGACGACATCTTGATCGTGCGAATGCTCTTATCGATGCCGTCCGCGACCTTGCCCCGTGTCACGCTCTGGCGTTCCGCCCGCTCGGCGTTGACGCGGTCTATCTTCTGCTCCGGCGTCTCGTTCGCCAATCGTGCCTTCCTCTGCTCTGCGGTTTCCTGCGTCTGACTTGCCATTTCTTCACTTCCTTTCAGTTTGCTATCGGCGCTTAATCTGGTTTGCGCGCCAACGCTTAGATGAATCATTGCAAAAACGACATTGAATGTCAAGCATTTTTGACAGGCAATCCGTTAACCGAAAAAGCTCAGCTAGCTTTTCCACCATGTCGATAAGGCCGACCCTCATTGAAAGCAAGCTTCAACCGTAAGGCTCTTAGCAGGACCGGCGTCAACTTGTAATGCTCAATGAAGTCAAAGAGCCGAATCATCACGTCCGCAATCTCAACCATGAAGCCTTCCGGCTTGATGTTTTGCTCGATCCATTCATCTTGATAAGGGCTAATGTTTCTCAGGGGCATGAAACCCTTTTTGAAACGGATAAAGATTCGTACCCAAAACGAAGCCGAATGTAAATCTGCATAGATCAGTTCGCGGTCCCTGTTGTCTCGAATCTCCTCAAATGCTTCGGCAAGTTCCGTCACCACTAGCATTAAGAGATTCCCCATATCCCGATCATCATCTTCCCACCAACCATGTTCACGGGCGATGCGCTCGGATGCAAAAGCCAGATAACGAATACTCAAATCAGTATTTTCCATTGTCATTTCTGTGTTTCCTTTCTGCCCATATAGGTAGATCGTTTTCTAATCGTTTTGTCAATGTCGCTTCACGCTCGTTAAATTCTTCGGAATGTCCATATACTTCCGTGGCCAGAGTATCGAGTGGCAATTTCTTCATATAGTGCCAACGGTTGATGCTAAGACGGTAATGGTACAAGGCCACGATTACAGGTCGTTTTCTTTTCCTTCCTTTCCCTTTTGAAGTAGATGTAAACACAACACATTGAAAAAGATTCGTAACGGGATGATTGATGAACTGTGCTTCTTCGTTAGTCCAACGTTCATACTCGGCTTCAATTTCTTCCCGTTCCTTTTCGTTCACACCCCAACCTCTAACGGAAAAACGTAGGGTTGAATAACGCCGTTCGGTGTAACCGTGCCTTTCTGATATTGACGACGATAACGTTTCACTACTGGCGTTATCTTCTGTTGATTAAGGTTCCCTTCACGCATCTTTCCCTTAATGCTCTGAAAACGAGCTTGACGAAACACGTTAAAGCGAAGGGCATCCCGTGGTATGAAAGTGACTGGCTCTGCGGCCCCTTCCCACAAGAGGACCGTAGCTCCCCGTCCTTCACCCCATTTGCGTACGCCCTTAATCTTCGCTATCCACTTACCTTCTTCGGTAAGGATGGAATAATCCTTGTTGTCGCGGATATGCACACTTTCCGAAGTCCATTCAAGTTTCAATTCTCCAAGTCCTTCCCCTACATAGGAAGCTAGGCGTTCTTTCCCGATCTCATTTACAAAAAGCGAATCCGTATCGCAGTACACAACATTTTCACGCCCTGCTGTTTGGATCAGTTCAAAAAGGTACATGCGTGAATAAGCTGTTATGTGAGACGCAATAGCAGGATGCGAATCGCGGCCTTCCGCTTCTATACTTTCTTCTTGAACAACACCACCGAACTTCCGGTACTTTCTCACTGACTGAGTATCAACGTCCCATTCAGACCATGAGAAAGTCTCAGAAATAGGCGCTTCACCTATGTCAGAATACTTACGACCATTCTGCCCCCATTTACCATAAAAACCATTCATCATTATCTTAAAGAGGTATGTATCAGTTTCGTTACCTTTCTTTTTTGCTTCCAATCGTTTGTCCCAGAAATAGTTTACGTGCTCCACAAATAAAGGCGCATATTCATAAACCGCAACTTCATTCACTCGCTCGATATGCCCATGTTCTAGCGCATAGGAAATCTCAGGTGAAGCTAAGTAACTGGTAAAGCGCCCTATGGGAAAAACCAATCGTGTTTCATGTCGGACTGCATAGGGCGGAACATCTGTATTCAGATCAACGGAAGCTATGCACATCGCTTTCGTCATTAATTCACGCAAATCATCAACACTGACTCTAGTGAGATGCGTGATAAGTCTTGTCGGGAAATTATTCTCACGCATAACATATGGATACATGCTGTTGATATCAAAACAATAAATCTTATGACTAATATGTCCAATCTGAAAACATTCGCAACGTCCGCCATAGTAACCAGTGCGAGCTAATCGAAGCGCACCTTCATTGCTATCAATGAATATCTTGTGGTGCATAAAACGATGCTTGAATGCGGTGAAAGACTGGCCTGGCGTAGTCTTTGCGAAATTGCCTAAGTCTTCCTGATCTACAAAACGCATAAAGGAAATCATCGCATACATGATTACTTCAACATCGCGCTTACAATAAATATCCCATTCATCTTGTCCAGTTGCATAGCTCGGCATCACCAATTTAGCTATGCCCACACTTTCGCCGAGAATCTTCAATGGGACACGATAATAATTCAGCGTATCAATCAGGATGATGGAACGCTTTCCTTGTCGATATTTGATCCATGTAGGCGGATCATCCATGATAGGATTCTTCACGGTCCATCCACGATCTGCTAAGATTTCAAATGCCTTACTTACACTTGCATCGAATCCTATGTTATGAGCGAATACATGCAGTGCTGTTTTTTCATGTGTAAGTGACTCGACCCAATCCCATAATTCTTCTGGCGTAGTGAACCTAAACCACGTCGGTTTCGCCCATTCACTAAAAGTGATGCGACGAACATAAGCAGCATACCCGAACCACAATTTCTGATCTGTTGCTAGTGGATCAGTTGGGTGGGGAACTGGTTTAGTTTCACAATCAAAGAAGACGCACCGAGCAGGCATTTGCCCGGCATGATTCTTCGCCAGAAAATGTGCTCTCCGCATTCAATCAAACTTTACGTGAAGTTGTCCCCACCAGAAAGTAAGAAATCATTCGATATCATAGCGTCAATGATATCGAGTCTAAATTGCGCTGGAATTTCTTCGGTGTATTGTTCAAGTCCGAGATCAACCATCTTCGTTGCCTCATCCAATATTCGTTGTCTTGAAAGGCGTACTGATGAAGAAATGCCAACCACACCGGAACGCTTCGGCACTAACTCGCCTTGATCGTTTTTTTCTAAAACGGATTTACCATCTTCATCAACTTCAAAGATGCCAACACGATAGGAAAACCGACGAGTAGTTATGCCTGTTGCTTCGCGTGAGCGAAACGGATCAGGAGATTTGGTCTTTTCAATGAAGCGGAATTGTGGTGGTGGATTAATATTCGCTTCACCACGCAGATATCGAATGGATTGACGTAGGAAGTCGTCACGTATACCCGTAGCTTTTTGAGCCAATTCTATCTTCCGTTCCTTGATCTTAGCCTGAATCTCAGCTTGCGATAAACCAGCAGCTAGACTCTCGCTAATCAGATTAAGGAAAGGACGCGCGGGCCGTGGTACTTCATGGCCAAAACCATCAACAAGCTGGTCGGCTTGCTCGGTCATTGTCTTAACTCAAACGGGATCGGATCATCATCAGTGTACGACAGTGAATCATCACCAAGCATGCACTGATAATCAAGCCCGTTGTTGTGTGTTAACAGGCGGGCTATCCATTCATAAGGAACCGTGTAGTAAGTAGTACCCAATCGTGGATCAAATATAGGAAAGGTTCCGGGCTTCAATCTCAGGAATAATTCGAACATTAAAATGACTCCCTTTAAGTGATAAATTTCACAATCAAGAATGAGAAAGAAACCCGCTGCCGGAAAGGCGGGGGTTTTCCGGCAGCGGGTCAGGAAGACCGGGACGGGAAGTTTCCCGATCTACTTGGCGGGTTCCTTGGCGGGCTCTCGGTGCGGGGTCTTGTACTGCCCCGCAGTCTTAACGGAGTACATGCGGAAACGGTTCCGATCCCGCGTCTCGCGTTGACCGTGGTATTCAACGCGAATGATCGTGTTTGGCTTCACGTCCTTAAACGCGCCATCCAACTGATAGGAACCCAGGAATGTCACCACGTCGCCGGTGTGCAAGCCGGTTCCTTTCTGCACGTCGATGGTGTACTTGCCGATGATGTTCTTTTCGCCGGAATCGTTCTCCAGTTCAATGGTGCTCTTTCCACGCAGAACACCTTGCACAAAATCGCCTTCGACTTCGAACTCGAATTGTTTCCCGCCTTCGAACGTTTCCCATTCGGGTTCGACATCTTCCCGAACGTTCCCTTCCTTGTCGAAGATGGAGTCGTCCATTTCGCCCGTTTCGGCGTCCACACCGGGCGGTGGTGTTGGCGACTGCGCCGCCGATTGACCGCTCGCGTCGATCTCCGCGTCGGGATCAATGTCGGGTTTGTCCTTGTCCTTGTCCTTCGTTGTCTGTGTCATTTTCCCTTTCTCTTTCTGCTTCTCTTTCTGCCCCCAATGGCGCGAATAAGTCCATTGCAAATTTAGATTCGGCTTCGTTTTGGGGACGCTTCTTCGCCCGCTTCAAATACGCACGTTGTGCGGAATTCATTCGCTTTCGCGGGCGACCATCCGAAAGCGTTTCCCACACCAAATCATCTTCGTCTTTTTCTTGTTCTTCCACGTCCTTTTCTCCGATCAAAATCGGGCTTGTGATTCTTCGTAAGCTCGTAACGTGCTTATGTCATTTTCAGTAAAGCCACGTTCACGAAGCGCAACGAGCAACTGGTCAATAAGGCGGGGGTGAATCAACGGAAGTTGGAAAATCTGTGATTGTGCTTCCAATGGCAATTGGATCGGTTTCGCTTGCATATTTCTCCTGCTCAATCACCAGGATAAGCCCGCGTAATTCACTAATCGTAGTGCGAAAACGTTCGGTCAACCAAGCGCCATACGCATCGTTGGAAAAACCGCTTATACGCTGCTTCATAAATAGCATCTGTCGCTCAACCAACAGGATGATTTCACGGCGCTGGTCTTCACGCGCAAGCTCGATGACCTGCGCGATACTAGCTTGCTCTGAAATATCCAGTTCGAGATCAACAACTTCGCCGTCACGTATCCATGTGTTCATCATTGGGGGTACCTCCAAGGGTACCATGCTGGCCCACACAGGCCCGATGGCGCCAGGGCCGGAGTACCGGCGCTCTCTAGTCCTAATGGGCAAGCGGCAGCTTACCATGCCCCCTCTGTTGACTGTCAAGCCTCGTGGTGTACACTGCTGGTGCTCACTAGTGGTGTAGACCAGGGCCGGAACTAGCCTAATCTACCATCCCTGGTAGTCGAGAAACACCAAAGGAACATATCTTGTACCAAGGTAATATTCGAGTGAAAGCATGCGAATGCCAGAAGTGCGGACATATCTGGCTTTCGCATGGAAAAGAGCGCCCGAAAAGGTGCGCGAAATGCAAAACGCCCTATTGGGATCGGAAGCAACCGGCATGAGGAAAAACAAATGATTATCACTATCGACACTGTAACTGGAAAGTCCACATTCAATCGACCGTTCAGAACCAGCGAAGACCAATGGAATGAGGGGTATGAAGTGATGCGTATTCTTAACCATGTGGTCATGGATGAATTCGCTTTCGCAATGATCCGTAACATGGCGCGTGGGGGCGTTCTCAGGCGTTTTTTTAATGAAGCACCAGACCCGCCCGATGGTTGGGAATACCCCACACACGATTTCATCGCAAGAGGTATTTAACTCATGCAACTTTATACCGTTCGTGTCGCCAAGAATGACTCAGTAACCAACGTGGTTTATGAACACGTTGTGTTTGTATGGTGGCAAAATGGTCAACTAGTGCTAGAAATAGGTGTGCGTGGCAAGGATCGCTCGTACATCTACTACCCACACGAAAACATCGACCACATTCACGTCATTGAGGAAAACGAATGAGTTACGGCGAGCTACCTTTAGACGAACAGCCAACAGCAAATCTCGTTGCTGAATTGAAGCGACGACGTATCGCACTGTCAACTAAACAGTGTCCATATTGTCACAAACCGATCAGTGAACATACATGCAAGTTTTCGAAAGTTGGCACGTATGATTTCGACATGATTTTCAGCGGTGATCCTCAATTGGCGGTACAAGTTCCGCCGTCCGCTCAACGGTGGACTGTACATTATGACACTTTGGGCGAAGCCGGTAAGCATTCAAATTGTCCTATGCCAGAACACTGCGATTGCGAATGCGTTGGTTGCTTGGAACACCCTCGCCGGAACCCCGAATAGAAAGGTTATAAAAACATTGGACATGGCAACAAACCCGCATTACAGCAATCCAGCGTACAACGATTCGGGGCATGGTTTAGTGCGCGCAAAGTGTGAAGAAGACATACTTAACAAGCAGGTGCATACAGCGGGAAAATGCCGGTCAAATGCAACTTTCATCTTAGACTTTCCAAGCGGTGAGATGGCAATGAAACTCTGTGGGGTTCACGCGAAGCCCTACGAAGGATCGGCAAACCTTCACAAAATCACACTATGATGCACGTTCATACCTGCTTGCGTAGTAGCTGTCTTGTTGAGATTGAGGATTGCAATTGCAGTATGAAACAAGACGGCGATTACTGTCCGCAGTGCGGAATGTCTATTGACTAGTGAGGAAAGCCCATCTAATGAAAACATTAACCGTTCTCGATCTATTCTCTGGTCTAGGTGGTTGGTCAAAAGCCTTCAAGGAACGTGGGCACCACGTTACTACGGTTGATTTCAATCCCCTTTTCAAGCCTGATATCGTGGCTGATATACGCGATATCACCGTGGCTTCTGTTGGTTATCATAACGTGGTGCTTATGTCGCCACCGTGTGAAACTTTTTCTGTACAATCTCTCTATCATCACTGGCGCACAGTCAATGGTGTTCCTGAACCCACCAGCTTACGGGCCATCGAAGGCTTAGAGATTGTAGAAGCTGCAATCGCCTTCGTCCGCTCTATGGACCCTGCGTTTTGGATCATGGAAAACCCACGAGCGATGTTGAGAAAGCAGGCCATCGTGCGCGATATTCCACGCAAGACAATCACCTATTGTCAGTATGGTGAAACTCGAATGAAACCAACTGATTTGTGGTCTGAAAAGTGGGACCAGATACCTCTAGTATTAAGGGCACCCTGTAAGAATGGTGACCCTTGCCATATCTCGGCCCCACGGGGTTCGTCCACCGGCACACAAGGCATGGGAACAGCCGCACAGAAAGCCGTCGTTGCCTATGCGTTATCAGAGCAGGTTTGTTTAGCTTGCGAGGAAGGCATCAAATGAGCAACGAATACCAGATTCGAACCAAGGTAACAACTGATCGCTGGTACACCACTCGCGCTGAATCCGTCGAAGAAGCTCTACAGAATTTCCGTAGCGAAAAAGACATAGAATTTCACGGCGATGAAACGATCGATCCACAAGAAGACGGGACCGTGCATGAACTTTGGAAACCTGATGGCACGATTTACTCCGGCGGATTAAATCCGATCCGCTATTGCATCATGTGTAAAAAGGGGCCGCTGTACGAAGGTTACACAGACGGTGATATCGAATATCTTTGTTCCGAAGCATGCCTTATCGCAGCACAGTGGGTTGTCAACGATCCGCGTACCGATGAAGAAGTAACCATCGAAAACAATGAGCATCTAGGCGAAATGCTCAACGCCAATGAAATGAATTTCCCGGTCTACTGGACCGAATGGCCCAAAGGCGACGAACCCGACTTCGACGATCCTGACGAGTAGGGAAAGGACTTCTGATTCATGTACGAGATTCTTGGAACAATGATCGCAATCTTCTTCGGACTGCTTTTCATTGCTGCGGTAATGGCGGTCCTGATCTTCTTCGCATCAATCGGCATCGTGTGGGCATGGGCCTTGATGACATTCGTAAAGCAAGTCTTCCTTCCATCCCCGCAATACGAAGAATTTAAGCGTTTGGTACAAGACGCCCGCGATTTGGATTTTGATATGAATACAGCACATAACGAAGGCGGACACGCAGGACAACGTTCGATCTACAAAGACGTATGTGCGGCCTGCGCGCAAGAAGCAGTTATGGCAGCTTCATGGATGAAGGGTAATGAACATCTAAATTCGTGAAAATTGAAGGGCAGAAAAATGTTTGGTGAACCCGGAACGATAACTTACACCGAAGATGGCATCAGACTTCAATGCCATATATGTGGTCGTTTCTATCAAGCATTAGGAACGCATTTACTACTTATTCATGGACTTTCTGCCGTTGAATACCGAAAAGAATTTGATCTAAATATAGGTCAACCGCTAGTTGGTTCTAGGGTACTAGCAGCAATGGTAAAAAGAGGAAAAATACGCTACATCGAACATAGAGAACGCTTCCGTGATCCGTGGATTACTGGTACAGCACCAATTAAATATGAACATCACAAGAGGCGTTTGCAAGTCAGAAAAAGCATTGCAAAAGGCCAATCTAAAGGCCCTAGATTCTGTCTTAATTGTGGTAAAGAAATCGTTCCTACGCGAACTAACGGAAGTCTTTCGCGAACTAACGGAAGTCTTTGGTGGCGTAAAACATGCAATTTAATTTGCGCTAATGCCGTGCAATATAAACGATTCAGAAATTGATTGAAAAAGATGCCCTAAAGTACAGTGCTTTTTGCGCCACAAACTGCTATGCTTAGAGCATCATCAAGTTAGGGAAGTGAAACGAAATGTTAATTGCAATGCACCCGTTGGTCGGCGAGCGAGTTCTGGTGAAGTCTTGGATAGGTGGCACCGCAAAGAACGCCCCTACACTAGGGACCATCACCAGGGTGCGGGTATTGGTGATCGGGAAATGTACGCTTTACGAACAACGCAACATCACCGGGATTGAAGCGAAACTTGACAATGGCGAATTGATCACCACTCACAGTAATAATGTTGAGCTTCAAACCGATACCCACGAAACTCCCGAAAACGCCAAGTAACCGATTTCCAAAACCGACCGCCGGGAACGCCACGAATCGACAGTAGCACGCAGATTCTTCAATGCTCCCCACAGAAGGAGATAGAACATGGCGAAGATACGAGAGATGAAAGCACGAGATATCTTACGAACGTTAGAGCGGTTCCGCGCCATACAACACAAGGCGACCGACGATGCAGGATGGATTGCTCTGCATTTCAACGTCACTCGGCGTAAGGC
>SDBV01004451.1_pt1 | contig 20165 bp, 16 predicted proteins | sample 2277081 | NCBI WGS metagenome assembly SDBV01 (sample SAMN10402039, study PRJNA504765) | marine sediment metagenome | isolation source: marine sediment core GS10_PC15, 223 cmbsf | place: Arctic Ocean: Southern Knipovich Ridge | collected 2010 | reverse complement strand
TTGGATACATGCACGAAGATGTGCGCTTCAATGGCGATCCGGGACGTTTCAAGCGGTTTTTCGTTTATATGAATCTGTTCATCGCCGCCATGATGGTCTTAGTCAGTGCGAACTCCTACCTGATGTTGTTTGTGGGTTGGGAGGGCGTTGGTTTGTGTTCTTATCTATTGATCGGATTTTGGTTTGAGAAGGGGAAAGATGGGACTGGTAACGCACAGGCAGCCAAGAAAGCTTTCATAACCAATCGGGTCGGTGACCTTGGTTTGTTGATCGCGATTTTCATAATGTTTTGGGCTTTCGGTTCCTTGAACTTCGACCAGGTCTTTGCCCAATCCTCCCAAGCAGCAGAGACAGTCATCCTGGCGATTACCCTGCTCATGCTGGTTGGTGTGGCGGGTAAATCAGCCCAGATCCCGCTCTATGTCTGGTTGCCAGATGCCATGGCGGGCCCAACACCGGTTTCCGCACTGATCCATGCTGCAACAATGGTTACCGCCGGTGTGTATCTTATCACCCGCTCTTTCCCGCTGTACGAGTCGGCACAACAAGCTCAAAATTTGGTTGCTTTGGTTGGTGGCATAACAGCTCTGTTTGCGGCAACGATCGCCGTAGGGCAGTTTGATATCAAGAAGGTTCTGGCTTATTCGACGATCAGCCAGCTGGGCTTCATGATCGCTGCCGTGGGGATCGGCGCCTATACAGCTGGTATGTTCCACCTGGTGACACATGCATTCTTCAAGGCTCTGCTCTTCATGAGCGCAGGTTCGGTGATCCTGGGAATAGAACATGGTCACCACCATTTGGAACATCAGGGGAAAGGCGAGGGAGATGGTGGTGGATTCGACCCACAAGATATGCGCAACATGGGTGGATTGCGCACCCGCATGAAAACGACCTTCTGGGTATATATAATCGGTTCCCTTGCATTGGTGGGTATTTTCCCCTTCGCCGGGTTCTGGTCCAAAGATGAGATTCTGCTGGAAGAGCAAATACTGTTTCCGCCGGCCTATTGGATTTTGATTATTGCCGCATTTTTAACCGCTTTTTACATGGGCAGGCAAGTTTTGATGGTTTTCTTCGGAAAACCACGCTCCGAAGCGGCGGCTCATGCTAGAGATAATCCTCCATTGATCACTGTCCCACTAATCGTGTTAGCGTTCTTCTCCACAGTGGGTGGTATCCTGAATCTGCCCAGATTGCATTCGTTCGCTGAATGGTTAGAGCATACAGTCAATGTGATCCACCCCGTTGAATTCAATATCATCGCCGCAGTGGTCGCTTCGCTCGTGGCGGTTTCAGGGCTCTTCATCGCCTGGGTGGTCTACAGCTGGCGCTATAAAAAGCTGCAAGAACTGCCGCCGGCAAAGAGGCCGGACGATCCTTTACGCCAATGGCTTGGACCAATTTTCACTGGAATGGAAAACAAGTGGTGGGTGGATGAACTTTACTGGGCAGTTATCCTGAACCCGTACATCAAGTCATCTCGCTTCCTGGCTGAGGTAATCGATTGGCGTTTCTGGCACGATTGGGTCCATGACAGCGTCATTGTCCGTGGATACAACTCGTTGGCAAGATTCCTTTCCGGGCCAATCGACCTGGGTGTCATCGATGGTATTGCCAACGGCTTAGCCAGCGTAACGGTTCGCTTTGCAGGCAGTCTGCGCAAAGTTCAAACCGGATATGTAAGAAATTATGCTCTGATGGTATTTTTGGGTGTGGTTGTAATTCTTGGGTATTTGATCTTGCACTAACCAATCCCTGCTTCTCTTATCCTGGATGGTAAGAGTAGTTTAGGAATGGGGTTGTTACTAACTTCAGAATGAGGACAAGCTATGGACTTCTTGGACATCTTGCTTCACCCCCTTATATTGGTCACGTTCTTCCCTTTGGTGGGTGTTTTAGCGATCCTGTTTATTAACAAGGAGCATAAAACAGCCATCCGTTGGACAGCATTAATCACCTCATTGATCTCCTTCGCAATATCTTTATGGGTGTTAGTGCTGTTTAATCCGGCCAATCCCGATCTACAAATGGTGATCGATTTACCCTGGATCGAAGTCGCTGGTTGGGAGATCGCCTATTTAATGGGCATTGACGGCCTGAGCATTTTGCTGGTGCTCTTGACAACTTTCCTGACCCCGATATCGATCCTTTCTACTTGGTCCGCGATTGAAGAAAGGGTAAAGGAATTCATGATTTTCTTCCTTTTATTGGAAGTTGGTATGGTGGGTGTCTTCCTTTCACTGGACCTATTCCTATTTTATGTCTTCTGGGAATTCACCCTGGTCCCAATGTATTTCCTGATTGGTGTCTGGGGTGGTCCGAACCGGGTGTATGCCGCGATCAAATTCTTCCTCTACACCATGGCAGGATCGGTTTTGATGCTGCTGGCGATCCTGTGGTTGGGCATCTCCCAGGGAACTTTCTCAGTCCCGGAGCTGATCGCTAGCGCCTCAATCCCTGGAAATATTCAAATCTGGCTCTTCCTGGCCTTTGCGGCGGCCTTTGCCATTAAAGTCCCCATGTGGCCGCTGCATTCATGGTTGCCAGATGCTCACGTGGAAGCCCCCACCGCGGGTTCTGTCATTCTGGCAGGTGTCTTACTGAAGATGGGTACTTACGGCTTCCTGCGCTTCAATCTCTCTCTGTTCCCCGCAGCTTCGGTCAAGCTGGCCCCGTGGATAGCAGTGCTGGCGGTGATTGGCATCTTGTACGGTGCCATGGTTTCTTATGCCCAGAAGGATGTCAAGAAACTGGTTGCATATTCATCGGTCAGCCACCTGGGATTCGTGATGCTGGGATTGTTTGCGATTAATTCACAGGGGGTTGAAGGGGGTATATTGCAGATGATCAATCATGGCATCAGCACGGGAGCGTTGTTCCTTCTCGTCGGTATGATCTATGAAAGACGCCATACGCGCGATCTGGATGCTTTCGGCGGCTTGTGGAAGGTGATGCCGGTTTACGCCGTACTGACCCTGATCGTGGTCTTATCTTCTATGGGTTTGCCCGGTTTGAATGGATTTGTGGGTGAATTTACGATATTGCTGGGTGCGTTTGGCTCAAAAGTACTAAACAACCCCTGGTACGCTGCTCTGGCGGCTGTTGGTGTGATCCTGGCTGCTGTCTATCTGCTCTACATGTTTAATAAAATGTTCATGGGACCGGTAGACAAAGATGAAAATCGCAGGCTATTTGATCTTAACTTACGAGAAATCGTCACCCTGGTGCCGCTGCTGATCCTTATCTTCTGGATCGGTCTATATCCCTCACCATTTTTCAATTTGATGGAAGCTTCGGTGACTAAGCTGGTTGAATCGGTACAGGTCGCGGCGATGGCTGGACTGCCGTGATGACAGAAAGAAGGCTCAAATGACCCTGGGAGAATTAACCGCCAACCTGATAAAAACCTTGCCCTTATGGATTGTCATAGTTGGGGCGTGTGTGGTCTTGTTGGTGGATCTATTTATTCCGAAAGAACGGAAGGCATGGACGGCAGTCATGGCTGCGATTGGTCTGCTGGTTGCCATGGGTTTCTCAATTGCCCAAAGTGGAGTCGATACTGAAGCCTTTGGGGGCATGCTGAGGGTAGATGGCTTCTCTCAATTCCTGACCATTCTGGTGCTTTCTACCGGATTGATCGCCATAATGTTGTCATATGATTACCTGATCCGCCTTGGAATTCAGCGCGGTGAGTACTACGTACTGCTGATGTTCTCGATCAGCGGGATAATGCTGATGGCTATGGCCGCGGACCTGATCGTGATCTTCCTTGCTCTGGAACTTCTCTCCATCCCCTTGTACGTATTGGCTGGTTTCGCCCGACCGCGCACGGATTCAGAAGAAGCTGCGATTAAGTATTTCTTATTAGGGGCTTTTGCCAGCGGATTTGTGGTCTACGGTGTGTCGATCGTGTTTGGCGCAACTGGATATACCGGGTTGACTGATATTCTCCAGACCATTCAAAGCGGTTCAGCTGATATGTCCTTGCTGTCAATCGGGGCTGCTTTAATCCTGGTCGGGTTAGGGTTCAAGGTGGCTGCAGTACCCTTCCACATGTGGACACCAGATGTATATCAGGGTGCGCCATCCTCGGTTACGGCTTTTATGGCAGTGGGCGCCAAAGTTGGTGGATTTGCTGCGCTAATGCGCATCTTTGTCACCTCTTTTGGGGCTCTGGCGGTGGACTTCACCGCCGTGCTGTGGGGCTTAGCCGCCTTGACGATGATTTTGGGAAATGTGGTTGCGATTTCCCAGAAGAATATTAAACGTATGCTGGCCTATTCGAGCATTGCCCAGGCTGGTTATATCCTGATGGCTTTGGTTCCTTACGGGCAGAAGGATGTCATCGTTGATGCGATCGCGGCCGCCTTGTTATACCTGATCGCCTATGCGTTTATGAGTTTCGCAGCCTGGGCGGTGGTGATCACGATGGAGAAAGCCGAGGGCGAGGGTTTGCAGCTCAGCGATTATGCAGGATTGGGCCGCAAGTACCCAGTTTTAGCAGCTATAATGACTGTATCGATGCTCTCTTTCACGGGGATACCACCTACGCTGGGATTTATCGGAAAATTCTACCTGTTTCGCAGCGTCATTGATGGTGGCTTTGTTTGGCTGGCGATTATCGGTGTACTCACTTCGCTTGTCTCCGCTTACTACTATTTACGGGTAGTGATCAACATGTACATGCAGGATGGCGATCCAGTCGCCCAACGTGATAACTGGGTCTACCTGACTGCAGCGGTAACCGGAGTGGGGATGATAGTTTTGGGTATATTTTCCCTACCACTGCTAAGATGGGCATACCAGGCTGCCATATCAGCCTTCTGACCAATACCGCCCTCCGAGTGTCATAATCTCGGAGGGCGTTTTCTTCTCCAGTCAGTTATTTAATTATTTATCAGGAAGTCTTGTACAGATTGCGGTGTACGATGCTCAGAGCGCGCACCTGCTCGGCGGCATGATAAGAAGAGCGTACCAGCGGACCACTCTCAACCCACCTAAAACCGATTTCGCGGCCGAATTCTCTCAGCTCCCCGAATTCCTCGAGCGTGTAATATCGAGAAATAGGTAGGTGTTTCTTGCTGGGCTGCAGGTACTGTCCGATGGTCAGTATATCTACTCCCCAGCCGCGTTGATCGCGCATTACACCCTTGACTTCATCAATGGTTTCACCGAGGCCGACCATGATCCCGGATTTAGTAAGCACTTCCGGATCGAGCTCTTTGGCGTTAGATAATGTGGCCGCGGCCCATTCGTAGCGGTCTTGGGGCTGAACTGCCTTGAACAAGCGCGGGACGGTCTCCACATTGTGGTTGAGTATCTCGGGACGGGCGTTCATAACGATCTTCAAGGCTTCCGGGCTGCCTTTGAAGTCGGGGATCAAGACCTCAATCGAGCAACCGGGATGCAGCTCACGGATTCGCCGGATAACCATAGCGAATATCGGCGCGCCACCATCCTTGCGGTCATCACGGTTGACGCTTGTGATGACCGCATGCTTCAGGTCCATCGCCTTGATCGCTTGGGCAATGCGTTCAGGCTCCATCCAATCTAAAGGGGATGGCTGCCCGCGCTTGATATCGCAAAAACCACATGTGCGGGTGCAGACATCGCCCAGCATGAGGAAAGTGGCTGTCCCAGCTCCCCAGCACTCGCCAAGGTTGGGGCACATGGCTTCCTCGCACACGGTGTGGAGTTCTTTCGAGCGCATCAGTTCCTGCAGCCTCTCGTAGGCCTTCCCAGAGGGGGCGCGCACTTTGATCCAGTCTGGACGGCGCAACGGGGTGGTGTTCTCACCTACAGGTTTTATCCGGTCACGGGTGGGGGTATGAGGCATTTATTTTCCTGTTTGTTGCCATTTAATTCTACTTTTATTCAAAGTATTGCTCGCTTAGCACGGATAATTCTACCCCAGAACATTGTTTCGCCTGTTAGAAGCAGGTTAATTCTAAAATGGGAGTTTCTTGAATTATAAGTATTCTATGCGGAGTGTATCGCAGTCGAATAATGTGGAATTCTCGATGCAGCACGCATCGACTGTACTCGCTTCGTCCTTCATTTAACTCAGGATTTATCTGCGCGCTTCATCAAAAAAATAGCAAGCAGCCTTTTGGGATCCTACTGCGGCACCTGCCGCACGATCACTCTCACCCCCTTGACCTCAATCACCTCTACCTGAGATCCTTCCGGGATTGGCCCTTGGCCATCTGCCAGCTCGCTGGTCCACAGTTCCCCCCTCAGCTGGACGGTGCCAACGGGTGAGATCGCACTGCGGGCGGAACCGGTGCGGCCGATCAGTGATTCCTGACTCATGCGGACCGGGGCTCTTTGAGCTCGCAGGGCTACCATCAAGATGGCGAAGAACATACCAGCAGTCGCCAGTGAAACCCCGATCACCAGGGGTACTGAAACCCGTAAGAAGGATGGTGTGCCGGGAGAATTAAAAAGTACTAATGATCCCACGATCAACGAGGCTACCCCAGCCGCGGTTAGAGCACCATGAGTCGGGGCTTTGATGTCCAGGATAAATAATACGAAGGCGATCGCCAGGAAAATCAAGCCGAACCAGTTAACCGGTAAAACACCCAGCCCGTAGGCTGCTAACGCCAGGCAGGCCGCCCCGATAAACCCTGCGATCCAGCCACCTGGACTGGAGAGCTCAATCAGGATCGCTTGCACTCCTATGGTGAGCAGTAGAAAGACAATATTGGGATTGGTGAGCACACCCAGCAGGCTCTCAATGAAAGTCGGATCGAATGGGATCACTAAGGCATCGGTAGTATCCAAGGTCACGGCTCCATCGATTGTGGTGACTTGGAAGCCATCCAGTTGTTCAAGCAGATCGGGCACGTTATCGGCGATGAAATCCACCAGGCCGATCTGGTAAGCCTCATTAGCGGTGGCAGCCTGAGCCGACTCGATGGTCTCTTCGGCGAGATGGACCGCTTCTTCACCGCGCTCTTCGGCCAGGGAGCGCACCAGAGCTTTGAGGATATTCTTTTCCTTAGCCTCGATCGTCTCGCCCAGGTCTTGGCCTTCAGACCCGACCGGACTGGCGGCACCGATCGCCGTCTCAGGCGCCATGGCGGAGGCGTGACCGGCCAGGGTGATCACTGTGCCAGCACTCCCAGCGATCGCTCCTCGAGGGGCAACATAAACCACTACTGGGGTGCTGCTGTTGCGGATCACCTGGACGAACTCATTCATCAGGTCAATACTGCCGCCGGGCGTATCGAGCATCAGTATCAGCGCCTCAGCACCCTGCTGTTCGGCACTGGACAGGCCGCGCTCCAGATAGCCAAGCATAGAGGGAGTCAGGGGACCTTCAGCAGTGAGCAGCAGGACTGGCGATGTGTTCTCCTGGGCTGATGCTCGCAGTGTAAAAACGAGCAGCAACCCGATCAATGCTAATGAGAGAAGTAATAAAATTCGTTTAATCATACAGGCCTATTATAAGCCGGATTAGAAGCTATTTTCACGATTTTAACTAAAGTTAATAAATGTAGGATATTGCTCCCAAGAATCTTATTGATTTATGACATAATGGGGTGAATGCTGCTGGACTGCTGAGGCTTGTTAATCAAGCCTCATTCTTTGACTACGTTCTACTTCGTCCAGAATGCATGGTATATGTGCTGAGCGGAACAGAGTGTACTCGAAGTGTAAGCCTCTGAAGGCCTATTGGATTAGTTGTCGATCATCGGAAAAGTGGGGTGTCTTCCTGTAAGAAACTTAACAGATTCTTTTAAGGATAGGTTAACCTAATTTTGATATTCTCCATTAAGACAGGCGAGGAGGCCTGCATTTAGATGATCAGCATGTTTCACGAAGTAATATGAACTCTGATATGATGTTTAGCGAGATAATTTGCTCCTGTTCTTGACGAGAGGTAGCTGATGAAGAGAAAAAGCAAACCCATTGGGATGGGGGCCCTGGTTGGGGCTTTAACCACTTTGCCATTGATTGCGCTGATGTACCTGGGCCAGCAGCTGCTTGAACAACCTTTCCCTCCCTTCGAGCTGTTCGACTGGATCTCTGGCTTGCTGCCAGGACCGCTGATCACATTTGGTATCGACCTGATGATCGATACGATGCTGCTCCTGGGGATCAATGTCGCCAATACAGCCAAAATTGCAGAGCAGGGCATTGCTCTGGTGTTGTTTTATCTTTCTGGAATCATCGCCGGGGCAATATTTTTCCTGATCCTCAATAGACTGCAGCTTAAAGTGGATCTGTTTGCCGGAATGATCATGGGGATTCTCTTAGGTTTGCCTGTCGCGGTCATCAGCACTGTTGATGAGGGGGCTGCAATCTCTTCAGGTAGCGGACTGGTTTGGTTCCTGGTGTTATTCTTGGGGTGGGGAATGACGCTGAGCTGGGCATACATGAACCTGTTTGTTGTTGAGCCATCAACGGAGACCGAAGAAGGTGAGCTAAGCAGCGTTGATGTTATTGGCCGCCGTCAATTCCTGATTGTATTGGGGGGAGCTGCTGCTGCGATCACAGTGGTTGGGGCTGGCCTTGGAGCACTGTTAAATACTGATGGAAATCGCAGCCAGGATGAAAGTATTTCTGCTCACGCTGGTGGAGAGGCTGGTAAACAATCCTTTCCAAATGCGAATGATCCGGTTGCCCCGGTCCCTGGCACCCGTCCAGAATACACACCTCTCAAAGATCATTATAAGGTCTTTATTGAACTCGAGCCGACAGAGATTGATGGTGAAACCTGGCAGTTGCCAATTACGGGACTGGTGGGGAATTCTCTGATGCTAACTTTAGATGATCTACGAAATAACTACCCACCCCGCGAACAGTATGTCACGCTCTCTTGTATCTCTGGCAGGATTGGCACATCTCTGATCGGTACCACATTATGGACCGGAGCCAGTTTGCAGGAAGTTTTGGCAGATGCGGACATCAGTCCACAGGCACGTTATCTGTATATCATCTCTGGGGATGGTTTCTACGAAACTGTTGACCTGGATTTGGTGGCTTCAGATGAACGGATCATGCTTTGTTATGCCTGGGATGGGCACTCACTTCCTGTGGATCACGGTTTTCCTTTACGTATCTGGTATCCAGACAGGTATGGTATGAAACAGCCGAAGTGGATTACCGGAATCGAAGTTATCGATGAATATCGTGAAGGTTACTGGGTGGAGAGGGGATGGGATGAGATCGCAAGGGTAAAGACTACCTCTGTGATTGACACCGTGGCAGTGGATGCCATCATCGAAAATGGAGACCAGCGGCTGGTTCCCATCGGTGGAATCGCTTTCTCTGGCGCTCGGGGTATTTCGAATGTCGAAGTTCGTATCGACGGTGGGGTTTGGGAAGCTGCAGAACTGCGCACTCCGCTTTCAGAAACCACCTGGGTGATTTGGCGCTATGAATGGCCATTTGAGGCCGGCGAGCACACTTTTGAAGTTCGCTGTGCTGAGGGTGATGGGACACCCCAAATCGAGGAGCAGGGTGGCAACCGCCCGAGTGGTGCAACTGGAATCCACAGCCGCAGTGCAAATTTGTAATCAAAGTCATATCTTCGCTGCTAAAGCCGGCCGCCAGAGACAGAGGGATAAGAAATCCATGGTTGCAAAGTGGGATTGAGGAGCTCAAATATCGATGATCTGACTGACCAAACCGCGTTTGACAAGCTCGCCATATGCTGGTATGATCGCCAAATTAGGATGCAAGTAAGTTACCGTTGGATAAGTAGGACGATGGCCCAAGGCGTAAGTCCTGGGTCTTTTTTTGTTGAATGCTCCGATGAGAAACATACCGCATTACTAATAAATTCTATAGAAAGACTTGAAGGAGTAAGTAAATGTCAGATCGTATCGTCGGCACAGTCAATTGGTTCAACGGGAGCAAGGGATATGGCTTCATCTCCCAGGAAGATGGACCCGATGTTTTCGTCCACTACACCGCCATCGACGCGGATGGTTTCCGCAATTTGATGGAAGGTCAGAAAGTGGAATTCACCGTCGAAGAAGGTCCCAAGGGCTTGCAAGCCGCCAACGTGACGCCCCTGAACTAAGCGTCTACAACCTTAGAAACGACTCACCCCACACTTTAGTGCGGGGTGATTTTTGATCCGGTCACACCACAAGCACACTAGTTGTCCTTTCTTAAACTGAACTGCTAATAATAGAGATAATAATTTGTGATGGGAAGATTAACCATGAATAATTGTCAAATGAGTTCTTTCTCGATAAGAGTGGAAACTCTGTAATGATTAATGATGTATAGTGAGAATTTGGGGTGGATAGATTGGTGCTCAGGCGATTTTCACAGGGGAAGCGAGTTATCAACCTGAGATCAGGGGAAAACACATAGTTTGAAATCTTTTCAGAATCGTGGGAAAATTTTGCCCGTCCGTCGATGATATTCTCTGTAATTGTCACCGGATTTATTGAGCATAGCCGCTTCTTCGTATCGTATGCGCAGGGCTGCATCGCTCGAAACTGCGGCGATCCAGAGACCACCCACAAGCCAATTTGCGGTGATGAAGAGAGTGGATCCCAGAATGAGCAGGAAAGCTGAGTAGATCGGGTGTCTGACCCAATGGTATGGGCCAGTCTGGACGAGCTGCTGCGCCTGAGTGATGCGCGGCTGATCGCTCCAGTTCTGCCCAAGGGCTCGGTGGGACCATTCCAGGAGCAGGAATCCTGCAAAGGCAATTCCTAAACCGAGCAAATGGATCCAATCAGGAAGAGGAATCGATGCCCACGAGATCAGGCTTGGGGTGATTATGTAGATCGCGGTGGAAACGAAGGCCAGGAGAAAAATGATCACAGAAAGAGTCGAACCCCGGCTTGAACCAAGTTTGTCGATGGTCTCACTTTCTTGTGGGGGTAACCTGCGGTTGTAATAGGCACGGTGCGTAACGAATGCCAGCAGGAGAACGGCGACCAGAATGCGATAGGTGAGGGGTTCAGTCATGGTGGAATAAAATGTGACTCGGGGAAGATTACTTAGACATTCTGAATCTAATCCAGAACCTTGAAGCGCTGCCAATTCCATCATTCTTGCTTCTGATATTTTCCCCCTGAGTCCAGGGTACCGCGTTTTTCTCACCCGGCTGCCATCAGTTTGCTGATGAATAATTGTTCGGAGGGATTATTATGCGGTGTTCCCCATAAAATTGCTTCTACTGGCTGGCAGCTGATTAATTAGGAATTACGGTTTCTCTTATGCGATTTATCAGGCGAACGGCGAGGTAGAGCGACCAGAGGAAAAATATTAAGATGAAGATGTATACCAGAATAAAAGCCGTAAGAAGGAAATCAAAACGCAAGAGATGAAATTCAGAATTGACGATGACAATGATGAGTGTTGGAGTGAACAGAAAAAGTAAGACGCCGTTAATAAGCATCAGGGGGAGAGCGCTGGTCAAGAGCACCTGTCTCAAATCCTTCGCATGCCTCTCGCGATCCTTAGTTCTGTCTTTATTTGGAATGTCTTTCTCTAGCTGTTTGATAATTTGCGGGTACCGTATATCGAAGAGGACAAAAGCGAAGACGAGGATCAGGCTGATGACTTCAAATGAGTTGTGAATCAGTGAGGTAATCTCGTCCATGTTTATGCGGGCATCAACTCAAGTCCAGTTCCTGGCGGATGTGCTCATATGAATCGGGGGCGATGGAGTAAAAATTTTGCTCGTTTCTAACTCTGGTTAACTGGCGGTAACGGCGACCGCTCCTGGCAATAATGCGGTTGAGCTCATCCTCCATGTTCGAGGACGAGATATAGACCCGGTATTGCCGGCCATCATCGATGGCTTCTGCTTCTTCAATGATCATGCGCAAGGTGCTGAGGATGACCTCTTCGAGGTCATAGCGAAACCTAGCTAATACATTGAGGATTAGATTCTTGCTGCGCGATATCGGCAGCTGAAACATGGAGGAGACTTCAAGTTCATCTGGTATGCGCTGCTTGAAAAAGCGTTTGATCAAGTAGAAGAGGCGATATTCACGTATCTCATTGGCGCGAGATGGCAATCCCATACCGAGGAACATGTGACGGTATTCTTCCAGGGCAGCCAGGGTTACTCTGTTGAGGGCGTCAGCGAAATTTGTATCGTCATTTACATTGAGCAGAGAATATAATTTATCTCTTTCGTCTGGAGAGAAAAACTCATCAGGGATCTCAATTTGGATGGGCATGACCACCTCACTTTATAGGGAGCATGTATGCGATTGTGAGCTTTCAAAACGATTATAACAACTGTCGAAGTAATCGGGTTGTAAAAAAAAGAAAGTGGGTTGTTCGGGGGTCAAATATGCGATCTATTTGGGGCGATTTAAAACTTTAACATATGTTTCATCATCATTTTAGGCTGGTTGCATATAGATCGAAATCGATTCATTTTAGTAATCACCATGGGTCGCAAAGACTATAGGATTGGGTGTGAAGGGTTGGTAGAAGTTCACATTTTCTGGCATAATCAGGGTGAATTATTACAGTGTCCTCTGGAGTATACAATGGCGAATACCCCCATCTTCGAAGTGTTGGTGTTGCTCGGTCGACCAGCAGCGGGAAAAAGCGAGATCCTCGAACACTTGCGGAATACGGAATTATCTAAACGGATTGAGAAATATCATATTGGTAAATTGGATGTAATTGACGACTTCCCCATGCTATGGGCCTGGTTCGAAGAGGATGCCATCCTCAGCAAAAAGTTTGCGAAACCACGCTTGCACAGCGATGACGATGGGTATTTTAAATACCCCTATCTGTGGAACCTGCTGATCGAACGAATTGGGCTCGATTACCAGAAACGGATCCGGGATGACTCAAATTACCACCTGCATAATACAACGATCGTTGAATTCTCAAGAGGCAGCCAGCACGGCGGCTACTTCCAGGCTTTCGAGCACTTATCGGATCAGATCCTGGCGCGAGCAGGGGTGGTTTATGTGCAGGTTTCATTTGCGGAGTCTCTGCGGAAAAACCGACGGCGGTTCAACCCACAACGACCGGATAGTATCCTGGAGCACGGTCTCGAGGATGAGAAGTTGGAACGGCTATACCGGGATGATGATTGGCATGAATTGATCGCAGCTTCGGGTTCTCCTAATTACCTCAATCTTCGGGGAGAACGGATTCCATATTCGATCTTCGAAAACGAGGATGATGTAACCACCCAGGGAGGGGAGGCGCTTGCAAGGCGTCTGGAAGAGACTTTGGGCAGGTTATGGGCTATTCAAGATCTCGACAAGGGACAAACTGATGAGGGTTAAATCGATAGCAGCGTCCATGAGTGCAAACCCAAAAATAGCTAAATTATACGAAGATGTATCAGAAGAGTCGCTCGATCGACTAGCGGCATTTCGCGAGCGATACCCGTACCAGACTATCTCACTGGGAGGCAGGCAGTGGCGTTTCATCGACAGTGGTGAGGGCGAGGTGGCGTTATTTGTTCTTGCGGGTGGTACGACAATCGCTGAAGCATCCTTTAATTCATTGGAGCACTTCGCAAAGCAGTACCGGGTTATCGCTCCGGATTATCCGCCGATTGAAGAGCTGCAGGAGCTGTTTGCTGGATTCATCGACCTGCTGGATTATTTGGGCGTAAATCAGTTTTACACAATGGGTGGATCATATGGGGGGTGGATGGCGCAATCCCTGGTACGCCAATACCCCGAGCGGATCAGCAAGCTGGTCATTACAGCTGTAGGACCTCCGAGTAGTGAAAACAGCCAGGAGATCGCCAGATTGATGGGCTGGTTTCGCATTACGCCGACATTCTTACTGCGCTGGATGACCAATAGATCCTTTTCTCGCCTGGAGAGCAATAAATCGGACGATCAAGATATGGCCTTGTTGTGGGCGCTGGTTCGGGAGGCTGTTTATTTCCGTCTGGGACGGGTGGATATTTTGGCCTTGCTGCAGCGTTTGATCGATCAGACCGAGAACTATTCCTTTTCCGCAGATGATCTGAAGGATTGGCCTGGCCGTATCCTGTTGGTGTTCGGCGCAGAGGACCCTGCGACGCCGCTAGAAATAAGGGAGGCGATGGTGGATCTCTACCCAAAGGCTGAGATAAAAGTTTTCGAGGGTGGTGAGCATGGCATCGCCATCACACACCAGCAGGAATATTTTGCCGTGATTGATGAGTTCCTTGCTGGATGAGTTTTCAAACAGGATGGCGAGGAAGTTGCTGGAGACAAGGATATGTTAGCGGTGAATGGGGTTTTCGCAGATCATGGGGACACACCCTGGTTGGATGCTCTTCCAGGCAGGACGCGCATCGCCATGAGCAGTCATATCCGAGCGCACGACCATCCAGCGCCGGAAGTGATTCAGGAACTTGCCAATCGAAACATCGAACCCTTCCGCACAGATATGCATTATCATCTGACGTTAAGCACGGATGGTGCGCTGGATGCAAATGGCCAAGCGAATGTGAGTGCGCATTGGTCGCATTCATAGCATCAGGGTGGACCCAGTAAATTAATATCCTGGATAATCGATATGTCATTCAGAAACTATATCAAGCGTTTAGCAACCAACGGCGATCTTGTCGAAGTCAGTAATCCGATTTCTAGCATCTATGAGATATCGGGAGTGCTCAAGAAGTTGGAGCCAACACCGGTGCTCTTCGAGCAAGTGCGCGAGGCGGATTTCCAGGTTGTGGGAAACCTATTTCCGAGCAAAGCGGCTTTCGCTGATTACTTTGACCTGTCCATAGATGAGATCATCCCTACTTTGGCGCGAGCGATCGAGGGGCGTTCACCACCCGATGTGATATCTGAGGCACCCTGCCAGGAGGTGGTGAGAACCAATCCTGATCTCGATCAGCTGCCGATTTTGCGGCATTTTGAAAATGACGGCGGCAAATACATCACCTCTGGGGTGGTTATTGTCAAACACCCTCGCTACGGTCAAAACCTGGATTTCCACCGCTGTATGCAGTTCTCTGGTAATGAGATGGCCATGCGAGTGGTCGCCGGACGCCATTTTGATGCTTTCCTGGAAGACCTGGGTGAAGTGGATGCGGCAGTGTGTGTGGGCTGTGCCCCCAACGTATTGGCGGCAGCTGCCACCTCAGTTGAAATCGGGATCGATGAGCTGGCGATAGCCAATGCCCTGGAGCCCCTAGATGTGGTCCAAGCAAAAACAGTAGACCTGTATGTGCCCGCCGAAGCTGAGTTTGTTCTGGAAGGAAAGGTTTATGCGGACAGGAGGCACGCCGAAGGACCCTTCGTTGATCTCACCGAAACACAGGACGTGATCCGCCAGGAGCCTGTGTTCGAAATCAGAGTTATTACCCACCGCGTGGATGCGATTTGGCAGGCGCTGCTGCCCGGAGGGTTGGAGCATAAGCTGTTGATGGGTATGCCCCGCGAACCGACCATTTTCAAGAGTGTGAACCAGGTGGCGCGCTGCCTGGATGTATACGTCAATCCGGGCGGGAGTTCCTGGCTGCACGCCATCGTGCAGATCGACAAGCAATCTGCAGATGATGGGATGAAGGCCATCCAGGCTGCCTTCGAGGGACATAGCTCTTGCAAGCATGTTTTTGTGGTGGATAAGGATATCGATATTTACAACCCGTTGGAGGTGCAATGGGCTATGGCCACACGCTTCCAGGGCGATGTAGATATGCTGGTTAAGGGTAGAGAACGGGGTTCCAGCCTAGATCCAAGCGCGGAATTGAGCACCCACCAGACGACCAAGATCGGTTTTGATCTGACCAAGCCTCTTGGGGAAGAGGGAAGACCATTTGAGAAAGTGGCATATGCGGAGGTGGATCTGGCAAAGTTCGTAGACTACGATGGGAAACCATGATGGGCAGGGATTGGGACAGTGCATAGAGGTATGATATTTCAACTGTGTATTGAGATTGCTTCACCCCGGAAAAGCGCCGGGGTTCGCAATGACATGCACTATTACTTGAATGTTTGATGGTGAATTTGGAAAGATATGAGATTTATATGAGGTTATCGACTGAAGAAAAAGCCATGCTGGCAGGAGAGCAGGGCAAAGCAACTCAGAAAGCGATGGAGATCCTGGTTGCGCTGGGCACGATCTACGGCGCGGAGCACATGGTGCCGGTGACTTCGGTGCAGATCGCCGGTGTCAGCTACGACAATCTCGGCGAGGCGGGTTTGCACTTCCTAACAGAGATGGAGCAGGGCGGCGGAAAGGCACGTGTCTTGACGACCTTGAACCCGGCGGGCATGGATGTCGAAAATTGGCAGTCATTGGGCATTGATGCCGAGTTTGCCGAGAAGCAGATCCAGGTGATTGAAGCCTTCGCCAGCATGAATGTGATCACTACTTGCACCTGCACGCCTTACCTGACGGGGAACGTCCCTCATTTCGGCGAGCATATCGCCTGGGCAGAGAGCAGCGCGGTGTGTTATGCCAACTCGGTGCTGGGGGCGCGCAGCAACCGGGAAGGTGGGCCGAGCGCCCTGGCAGCAGCAATAACTGGGCGCACACCGGCTTATGGGATGCACCTGGATGGGGATCGCCGCCCGCAGGTCACATTCGATGTGCAAGCTGCATTGCTGGAGAATGATGATTTTGGGGCATTGGGGAAAGCTATTGGCGAGTACCTGCAAGCCTTAGAAGGGAAGCCGGTGCCATATATCCGTGGGGTGAACGAGGCCACGCTGGAGAGTTTAAAATCCTTCGCGGCCAGCTTAGCCACCTATGGAGGCGCAGCACTTTTCCATATGGGTGGCATCACACCTGAAGCAGGGCAATATGAACCCCCCGGAGATCCCATACCCATCACGCCAGCCGGATTGTCAGCTGCCAAGATAGAAATGACAGATGGCGATGTAAGTGATGCGGATTTCGTCAGCCTGGGCTGCCCGCACCTATCGATCAAAGAGATTGCCCGTATCGCAGAGCTGCTGGAAGGCAAGCAGGTGGTCAAGGAGTTCTGGATCACGACTGCACGGCCGATCAAACAGGTCGCCGACAGAATGGGCTATACAGAGACCATCGAAGCCAGCGGGGCAAAATTCGCCGCCGATACCTGCTGCGTGGTGGCGCCGATCAAAGGACGCTTCACAGCGCTGGTGACCGACAGTGCCAAGGCTTGTTATTACGCGGCAGGAAAGAACCATTTTCAAACGATCTTGAAGCCTTTTGACGAAGTGGTGTTCGCCGCGCTTGGTGAATGCCAGCCGGAGGCAGCAACATGAAATGGCTGGGGCGCAAAATATACGCTGGCCAGGCGACTGGGGAGGCCCTGGTGAGCAGTATGGGCATCTCCTTCTTTGGCGGGGTCGATCCTCTGAGCGGGGTGGTTGTCGAGCGCGGCCATGATCTGGAGGGTCGGTCGATCGCTGGGAAGGTGCTGGTCTTTCCAACAGGAAAAGGCTCGACGGTAGGCTCATATACCCTCTATCGCTTGAAGAGAGCCGGCAAAGCGCCGATCGCTATCATTAATGTGGAGTGTGAGACGATCACTGCAGTGGGTTGCATTATTGCTGAAATTCCCTGTGTTGACCAGGTGCCGATCGACAAGCTTCAATCAGGTCAGCAGGTGGTGGTGGATGGTGACCTGGGTTCGGTGGCTATTCTTGAAGCATGAGAATTGCCTGAACACAAGAGTTGTAATTACTCGTAGGGCGGCTTTCCATAGCCGCCAATCTAGCCGAGAATTGCAGGTGACAGCACGAATGGGATCCTGCCCAACAAAGTCAACATCGTAGGGCGGCTGAACCCTGGTCCACCACAGGTGGACATACCCGCCAATCTAGCCATGAATTGCAGGTGACGGCAGGAATGGGATCCTGCCCTACACGGTCAATATCGTAGGGCGGCTGAACCCTGGTCCACCACAGGTGGACATGGCCGCCAATCTAGCCGAGAATTGCAGGTGACAGCAGGAATGGGATCCTGTCCTACACGGTCAATATCGTAGGGCGGCTGAACCCTGGTCCACCACAGGTGGACATAGCCGCCAATTCTTGCGTATAGCAGATATAGAATCCCTTCCAAAGACAAGCCCTCAAAGAACGGGGAATATTCCCCCTTGGAGACAAGCCTGCCTTACGGTAATTACGTGGGGCAGTTTTCCATAAGCGCCGAGAACGGTTGGTCACAAAGAATAAAACCTCAGACAGATGCCGAACCGGTGAGTCAATTTTTCCCGCCAACGGAGGGTGGAAAAATGGCTGCTTCTTATCCGTATTTTGACTTGGGGGATAATTTCTACGGCCAGTGAGAGAATTAGCCATTACGAGAGATCGAAAGGCATGATACTATTCTGGGGGCATTCGACCTTGTTATTGTTCTGGGGATACGCCGCGGAAGAAATGCTCGCGCAGGGCGGAAATACTGCAAATTTAGGTTAGACTATGATAAAATTTAGATTGGTCAAAATTAATCCGCTCCTCCGATTTATGACTTAGACGGATTTACACAAACCTGCACAGTGGTCAATGGACGATGATATTTAAAAACCTGTTCCGTCAAAAAGGGCGTACTATCCTCACCATATTCGGCATCAGCATTGGCGTGGCAGCGATTGTTGGCTTGGGAGCGTTAGCGGATGGGTTGCAGGCAGGCTACGATTCGATCCTCACCGGGAGCAAAGCCGATCTAGTCCTCAGCCAGCCAGATGCTATAGATATGACAACCACTTCTGTGGACGAAAGCATCGGCGCTGACCTGGATGCTATGCCAGAGATCACTGCAGTCAGCGGAATGCTGCAAGGCTTAGTTCCAACGGAAAATAACCCCTATTTCTTCGTATATGGTTATCCTGAGGATAGTTTTATTCTCAATCGCTTTCACATCATCGCCGGGAGTGGGTTGGATTCTCGAGAGGCGTCGCAGTCGCACGGAAAACCTCTATTGTTAGGCGCTTCAGCGGCGGAAGTGCTGCACAAAGAGGTGGGCGATACGATCAGAATCATGGAAAGCGTTTTTCGGGTGGTGGGCATCTATGAGACTGGTGCGACGCTAGAAGACAACGGGACTGTTATTTCTCTGCGGGACGCCCAGGAGGTGTTAGGGAAACCCAGGCAGGTCAGCGTGTTTTTTATCCAGCTCAAAGACCCCAGCCTACGTGAGCAGTTAGAGAGGCGAGTCGCCAGGCTGTGGTCAAATCTTTCCCTCGGCGGTACCGAGGAATTAGCTGACAAGCAGCTGTTGGGTAATGCCATCCAAGGTATGGTGTGGGGTGTTGCTGGATTGGCGATCCTGATCGGCGGGGTTGGTATGATGAACGCGCAACTGATGTCGGTAATGGAGCGCACCCGGGAAATTGGTGTGCTGCGGGCAACGGGCTGGAGCAGCCGGCGCATATTGGGGATGATCATGAGCGAGTCCCTGCTGGTTAGTCTTTTAGGGGGGGCAGTAGGCGTCTTTCTCGCTTGGCTGGTTTTGATGGCTTTTTCAAACGCAGCCGGTTTCTTTGGCGCCTCGGTGACCAATATCAACGCAGGAATACTATTCCAGGCTTTTGCCACGGTGTTAGTTCTGGGATTGATTGGCGGTATATATCCCGCCTGGCGTGCCTCCCGATTGCAGCCGGTGGAGGCCTTGCGATATGAAGGCGGCACATCAGGTAGTGAAGCCCACCGCTTACCTGTGGGTGGCATGGCGGCACAAAGTCTCTGGCAGCGCTCGACGCGCACTCTGCTGACATTGGGTGTGATCGGTATCACTGTCGGTGGAATCGTGGCTTTGGAAGCATTAATCGGTGGATTATCAGATATTATGGCGGCTTTGAGCGGGGACTCTGAGATCATGGTACGTCAGGCTGGCATAGCTGATACCAGTTTAAGCGCTTTGGATGAACGCATCGGAGATAAGATTGCGGTTCTTCCAGGGGTCGCACACGTAAGCGGTTTGGGCTTCACTGGCACAATCTTGCCTGATTCCGGAACCATCTTCATCCTGTTTGGTTATGCTCCTAATGAATACGGAATCCAGCAGTTCAACGTTGTTGAGGGTGAGCCTCTGACCAACAATCGCCAGATTCTGTTGGGGAGGATGATGTCCAATGCGCTGCATAAATCTGTTGGGGATACCGTGGAGGTGGGCGGCAGCCGCTTCCGGGTGGTCGGGATATACGAATCAGGGGCAACATGGGAGGAGATGGGTGGGGTGATCTCTTTGCGAGATGCTCAATCCTACATGGGCAGACCGCGTAAAGTCACCATGTACATGGTAAAGGTCGATGATCCCTC
>SDBV01004450.1_pt1 | contig 20169 bp, 19 predicted proteins | sample 2277081 | NCBI WGS metagenome assembly SDBV01 (sample SAMN10402039, study PRJNA504765) | marine sediment metagenome | isolation source: marine sediment core GS10_PC15, 223 cmbsf | place: Arctic Ocean: Southern Knipovich Ridge | collected 2010 | reverse complement strand
TTCTTATCAGCTGCGTATATGTATGCCAGCCTGAACTCGTCTATGGCAATTAACTTTTCCCCCAGGTTGCTGTATGCCATTCCATAAAGGAAATGATAAATCGCAATGGAATCGGAACTGTCCGGCTTATGCAGTGAAAGCATCTTTATTGCACCAAATGATTTACCTGATTTCAGTACTTCCCATATCTCCTCATATTCCCCGGTAATAAAGCTGTCATCAAAATTATATTTCCCGCGTATATTTGCAGTAACTCTATCCTTTTTATCCTTGCTTTTGGGAATAGTTAATTTCAACAGCTCTTTTTTCTCTTCTCCTTTTTTCTCTTCTCCTGTTTTACCTTCTGATGCTGTCTGTTCTGTTCCGGCACTGACCTCTGATTTGACTGTCTTTTCTACTTCTGCATCTCTCTCTTCAGAATCTGTTTCAGAAGATATATTTTCCTGAATTTCGATCTCCTCATTTGATAGTTCAACCGCTCCATCACCCTCTACTCTTATATGTTCCATTGCCCTCATTCTTCTCTTTGCTCTTACTCTTTCCGTTGCTTCTCTTTTTCTCTCTAATCTTTTCTTTAGCTCTAATTTTGCATAGCTTTCTGCTTTCATATCAGTTTCTGTGTCTTCATCATCTCCATATGAATATGTATCTGACTCTACATCTATCTCAGCTTTTGTAACTTCCTCTGTTTCTTCCGTCGCCTCTTTTACCGGCACACCATGACGCACATCTATTACAAGACGACTTGGATTGCGCATGGAAAATATTCTCAGGCGTCCCCTTTTACTTGGAGTTAGTATTACACTATTTTCACTTCTCTCATATTCAATCGGTAACCTGCGTTTTTTTATCTCAAATTCGGCATCGCCAAAATCAATTACTATGTCTCCCTCTCTCCAGCTTACTGTTCCTTCTGAGATGGCTGTTTCCGGACCTTCAAAAACTATTCTTAAATAATCCTTGTGATAACCTGCTCTCAGCTTGATAGAAGTTGTATTATCGTCTTCGGCAAAAGCATCCACGCTTCCTGCAACAAACAGGAAGTTTAATAGCACCAGCGTTATTAAGACGCGTAATTCTTTCATGCAACGAAGAAATGCAATATGCATGCCAATGATAACTATTGATTTTAATTAGGTTTTGGTAGGTTACATCGTCAGAATAATGACGTTTGGGAGAGTATTTTCAACTTCAGATAATACAGGTTAAATGATTATTTAGTGTCTGTCCACAAACTCTATTTATTTTATGCCGATCTGGTGTAATGGAGTACTGCGGAATTGGGAATCCAACTATTCTTGACTCTGAGCATTATGATCAATTGATTTCTTTTTCAATTTCTCTATCAGGGTTGTCCTGTTAAGTCCCAACAGGTTTGCCGCCTTGCTTTTAACGCCCTTTGAAAGTTCAAGTGCTTGAACAATCATATTATTCTCGATCTCATCAAGCATGGTATTAAGATCAACTCCTTCAGTAGATAGTGCCTGGCCCCTTGGGAGGGACTTCTGCATCTGCCGTTTGTCCTGTAATCTCTCCGGGAGGTCATCAAAGGCAATTTCACCTGTTTCGTTAAGAATTATAAGTCTCTCAACGAGGTTCTCAAGCTCCCTTACATTTCCAGGCCAGCGGTAATTAATAAGGCAGTTTAGAGCGTCGCTTGAAATACTCGGCTGCTCTTTCTTTTTTCTCTTTGAAATCTCTGAAATGAAATGATCTAAAAGAAGCGGTACATCTTCCTTCATCTTTCTGAGGGGCGGAAGGTGCATAGGAATTACATTCAGTCTGTAATACAGGTCCTCCCTGAACCTTCCCTCTGCTACGGCCTTGTCCAGGTCCCTGTTTGTTGCCGCTAAAATCCGGACATCAACCTTGATTGTCTTGATCCCGCCGACCCGTTCAAATTCCTTTTCCTGCAAGACCCTCAGAAGTTTGACCTGCAGGGCCGGGGCAAGTTCACCTATCTCGTCAAGAAACAGGGTGCCGTTATGTGACATCTCGAAACGCCCTATTCTTGTATTGACGGCCCCTGTGAATGCGCCTTTTTCATGGCCAAACAATTCTGATTCAATAATGTCCTTTGGAATTGCAGCACAGTTCAAAGGGACAAACGGCTTGCGTGACCTTGAACTGTGATAGTGGATAGTTTTTGCAACAAGCTCTTTTCCGGTTCCGCTCTCTCCTGTTACAAGCACCGTACTGTCCGTATCAGCAATTTTTTCAATAAATTTTATAACATTTTGAATATGTTCGGAATTCCCGATAATTTTTTTAAATGAAAACTTTTTCTTAATTTCCCTCTTTAATCTGAAATTCTCTTCCTGGAGCTTTGAAACATCGAGCGCTCTCTTTATTGCTATGTAGAGCTCTTCAAGATTAAAGGGTTTTGTAATATAATCGAAGGCACCCAGTTTCATTGCTTCTACTGCGGTCTGAACAGTGGCATGTGCTGTAATTACTATGGAAGGGGTATCAATCTTTTCAGAAGATGTCTCCCTCAATACATCAAGACCGCTTATACCCGGCATCATAAGATCGAGGAGAAAAAGGTCGAATTTATCTTCTTTTAAAAGTGCGAGCCCTGCTTCGCCGTCTGATGCCGTAACAACTTCAAGTCCCTTGGTATCAAGAAAGTCCTTTAAGAGGTCCCTTATAGATTCTTCGTCATCTATGACCAGGATACGGTGCATGACATTATATTGCCATATTATTTAAACAACGTCAACACTTTGACGGCAGGCTCGGAAAGGCGGGACAGGGAAAGAGATAATAATTCTCAGGTCCATCTACTATTGCATTGCGGCAACTCTGTTTCGACCCTGTTTTTTTGCCTGGTAAAGGGCATCGTCAGCCTTTTTCAGCAGCATCTCGGGAGACTCCATATCCTCCGCCAACTCGGCAACTCCCAGACTTATATATACCTTTATAATATGTCCATCAAAATCGCTTTCCAGCTCCTCAACGGCCAATCTAAAGCGGTCCGCAACATTTATTGCCAAATCAAGAGATGTTTCGGGAAGCAGGCAGCAAAATTCTTCACCCCCATAACGGAAAAGGCAATCCAGGTTTCTACTTAACGATGAAACTCTTGAACTGACTGATTTTATAACATAATCACCGCATTGGTGCCCATATTCATCATTAATCCTCTTGAAATAGTCTATATCGAACATAATCATGCTGAGAGGCCTGGCATATCTTTTATGTCTTTTAAATTCCTCATTAAGCTTTGTTTCAAAATATCTCCTGTTAAAAATACCGGTGAGGCTGTCCATCATATTCATATCAACCAGTTTCTGTTCGTATGTGGCAACCTCGGTTACGTCCTGAACGTAAATAAAGAGATACTTGATTTCATTGTTTTCATCTCTGAGAGGCCCCATTGTACAGGTCTGCTGCATATATTCAAATTTGGAATCAAAATATCCCGACAACTTAAAAGGGAAAAGATTACCATGCAGTTTCTGTGAGAAAAATGAGAAGTTGCCAAAGGCAAATCCTGCCTTACAGCTTCTTGTAAATTTTTCGGACATTAAATCAGGGAAAAAATCGAATATGGATTTGCCGGTGATTTCTTCGGCATTGATTCCGCTGTTCCCCTCCATCCACCGGTTCCATTTAACAACTTTCATCTCCTTGTCAAGAATAACAAGGCCGATGTTTATGATATCAAATATTTGAGAAAAGATCATTCATATTGCTCGATAAATTTTTGCAATGCTTCTCGTAACCACACGATGGATTCCTGACTGGTTACGAGAAACATGAACCCGCTGACAGCCCCTTTATCAAAACCGAAAACAGTCTTTAATACTATAGCAGAATCATTGGGCATCAAATGGGCCTCAGGAATTGTTTCTCTCGGATGGTTGTACACAATGATCTGCGGCGGCGAATAAGTAACACTGTCTTTAAGAAGCTCTGAAAGCTTGCCTATACAAGCCCCGATCAGAATATTGCCGACCTCCATAAGGGTTTCCCTTCCAAGGGTATCTATGGGATCCGATTCCAGAGACTCGTTTTCGTCAAGCTCGAACAGGTTGATAAGCTCTTTTGCCGCAGAGGAAGGGAACGCCATGAGCGCATTACCCTTGAACTTACCAAGAAATTTCTGTTCAATAATACTGATACTGCCTATATCTTTTATCTCATTTTTTATATAAACAGGAAGTTCTGTCGTCTTTAAAATTTTAACGTAGGGCACACTCAGGGCCACATGAATATCAACAACCTGAGCAAGGTCGGAAGCTGCCTGCCCAAAGGCAATATTCATTATCTCCTGAAGTATTTCAACTTCTTCTTCTGTTAATGTTTTTTCATCCATTTTATCCATAGTATTACGAAAATTTCTGCAATGTGTCCTCGGCCTTGGTCAACGCATTGTGAATATCATCCTTTTTTATAGCCTTCTTTAATACCATGTAGGCGCCCAGGTTTAATACTTTCGTGATAGCCTTCACCTGTACATCAGCAGTGACTACAATAACTATTGCATTCTCATCAATTTCAATGATTTTCTCCGTGGCCTCATATCCGTCCATGACCGGCATTGTCAGGTCCATAAATGTCACTTCAGGTTTAAGGCTCTGGTACATTTCCACCCCTTCTTTTCCATTGCCCGCCTCATGCATTTCATATCCTTTATCCTGGGGGATGCAGCTCTTCAGCATCTTCCTTGAAATCGGCGAATCATCAACTATTAAGATTGTTTTAATTGATTCCATATACAGTTGTTCCCATATTTTATAATTTCGAATCCTTTCAAACTTACTAAAGTATTCAAAATCATAGATGTTTTGTCAAGCTAAGGTAAAAATCGCCTATCCTTGAGTTATAATAGCTTACTTAGTATTTATCGGCAACAATGAAAACAAACTTAAAGCAGATATCAGGGTCTGATATTTTCAGTTTTATTGAACAATTAGGCCATAAACCATACAGGGCCAGACAGGTCATCAACTGGATATACAAAAAGAACGCGGTCTCCATTGATGATATGACCGACCTATCCAAATGCCTCAGAGAAATTCTTAAAAGCAAGTCATTTATAAGCAATTTAAACATGCTGCAAAAACAGGTTTCAAGAGACGGCACACAAAAATTTCTCTTTGAACTTCAGGACGGCGAGACCATTGAGAGTGTCCTTATGTCAAATAACAGGGACAAATTCACTTTATGCATCTCTTCTCAGGCAGGGTGCGCAATGAGATGCCTGTTTTGTACAACCGGCAGGCTGGGATTTAAAAGGGACCTGAAAGATTATGAGATCGTTGACCAGGTAATTGCTGTAAAACGGATTATTGAACAAAATCATGGGGTCAGGAGTCAGAGGTCCGGGGATAGAATTTCCAATATAGTCTTAATGGGTATGGGCGAACCATTTAATAACCTGGAAGAAGTTATCAAGGCCCTCTGGAAAATTACAGACCTGATGGGTTTTCCCAAAAGAAAGATCACTGTATCAACTGCAGGGATTGTTCCCGGGATCAGGGAACTCGCCCGAACAGCCCCGAATGTTAACCTGGCGGTTTCACTGAATGCCACGACCGACGAGATAAGAAACAGGATCATGCCGATGAACAGGAAATATCCCATAAAGGAACTTATGAAGGCATGCAGAGAGTTTCCCCAGGCCCCCAACAGGCGCATAACTTTCGAATATGTATTATTGGACCTGATTAACGATTCAAAAGAAGATGCCGGGAGGCTCGTTAAATTACTGAGCGGTATAAAATCAAAAGTCAATCTTATACCTTACAATCCGGGAAATGAGTCGTTTTCATCAAAATATCAAAAGGATATCTCTATTGAACCAAAAAAACCTTCTGAATCCAATGTCCTGGAATTTCAGAAGGTCCTTAAAAAGGCCGGGATTGCCGCGACAATAAGGAAAAGTAAAGGGGCGGACATCTCAGCTGCATGCGGACAGCTTGGTGAAGAAGTGAGAAGTGAGAAGTAAGAAGTTAGAAGTATAAAAAAAACCCACACTTCACACTTCACACTTCACACTTCACTCTTCACTCTTCTTACTTCAAACTTCTCACTTCATCACAAGATGTCTCCCCGCTTCATAAGCATCCGTCAATGCTGTCGGATGTTTAACGATAGCGCCTTTTTCATCAATGTCCAGGTAATGAAGAGTATTATGCTCAGAAACACTCACGGTCCTGAAAAAAGCCGTTGCACAGGATTCAGCACATTTTATACCAATTTCCTTTTTCATCCCCCCGGCAAGAAACAGCAGGCCCTTTCTTCCAAATTTACCGCCCTGAACGGGTTTTTTCAGGATATATTTTTCATTCCAGAAACTCTGGCACCTGTCTATCATGACTTTTGCCTGCGCACTCACGGAGTAAAAGTACACTGGTGAGGCAAGGATAATTCTGTCAGCAGACCTTATCGCGTCCGATACCCGGAGCATATCATCCTTATAAATACACTCCCCTGTTTTAATACAGCCGCCGCACCCCTGGCACGGTCTGATGTTCATTATATTAAGATCGAATGTCCGGACTTCCAGGCCTTCACTTTCAATCCCCTTCACCGCTTCCTTTAAAAGCAGCTCTGTGTTCCCATTCTTTCTCGGACTTCCGGAAAAAGCAATTATTTTCATTTCATGCCCTTATTACAATTCAAAAGTCGACACGAATAGTTTAACAAAAAATGGGGAAATGAAGAAATAGAGGAATGGTACACCCGAGAATTTATTACAGTCCCTTTTCAACGGTCCTTACAAATGTATTAACCATATCAGGGTCAAACTGGGTACCGGAGCATTGTTTCAGTTCTGCAAGAACTTCCTCCAATGAAGCGGCTTTTTTGTATGCTGTATCAGACATCATGACGTCATAGGCTTCGACAACGGCCAGTATCCTTGCTCCGAAAGGGATAGTATCACCCCTCAATCTGTGCGGATATCCGCTGCCGTCATAGCGTTCATGATGGTAGAGGATTATCGGCAGCTCTCTTTCAAAGAGCTTTGTTTTTTCCATTATTTTCACACCGATATTGGAATGTCTTTTTACGACATTATACTCCTCGTCAGTCAGTTTACTCTTCTTCTTTAAAATACTTGAATTAACTCCAACCATCCCTATATCATGAAGCAATGCAGCACGCTTTATTACATTAATGTCATCTTCAGATCTTGACAGCTCCCTGGTCAGTTTCTCGGCATAACGGCTAACCCTTACAGAATGTTCATTAATATAGTCCCACCCCTGTTCAATCTCCCGTAATATATCATGGGCTGATTCAATACAGTTAGATTTAATATTTTCATTTATGTTTCTCAGCTTGACATAAAAACTTTCTATTTTCTGGATCTCTTCCCTTATATTTACTGTTTCCTCAATTTCAGCCTCTTCAAACGTACACACATTATTTTTTCCCCGCCATTTGGCACGATAAAGAGACCTGTCAGCATTTGCTATCAGGACTTCATCACTCACAACATTATTATCTGTAGTGGCTGATACCCCAATGCTTACAGTAACCATTTCAGAAACACTCCCGTTTTTGAATACATGATTTGCAAAGGCAATGCGTAGCCTCTCAGCCAGTATAAAAGCCCCCTTAAGGTCGGTATTGGGTAAAATAACGAAGAATTCCTCGCCGCCGTATCTAGCGACAAAATCCGTATCACGGACTATTTTCCTCAATATATCTGATGACTGGGAAAGTACAAGATCGCCAAACTGATGCCCATTATTGTCATTTACGGACTTAAAGTCGTCAAGGTCAAGCATAATACAGGAAAGAGGCTGCATATGTCTTGTTGATTTTTTATATTCATTTTTGATTACTTCCTTAAAATGCTTATGGTTATACAGACCTGTAAGTCCGTCCTTTATCGCGAGTTTTTCCATTTCTGCGAGGGATTCTTTAATATTATCTTCCAGCTTCTTCCTCTGTATTGCCCTATGGATCGCACGGTTTAAGGATACCGTCCCGATCTCGTCTCTGGTCAGATAATCATAGGCACCCCTGTCCATTGCCTTCACACCCAGTTTCTCATCTCCTTCTGCAACAATCATGATCACCGGCATACCGAGCTTTCTTTCAGTAATTTCCTTAAGCATGATTATTCCATCAATTGCCGGTGTATCCTGGTTTATCAGTAGAATATCAAACTTGTTCCCCTCAGCTTTTTTGATCATATCAGAGCCCGATTGGGCACTATCAATACTGTAATTAATGTCATCATGGTGTGCCAATGCGGATTTAATGACATCTACGTCAGGGAGGTTATTGTTAGCAACTAAAATGGAAACGTCTTGTTTGGACAATCTTATAAGTCCTCCTTAATGGAGAATTAATTGAATAAGTTTAAAATATCGTTATTAAGAATGCCAACTTCTTTACTGTATAAGAATATTATAACTCTTATTTTTTTTACATTCAACTGTAAAAACGACAAACAGGGTTTAGCTGCTCATTTATATAGACCAGCTGCCTGCAATTGGATTAATATGATTAAAGATTGCCAATGTAATTTATTAAATTATATAGTAATAATGATATAACAAAGAGTAACATATATATCATTAATTTCTTACAGCATTATCGATTATTATATTAAATCAAGGACCAGTGAATTGAAATTAATCGACGGAATAGAAAATGTAAAACAGAAACTCCCCCACCCGGTACTGACACTCGGCAATTTTGACGGTGTACATCTCGGTCACCAGGCCATTTTCCAGATGCTGAAAGACAGGGCAGCAAAAAAGAACGGGACATCGGTTGTTTTTACTTTTGTACCCCACCCGCTGAGTGTTATTGCTCCTGAAAGGGCACCCAAGCTTCTGACAACTTACAAAGAAAAGATAAACCTGATAAAAAAATGCGGCATAGACGCAATTATCTGTGCTAATTTCACAAAAGAATTCGCTACCCTGAAGGCAGAAGACTTTGTAAAGAATGTTCTATGCAAGATTATAGAAGTCAAAGAGATATTTATAGGTTCAAATTATCTTTTTGGCAAGGGAAGGAGAGGATCACCGGAACTTCTTAAATCGCTCGGCAAGGAATGTGGATTTACTGTCACAATAATAGACGAGATCAAAATGGGCGTCACGACCTTCAGCAGTTCAAAAATAAGGACACTTGTAGCCAAGGGGAAAGTTGATGAGGCATCTGAATTTCTGGGAAGACTATATTCAGTGGAAGGCATGGTCATATCCGGGGCGCAGAGAGGGAAGAGCCTTTTGAAAACCCCTACAGCCAACCTCTCGACTGCAAATGAACTGCTCCCCAAAGACGGAGTTTATGCAGTAACAGTTGAACTTGATAAAAAAACATATGGAGGAGCTACTAATATAGGTTACAACCCTACTTTTAAAGACAAAAAATTCAGTTTTGAAACCCATATCCTGGACTTTGACGGTGAACTGCTGGGACGCACACTTAAAGTAAACTTCATAAAAAGGATCAGGGATGAAATGAAATTTTCAAATGTCAAAGAACTCGGCATACAATTGAAAAAGGACATAACGGATATCAGACAAATTATTAAGACAGCGGGTAAGTCAAAAAAGTCGTAAAGTCTGGTTCTTTTACTTACCCGCTTTCCCGCTTACCCACTTTTCTGTTTCCGAGCTTTCTCTCGATCTGTTTGCATATTCCATGAAACATGTTAAACTCCCAATCCGTGAGTCCCAGCCGTCCCAGGCAGTGTTTCAGGTTCTGCATTATCTTTCTTTCTAAAAAACTGTCTTCAGGAGGAATGTACTCCAGTATCCTGAATGCCTTCTCCATTCTGTCATACAGGCAGGCAAGCTCCTGCTGACTCACTGTTTTTGGCGGATCAGCAGTCACTAAAGCCTCGTTAAAATTTCTATCTTTTATTCCTTTTTTACTAATACCGGCCTTTGAAAGCTCATACGCAATAATCATTACAGCCTGCGCAATATTGAGAGAGGGCTGTTTCCTGTTTGCCGGAATGGTCATCATAAAACCGCACTCGTCAACTTCTTCATTAAACAGCCCCCGGTCTTCTCTCCCGAACAGAATGGCAATTTTATCGGTACGGGCAATTTCAGACAGGCGCTGAACGCCCTTTTCAACAGGCATAAAGGCGCCCCTCCTCCTTCCCCTTCTCCTGGATGTTCCCACAACAAAATGTTTATTCCCGACAACATCACGGATTGAACTGAACGTTAAGGCTGAATCCAGTATGTCGCCGGCACCGTGTGCAAACCGTTGTGCCTCTTCAGTTTTAAATACAGGCGGATTAACGAGACAGAGTTTATTAAAACCCATGTTCTTAATTGCCCGTGCAGACGCCCCTATGTTACCCGGTTCTCTGGGCTCCACAAGGACAAAATTTATATTGTCCTTCCAGTTTTTCATCTTATTAAGATACAGAACGACATAGCCGCAATGCAACAGCATTGTAGGGGCAGCCCCCTGTGGCTGCCCGGAATCATTGAATAAAATCAGCAGTTCAGATATTGCTTGATTTTGTATTAATTCGAGGGGCCATGTCTGACTTATAAATTATTTTATTCATGATGAAAAAATATTTTCTGTAAAATTTTAACTTGTTGTTTTTTAACAATATATTTTTACCGTTGAGATTAAAGAATCCATGATAAAAACCGATAAGTAAAGTAGGAGACATAGCTATAGAAAATATTCTATTTGACCACGGAGTCGTAAGAGAAGTGAAGGACGTTAATTCAGACATAGATAAATTCAAAGAGATTTTTAAAAATATCTTCAAGTCACGTAAGGCCCGGCAAAATGAGCATTCTAACAAAGACCTGCAAGGGGTAATTCGCGCCTCACAACTCCTCCAGATTTCAGAGTTCAAATTTTTTAATCTTGCATACGCTCAATGGTACGGTCAGAGCATTAATGAACAAGGGCTCGAATACATCTTTGCTAATTACATGTTTGAAGATATTGTACCTCACTGGGTGCGCCACTTAACGCGTAAGGTCATAGCCATGTTTGAACAGGGCACCCTTAATCCACAGGAGTTTAGTATAGAACGTCCGAAAGGTTCTTATGAACTCAGATGCGCGGGAATAGGATACACGGTAGTTTTATCGGTCATGGTGGTGGTTTTCTGCTACCTTATCATCAATCAGCCTTCACCTTATTGATCTAGACAGGTCGATTACTTTCATAATAATAAAAACACACTTATCACGCCATATCAATTGAAACTAAAATATACTCATCTTTTTTCCTGAAATAAATTACCGCCCTTCCATCTTCATTTTCATAAAGAATAATGTCATCGCTGAATTCTTTAACCTGCTGCAATTTCATTTTCTCTGTTTTTATAAGTTTGCCGCCTTCAATGACCTGCACTTCTGCATTCATATTTCCTCCTTGCAAAACCTGCAATACCAACTTTATATGTGTCTTGCAGATTAATAACAAAATAATGGTTAATTATTATTTTATCATACTCTTTTGAATCAACAAAAATATGCCCCTCATGGTTTTCAATAAATGCAAAAAATACCAAATTATTTCTGACCCTTACCTCTGCCGTCTTCCCTTTAATCCTTTTTGGAGTTACAATACTAATGAGGTGAGGTAACAGCGATGGACAAATTTGAATCAGACACAAATGAAGGGATAGAAATAAAAGAAAGGCAGGAGATCAAGTCTCCTTCTCTTTATAAGGTATTCCTTATCAATGATGATTACACTACTATGGAATTTGTAGTCCATGTCCTTGAAAAGGTATTTCATAAGCCCCCGGTTGAAGCAGCACAGATAATGCTCAATGTCCACAAAAACGGAAAGGGGCTTGCAGGTATATTTACACGCGAAATTGCAGAAACAAAGACTGCCACTGCAGTGGAACTTGCCCAGCAGAACAATTTTCCACTTCAATGCACAATGGAGAAAGAATGATAAATAAAGAACTTGAAATAACTATCGAAGCCACGGTAAGAGACGCGGAAGCAAGGCGCCATGAGTATCTCACAGTAGAACATATCCTGTTTGCCATACTGCATGACGAATGGGGAATCGAAGTAATAACAAACTGCGGGGGCAGCATTGATAACCTGAAGTCAGCAGTTGAAAGCTTTTTTGAAAAGAGCACTCCTAAACTCCCGAAGGATTCGAAAGACTACCCTGAACCTACAATTGCTTTCAGAAGAGTTTTTCAGACTGCAATAACCCACACCAGATCAGCAGAAAAGGACGAGGCGGATGCAGGTGATATCCTGTCGGCCATATATATGGAAAAGGATTCCCATGCCGTACACTTTCTTTCGTCAGAAGGCATATCACGCCTTGATATACTGAACTTTATCTCTCACGGAATATCAAAAGCCGGCGGCGGTTTCCAGCATGAGACCCCTTCTGAAACTGAGTCTCTTCCCAATAAAAAACATTCTCCCGATAAAGAACAGTTTACTGTTGATCTGATTCAGAAGGCTGCTGACGGCGCTATTGATCCGCTCGTCGGGCGTGATAATGAAGTGAAGAGGACAATCCAGGTCCTCTGCCGGCGCAGAAAGAACAACGTTGTATTCGTAGGAGAACCCGGTGTCGGAAAAACAGCAATCGTTGAAGGCCTTGCCCTGAAAATCCAGCAGGGAAATGTTCCTGGAATCCTGAAAAAAGCCAGGATATTCCTGCTTGATATGGGGGCCCTCCTCGCAGGGACAAAATACAGGGGTGACTTTGAGGCCCGCCTTAAATCAACAATAAAAAAACTCGAATCGATCCCTGACTCAATTCTTTTCATTGATGAGATACACACCATAGTCGGCGCCGGTGCGACCAGCGGGGGATCTATGGATGCCTCAAATATTTTGAAGCCTATTTTAAATACCGGCAAGTTACGATGCATAGGCGCAAGCACATACGAGGAATACAAAAACTATTTTGAAAAAGACAGGGCACTTTCAAGACGGTTTCAGAAAATAGAGCTCAACGAACCGGACGAAAAAGAAACATTCAATATACTCAAGGGCCTTAAGTCTTACTATGAAGAGCATCACGGTGTCAAATATACAGACACGGCCCTCAGGGCGGCCGCCAATCTTTCCTCAAAATATATCAACGATAAGTATCTCCCTGACAAGGCAATTGATGTTATTGATGAGGCAGGGGCTTTATTAAAACTTTCTCCGAAGTTTGAACGCAAAAAAACAGTCGGTCAGCCCGAGATCGAATCCGTAGTAGCAAAAATTGCAAAAATCCCGAAGCGGAATGTCTCAACCTCAGACATGGATAAACTGAAAAAACTGGAGGACGAGCTGAAAATGGCCGTATTCGGACAGGATGAGGCGATCCACTCTCTGGCCTCTTCCATTAAAAGGGCACGAGCAGGACTGGGAGAGCCCGAGAAACCGATAGGTTCTTTTCTGTTTACGGGGCCGACAGGAGTGGGAAAGACCGAGGTCTCAAAAACAATTGCCTCTGTCCTCGGCATAGAGTTCAGCCGTTTTGATATGAGTGAATATATGGAAAAACATACCGTGGCCCGCCTCATAGGAGCGCCTCCGGGTTATGTAGGCTTTGACCAGGGAGGAATGTTGACTGATGCCATCAGAAAATATCCTTACAGTGTTCTTTTAATGGATGAGATCGAAAAGGCCCATCCCGACATTTTCAGCATTCTGCTGCAGGTAATGGATTATGCCACGTTGACCGACAACAACGGGAAAAAAGCTGATTTTCGAAACGTTATACTTATTATGACATCAAACGCCGGCACCACCGCGATGGGCAAGACCACTATCGGTTTTGGGGACAGGAGCAAAGATACGCGCTCAAAGGGCAAAGATGCAATCAAGAAGCTTTTCAGCGCTGAATTCAGGAACCGGCTCGATTCAGTAATTACTTTCAATTCACTGACACCCGAGATAATGAAAAAGGTGGTAGAGAAATTCATTACAGAATTGAAAAAGCAGTTGAGTCAGAAAAAAGTTGTGATCACTTTGTCGGATAAAGCCCGAAACTGGCTGGTTGAGCACGGCCACGATCCCCAGTTTGGTGCAAGGCCGCTGGGAAGACTTATCCAGACAGAGATCAAAGATGTCCTTTCCGAGGAGGTTCTTTTCGGAAAACTCTTCAAAGGCGGTAAGGTCAATATAGATCTGGCCAAAGATAAACTGACCTTTAAATATTCACCAAAATAATAAACCCATTAATTATAATCAGTAATTAGTAATCCTTAATTCATAATTGATAATTCGTAATTGATAATTATCCTTTTTATATGCCCGTTTATCAACTGTCAGATGAACTAGTTTTTCCCCCTCCCGAGCTTGCAGAAGACAACGGACTTCTTGCTGTAGGCGGGGACCTCTCCGAAGCCCGCCTTCTGCTTGCCTATTCCATGGGTATTTTCCCATGGTATTCTGAAGGCGATCCCATTTTATGGTGGTCTCCTGACCCGAGACTCATTTTATTGCCCGAAGAATTGAAAATATCCAGGAGCCTGGGGCAGACCATAAAAAAAGGGCTTTATAAGATCACAATGGATACTGCCTTTGAATCCGTTATTGAAAACTGTGCGGAAATTCATAAAACGGATGACGGCGGCACATGGATCACCGGAGAGATGATCGATGCCTACATAAGGCTCTACCATTCAGGCTTTGCCCATTCAGTCGAATGCTGGCATAAAGGAAAACTGACAGGAGGTCTTTATGGAGTCTCACTAGGTTCTGCATTTTTTGGAGAATCAATGTTCACCAAAAAGAGCGATGCTTCCAAGATGGCATTTGCAGCACTTGTCCGGCATCTCAGGGAGTGGAACTTTACACTAATCGACTGTCAGATAACTTCCAGGCACCTTCTCAGACTCGGCGCCCGTGAGGTCCCCCGAAACAAATTTATTAATATGCTGAAAGCAGCCCTTAAACATCCTGCAGAAAAAGGGAAATGGGACATCGGGGTATAATGAATGCCCGGAGTCGCGGCCGTCTTTGTAGAATTTATTATTTTAAACCTGGATCCGTCAGTCGTGAACTGACGGATCCAGGTTTAAAACTCAGCATATCCGATTTTTTTCCAATAGCAATAATCGCCATGAGAGTAATACCGAGAAATCCGCCGATAAAAAAACCGACAATAAAAGTTATCATTATTTTGCCCCTCCTTCTTTTCGCGTATCATCCGACAATTTCTCTAATCAATTCAATAGAAAACTGTTAATAAAATGATACTTCATTTGGGGGTACATGGGTATCCGTATTTAGTACGATTCTTCCATGGGAATCTAACCTTTGATATGATATCGGGGATTTCTGTATTGAATGTAAGGAGATGACCCTATAGAATTCTAATTGGGGGATTTTTTTGAATTATATGCGGACCTGAGCTTCCTGACCAGTCTCAAATAGTTTCTTGATGGTCTTAAAAGCTCAACACCTATACCATCATAGAATCGTTTTGACTTTGTTACCCTTGTAACCTTTACAGGGATGTTCAGCAAGTCTTCCTTCAGAGGAAGTGATATTTCAAACTGTGAATGAAAAGGGAAACTTATCTTTTGTGATTTGATAAACATACCGTTTTCGGAGAGGTCTGTTACAACGCCGAAATAGTTTACATCGAAACTATGGAATTCCAGACTTGCAGGTATTCTTTCAAAAGCTCTTTTTTTTAAGCGGGTTCTTGTTCTCATTCTTTTTGAGAGATCTCTGTTCATGTAATATAAACTATCAACCCTGTTCCTGCGTATACTTATATTTTACAAAAAAATAAATATTTTGCAAAAAAACAAATAAATATGTCAGATACCTTAGTTTAAATCAGAAACTACATTAGATGTCTAATTAAAAATACTTATAATATATATAATTTTTTTTTATATAAAGAAGTCTTACATCTATGTAAATTATTTTCAGATACATTTATTCTGTAATAGATCCCTTGATTTTAAGAATACTCTTTAGTAGCATAAACACTTTATATGGATAAACATGGCAGAGATAAAGACCTTCAAGTCCTTGTCCTTGAACCTTATTTCGGAGGTTCGCACAAGTCTTTCCTTAAAGGGCTGAGCAAACACACCCCCTTTATATTTGAATTCATGACATTTCCGGCCCGCAAATGGAAGTGGCGGATGAGACTTGCCGCACCTTTCTATGCTCAAACTCTGCAAAAAACAGGAGAGCGCTATGACCGTATCTTATGCTCAACATTTGTAGATGTTGCTGTCTTTCGGGCCCTTGCTCCCTCATGGGTCAGCAGCGTACCGCTCCTGACCTATTTTCATGAAAACCAGTTTGCCTATCCCATCCAGGTAGAAAGTGAGCGTGATTATCATTTTTCGCTCACAAACATGACCACAGCACTCGCCTCCAGCAGTCTCGCATTTAATTCTTCATATAATCGAGATTCTTTCGTTGACGGGATTGAAAAACTCCTTAAGCAATCCTATGATTTAAAACTGGAAAATACCCGCGGGGCAATACAAAAAAAATCCATAGTCTTACCGCCGGGTATTGACTTTTCAACCATAGATGCCGCCGGTAAAACAGAACAGACATATCCGCCTGTAATATTATGGAACCACCGCTGGGAACACGATAAAGACCCGGAAATGTTCTTTGAGGCACTTTTTGAGCTGGACCGCGAAGGCATTGACTTTAACCTTGTCATGCTCGGGGAGTCATTTAAAGACCATCCTGCAATATTTGACAAAGCCTTGGAAAAACTGGCTCACAGGATCCTTCATTCCGGATATGCCCGGTCCCGCAGGGAATATGCCAGTTGGCTGAAGCACGGCAGCCTGGTAGTATCAACTGCAAAGCATGAGTTCTTCGGCATATCTATAATTGAGGCAGTCAGGGCCGGATGCCGCCCTCTCCTGCCAAAACGCCTTTCATATCCCGAACTCTTCCCTGACAAGTTTCTTTATGAAGAAGACAATTTCTTAATACGGCTTAAAGAAGCGCTTGTAAAAAAACGGCTTTCTGCCGATCAATCCATAAAACTGACAAAACGTTTCTCATGGGAGAGCCTTGCCCCTGCTTATAAGAAATGGATAACTGAAGCGGGAATGTAGGGGCTAGGCGGTGCCTCGCCCTTGTTCAAAATGAAAAATGAAAATAATTAGTAATCCCCCTAAATCCCCCTTTTAAATAGGGGGGGAGTTTAAGTCCCCCTCTTTGGAAAAGAGGGGTTAGGGGAGAGTTTCCAATTATTTATTTCTCTCAAAATGTTACTCAAACAGCCCCTACGCTGTTCTTACACGTCTTCTTAATATTGTACATCGAATTATCCGCTGCAAGCAGGAGGTCTTTTTTGGTCTTTGCATCTTCGGGATACATTGCAATGCCAAAACTTGCGGTGACCCTGACAGAGTGTTTTTCTTTTTTCAGATAGGTTGACAACCTGAGGGATTTGAGTATTTTTTGAATACGGCTAATTGCCGTCTTTTTATCACAGTCAGGAAGGACAATCACGTATTCATCTCCACCATATTTAATCAGAATGTCCTTTTTATTAAGCCCGTTAGATATAGTTTCCCCGACCTCTTTTAATACCTGTGTTCCTGCAAGGTGGCCATACTCATCTACGATTGTCTTAAAATCATCTATATCGACAAACACAACGGCAAGGCCGGTCTTTTTCTCATGCGCTTTTTTCAGCAGCTTTTCCAGTACATTATGGAGATAACGGGCATTATGCAGGCCGGTATACTCATCCGTTACCGTCATTTTTCTAATTTTCGAAAGATGCCGGGAATTTTCAATTGCAATGGCAGCATAGTCCGCAAGGATTGTAACAACCGGAAGGTCACGGGATTTAAAGGTCCTCATATTTTTAACATTCACAATTTCAATAACTCCCAGAGTCTTTCCGTGTATTTTCAGTGGTATGCAGACAATAGATCTTGTTTTAAAACCGGTCACTTTATCAATTCCATTATTAAACCTGAGGTCCTTCTTGACATTTGATATAAATAAAGGCTCGCCTGTTTTGACCACCTGAGATACTATACCGGCCCCTTTGGCGATCCTGACCCCTTTAAGAAACTCATGGCTGTTGCCTTCCACAATTTTAAAGACCAGTTCGCCGGTAGACTCATCCTTCAATAATAATGACCAGTTCTGGGCATCTATCAGTTGCCTGGCTTTCTGTATTATTACTTCGAGCACTTCCTTCAGTTTCAGGGTTGAGGTCAGGAGTTTACCTATCTCCAGGCATGCCTTGATCCTGCCGGCTTCCGATGTATTTTTTGATACCTTTCTCATTTATCTTCCCATAATTATATAGCAAACACGACTTCAATGTTTGCATTCAGAAATCATACATTAAGTACCCCGCAACAAGCCACAGGATATGAACTTCAGTCATTCCCGCAGTCTTTTGAGCGGGTCGACTCGACCGGCTCAAAAGACTACCGGAATGACAAGGATTTACAAATATCGTCTTTAAAATACATGTACCGCCAGCATACAACCTACTGAAATCGACCCGTTATTATGATTGAAAAGCTTGTATTTTCCCCGTTCTTGTATTACTTTAATAGTATTCATTATTGACCTTTACAAGAACACCATAATTAAGGAATTTATATGTACAGTGAATATTTCGGGCTGAGCGAACTTCCTTTCTCTATTGCTCCTGACCCACGATATCTTTACATGAGTGAGCAGCACCGTGAGGCCCTTGCCCACCTCTTATACGGCTTTAACAGCGACGGCGGTTTTGTCCTGCTTACAGGCGAAGTCGGCACCGGAAAGACCACGGTATGCCGCTGCCTTCTGGACCAGGTCCCTGAAAATTCGGCCATAGCATTCATATTCAATCCCAAGCTGACAGTCGAAGAACTGCTGGCCGCGATCTGTGATGAATTCGGCATTCAATACCGGGAAGGCACCGCCAGCATTAAAGTATTTGTAGACCTTATCAATTCTTTTTTGCTTGACACTCATGATAAAGGCCGAAAGGCAGTGCTTATTATTGACGAGGCCCAGCACCTCAGCACAGACGTCCTTGAGCAGCTAAGGCTTTTGACCAACCTTGAAACGAGCCAGTCCAAACTCCTCCAGATAATACTCCTGGGGCAGCCTGAACTGAAAGACAAGCTGTCACAGCCCGACCTGCGGCAGTTATCACAGAGAATTATCGCACGCTACCATCTCGGCTCACTTTCAAAAGACGATGTAAGCGCCTATGTTGCCCACCGCCTTTCAGTGGCCGGACTGCGAAAACAGCTATTTACCGACTCAACCATTAATAAATTGTACCACTTAAGCGGAGGGGTCCCGCGCTTAATAAATGTATTATGCGACCGCGCCTTACTGGGGACATTCGCGCAGGGGAAAAATGAGGTGAATAAATCTACCCTTGTAAAGGCTGCCCGTGAAGTATTCGGCAAAGAAAAACACCCTGGCCAGAGCAGGACAAAATATGCGTGGGTCATTTCCGTGTTCATTATTGCTGTCTTCGGAGCATTACTTTCATCAGCCTACTTTAATAATGAATCAATACAGACTGTCACGGATAGTATTTCAGACCCTCCTGTCATAACGGAGGAGATCACAGAGGAGTCCCCACAGACTGACAGGTTACAGTGGCCTGATGAACTGCCGATAAAACAGAGCAAAGAGATGGCATTCAGCAATCTTCTGGGGATCTGGAATATCACCTTTCAGGCAGAGGGGAATTTTTCAGCATGTGATCAGGCCGAGGCTCATGGTCTGCTCTGCTATGAAGGACTGGGAAGCCTGAACAAACTTCAAAACCTGAACAGGCCCGCGGTTTTAAGAATGTTCAATGATCAGGGAAAGAAATATTACATCACATTAGCTTCTCTTCAAAAAGATATAGCCGTCATTTCCGTGGGCAGTGAAACAATGGAAGTTTCATTAGAAGATATCAATTCCAGATGGCTGGGTAATTATATTCTTCTGTGGCGTGTACCTGCCGGCTACCAGGGGGCATTACGCCCTGGAAGCCGGAATTCATCAGTTCTGTGGCTGGAAACACAACTCGCATCAATCCAGGGCAGGGAACCGGCAGCAGGAGAAAATCCGGTCTTCGACAAAGACCTTGTCAGGCAGGTGAAAGAATTTCAGCTCAAAGAAGGGCTGGTCCCTGACGGGATTGTCGGGGTACAGACATTTATTCATCTTAACACTGCCGCTGAAAATAATGTACCAATACTAAGCGGGAAACAGGAGGACAAACAATAAATGTCATTCATCCTTGATGCTCTGAGAAAGCTCG